>ERZ724521.889-NODE-889-length-13447-cov-5.150090_pt1 | contig 13447 bp, 12 predicted proteins | sample MGYA00376054_ERZ724521 | MGnify/ENA primary metagenome ERZ724521 (study PRJEB28724, sample SAMN07190883) | activated sludge metagenome | isolation source: activated sludge of sewage treatment plant in Hong Hong | place: Hong Kong | collected 2016-03-17 ... | reverse complement strand
ACCGCCTACCGCCTACCGCCTACCGCCTACCGCCTACCGCCTACCGCCTACCGCCTACCGCCCCCCCCACTCCTCCTCACCCCGACCATCCTCCCTAACACACTCACCGCGATCTCATCCGGTGTCTCGGCTCCGATATCGAGTCCCATCGGCATATCGACACGGTCGAGTAGTTCGGGTGATGCAATACGCCCTTCTGCGAACAACTTCCTGGTCATTTCCACCTTGCGCTCGCTGCCGATCATCCCGAGGTAGGCAAACGGTTGCTTCACACAATATGACAACAGGTCCCGGTCGATCGGATGACTATACGTCATGATCGCGATGTACGTATGGGCGTCGAATGGCAGACTGGGAAGTACCGCACTGAAGTCGGCCTGCAGCTTGTTCACTCCCGGAACATGGATCTGATCCAGGTACTCCTTCCGGTCATCGATTACAAAGACTTCGAAGTCCAGGCTGACCGCATGTCGCGCCAGCGCGTGTCCGGTATGGCCGGCGCCGAGAATGTAAAGTCGTTCCTTTGGCATGATGGGTTCAATGTAGAGGTCGACACTCCCGCCGCAACACATATTGTGCTGGTGCAGAAGATCGTGACGACGAAAATGAGGACGGCGAGTTTCGAGGCATCGTAACGCGTCGGCGATCACCTGCTTCTCCAGCTCTCCGCCACCGATACTGCCCTCAACGACTCCGTTCGCATAGACCAACATCTTGGCCCCTGCGGCTCGCGGCGTAGAACCATGCACTTGCACCACGAGACACAGCGCGACCGCTTCGGCCCGCTGGCGGGCAGCATGCAATTGTTCCAGGACGTCCATGACGAAGATCGTTGGCATAAAAATAGGCAACACAGTCGAGCTGGCGGGATGCTTCTGCCGGGGAAATCGTATTTTCACGGCGCCGGCGACTAGTTCCACCGGCTTTTCCTGACTATGCCTGAACAGCAGCACAACCCATTCATGAAGGAAGCGATCGCGCTCTCCCGGAACGGTTCCTCCACCAACCAGGGTGGGCCTTTCGGTTGTGTGATCGTCAAGGACGGAAAGATCGTCGGCCGTGGCTCCAACAGCGTGACCTCGACCAACGACCCTACCGCCCACGCCGAAGTGGTCGCCATTCGCGATGCCTGCCGCAGCCTGGGCACCTTCCAACTCACCGGCTGTGACATCTACACCAGCTGCGAACCCTGCCCCATGTGCCTCGGCGCCATCTACTGGGCGCGACCCGACCGGGTCTTTTATGCGAATACCCGCCACGAAGCCGCGGAAGCGGGTTTCGACGACGCGTTCATTTACGAAGAGATCAACGTACCACCCACCGAACGCAAGATCACAATGATCCATACCCCCGATCCAGACGCCATGCAGGTGTTTCGCGATTGGATCATCAAACCCGATAAGACTCCATATTAAACCATCTAATCAGCTACCACCATGAAATGGCTCGGAAGAAGGGAAAGCGGAAACGTTGAAGACCGTCGCGGCATGGCCGGACCGGTCGCCGTGGGCGGCGGACTCATCGGACTGGTGATCCTGCTGATCAACGCCTTCATGGGCGGTGACACGGGAGAACTGCTCAACCAATTGCAACAACAGGCTGCTCCGACCGAACAACGCGCCACCAGCCCGGAGGAAGATCAACTCGCCAAGTTCGCTTCAGTGGTCCTTGCTGATAACGAGGATGTCTGGACGAAAATCTTCCGGGAAAACGGCGCTACCTACGACGCGCCGAAGATGGTGCTGTTCTCCAACGCGACACAATCAGGTTGCGGCAACGCGAGTTCATCCGTAGGCCCTTTCTATTGCCCGGCCGACAATAAGGTTTACCTCGATCTCGCGTTCTTCGAGGAATTGAAAAACCGCCTCGGTGCCGGCGGCGACTTCGCAATGGCCTATGTGATCGCGCACGAAGTTGGACATCATGTCCAAAACCTGATGGGTACTTCCGATAAGGTTCGGCAACTCCAATCCAGAACCGACGAAAAAGGCGCTAACCGCCTCTCCGTTGCCCTCGAATTGCAAGCCGATTTCTACGCTGGCCTGTGGACGCACTACAACCAGCAGATGAACAACGTACTTGAACCAGGCGATATCGAAGAAGCATTGGGTGCCGCTTCCGCCGTAGGCGACGACCGGCTGCAGAAGCGGGCACAAGGCTATGTCGTCCCCGATGCATTCACCCATGGAACTTCCGAGCAACGGATGTACTGGTTTAAACGCGGCTATGAGTCCGGCGACCTGAAAGCTGGTAATACATTCGAAGAAGTTCTTAATTGATTATTTCAACCACCGATCGATACCATCGGTCGGTTTTGCGTCGGTCCGTACAGGTCCTGTCCGCCCCATTGCGCGGCTTTTCCCGAGAGGTTTTCACGGATCAACGCTTCGACCGGTGTTCCATTTCGTAAAGCGGAAAGCAGATCGGTCTCCCCTTTCGAGAAAAGACAGTTCTTCATTTTACCGTCGGCCGTCAGCCGCAGTCGGTTACAATCCCCACAGAAGGGAGTGCTCATCGTACTGATGAAGGCAAAAGTGCCGCTGAAGCCCATGACTTTGAAAGCACGGGATGTATCGTGGGCATTACGTTCCAAGGGCTCCACGGTATAGAACTGCGAAACACGTTCCAACAATTCCCTGCTGCTGATCAGCCGCCGGTCGGTCCAGCGATTCCCCTCAAACGGCATGTACTCAATGAATCGCACATGCAACGGGTAATCCCGGGTCATGGTAACGAAGTCCACGACCTCATCGTCATTCACACCGTTCATGACAACCACATTCACTTTCACACGAAAGCTGCGATCAAGAAGCAAATGGATGTTCGACAACACGCGATGAAAATGATCCCGACGGGTGATTTCCCGGAATCGCTCCGGCATCAGGGTGTCCAGACTGACATTCACCGAACGCATACCGGCATTCTCCAATTCGTCTATCACTTCGTGGAGGCGAATGCCGTTCGTTGTCATCGTCAGCTCTTCCAGACCTGCTGGCCGCAGCAAAGTTAGGCCCCGTAGAATGGCACTGAGATCCGGACGCACCAACGGCTCTCCTCCGGTCAGTCGGATCTTGCGGACACCTAATCGGACAAAGCAGGACGCCAGCTCGATGATCTCATCCGAACGCATCAAATGCTCCCGCGCGGCGAACACGGCATGCTCCGGCATACAATACGTGCAACGGATGTTGCAGGCATCGGTCAGCGAGATGCGCAGATAGTCGTGCTTGCGGTTATGCGTATCGGTCAGCATCGCGGCTCAGGACTTGGCTCTCGCCTGTTCAGGCTCGTGGGACAATGCTTCGAGTACTCGGAAGATATGCAACACATGCGGGAACAAAGCATCCATACTTTCCTCCGCTCCCCGCGTTGATCCGGGCAATGCCAACACCAGCGTACGGCCGATCAAACCGGCCAGACTGCGCGACAACATCGCGTACGGCATGCGCTCCTGACCGTGCGTTCGCATCGCCTCGGCGATTCCGGGGATCGTCCGGTCGAGGATCGGCTGCAAGGCTTCCGGGGTGACGTCGCGCGGCGACAAGCCGGTGCCGCCCGTGAGCACCACGAGGTCATGCTCCTCAGTGGCCAAACGCTTCACAAGCGCTTGGATCGATGCCACTTCATCGGGTATGATATGATAGCCAGTCACCGGAATCTCGAGCTGCTCCAGCCGACGAAGTACAGCCTTACCGGCTTCGTCCTCTTTCCGGCCCGCGGAAACGGAATCGGAACAAACAACGACGGCCGAAGTCAACGACTTCCGGTAGGCTTCCTTGAACTCGGTCTTACCGCCCCGCTTCTCAAGCAACCTGACCTGTGCGATCTCGATTCCCTTATCCAGCGGCTTCAGCATATCGTAGGCAGTCAGCGCGGCAACCGATGCTCCATGCATCGCTTCCACCTCCACGCCGGTCTTGTAAATCGTCTTCACTTCCACAATGATCGTGAGCTCCAATTCGGAATATTCAAACCGGACATCCGCGAATTCAACCGGTAACGGATGACAATCGGGAATGACATCACTTGTCCTTTTAATCGCCAACAAGGCTGCCGCCTTGGCGGTTGCCGGCACGTCGCCTTTGGGCACTTTCCCTTCGCGAATGGCCTGTAGCGTCGCGGGGTCGCTCGCGCGCACCACGGCCTGTGCCCGGGCATAGCGTAGCGTATTACTCTTATGGGTGATATCGATCATGCTCGTTTCAGGTATTGACTTTCCACTCCCCGGCTGCAGAAGAAAGGACTTCCTTCCCCCAGACGGGCAGCTCTTTCTTGATCCATTCGACCAGTTCGCGGCAGGCATCCATGGCCGCAACACGACGTTCAGCGGAAACGAAAACGAAGAGGTTCAACTCTCCTGCACGCACCCGCCCAAGCGAATGGTAAACATGCATACAGGTGATGGAATGACGCGCGAACAACTGCTCCCGAAACTCCTGATAAGCCGTGTCGGCCATCTCACGATAAGCGCTGAACTCGATCGCCTCCACCGTTTCCGTTCCCTTCTTGTCCGCACGGATCTGCCCAAGGAAGATCTCATGCGCCCCGATACCGGTCTTCGCCTGATGCTTCGCGATCGAAGCAGCGATGAATTCGGGATGGATGGGACCTTCCACGAATAAACTCACCTTCTTCTTTTCCGACGGATTCATGATGGGACAGATTAGACACGATGGAGGCTTTGCAGTTCTGCGAGACCGCCCTTAAGACTGAAAACACGTTCAAAGCCTTTACTGCGCAACCAAGCGGTTACGGCCCGACTGCGCAGTCCGCTCTCACACACCACCAACCAGGTCGTGGCAGGATCCAACTGCCGGTAACCTTCGTCCAGATCGGAATACGGCAGGCTCACCGCATTCGCTTCAATCATCTGCTCATTCGATTCGCGTACGTCGAGTAAGGTGAACGAACCGGCGGGCAATTCCTCGATTGAAACGTCAAACAAAGGTGGCAGGACTTGCTGTAAACCGTGCGCGGGAGAAATTTCCGGCCTTGAATAACCGGATAAGGCCAGCAGGTTGGTTGTATAATGCCGAAGATCCAATAGGAGGACTTTACCGGCAAGAACATCACCCATACCGCAGATGATCTTGATGGCTTGCTCCGCTTGAATGGTACCGATCACTCCGGCGACCGTTCCCAGAATGCCATCCTGTTCGCAACTGGTCACTGCAGACGGGTCCGGAACCGACGGAACCAATTCCCGGTAATCAAAGTGCATTCCGCGTTCATCGGGACAATGAAAAACCGAAACCTGTCCCTGGTAGCGATGCAAAGCGCCGTAAACCAGTGGCACCTGAAGTTCGCGGCACACATCATTGATCACAAAGCGCGTCGCGAAATCGTCCGTACAATCCAACACGATTTCATACTGCTGGATAAGGGATTTCGCGTTACCGGCAACCAACGGCTCCGGGATCGCTTCGTATTGAAGCGTGCTATTGATCTGTCGAAGCTGCTGAACCGCAACTTCCGCTTTGTTCCTGCCAAGATCCGCTTCCCGGTACACTATCTGCCGGGGCAAATTGCTCGCTGCCACCTGATCGTGATCCACGACCCCGATACGCCCAAGCCCTGCACCGGCGAGGTAAAGCAAAGCCGGACAACCCAGTCCGCCTGCTCCAACAACCAGAACACTGGCCCGTGCAAGTCGCGACTGCCCCGCCTTGCCTATCTCCGGCAAGGCTTCCTGCCGCGCATAACGATCCTTGTACTGCTGATCCATGACTCAACCTCCTGAGAATGGTGGCAACGCGGCCACCTCCTGATCTTCGCTGACTTGTAGGTTTTCCAAGGCAAGGCGTCGGTCGACGGCGATACGAAACGGAACCTGGCGAAACACCGGATGAAAGTCGAGCAACGCCTTGCGTATATCTGCCACGGTTCCGGAACTGTTCACCGTAACAGTTTCAACTTCCAACGCTTCTGCAAACATTCCGAATAATCGAACCCGCATGGTCTCACGAATTAGATGCAACAATCTCCTGTTGCGGCAGCAAGTGCACGATCACTTGCTCTCCGGCACTTAACCGGGACACACCGGCCGGTACAAACACCAGGGCATTGCTCTCCGCGAAGCTACGCAGGTTATCCGAATCCTGCGCCGTAAAAACCTCTACTTGACCATGCACAACACGGGCCCGGAGAAACTGGTCACGGTCCGCCTTCAGGGATAATTCCGAAGCCAACGGCAACCCGACCTGCACAAGACCCCGATGCGGCTTCATTTGCATCCCATCCAACGTTGGCAGGACATATTCGTACAGGCAAACCAAGGCGGATGCTGGATTGCCGGGTAGTGCAAACACGATCTTCCTCCCCAAACTTCCAGCATAGAGCGGCTTTCCGGGCTTTTGGGCGACTTTGTAGAATAATTGCTTCACCCCAAGGCGTCCGAGGACCGGCAATACGAAATCGAAATCCCCCACCGAGATCCCACCGGAAAAAAGCACCACATCACACACTTTCATCAGGCGCTTTGCCTGTCGCTCAACCTCCGCCATGCGGTCACGGGCAAATGCCAATTGCTTTACGGAATAACCACACGACTCCAGGGCAGCGATGAGGGTCGAAGAGTTGGACTCGTAGATCTCCCCTTCCCGCAAGACTGTTCCCGCCTTTCGCAACTCGCTGCCGGTCACAAGCAATCCAATCACCGGCTTGCGATAGACGCGCACAGTCTGCTTTCCCAGCGACGCCAGTAACCCGATGGCGGCGGCATTCAACAGCGCGGACCGCTGCAGCACGACCGCCCCTTTCCTGAAATGACCACCCTTCTTTCGAATGTGTGAACCCTGCACGATACGATCCGCTGGAACGTCTAACCGATCACCAGTAGTCTGCACATGCTCCTGCATCACGACGCCGTAGGCCCGTGGCGGAACAGCAGCGCCGGTAAAGATGCGATAAGCTTGCCCGGACTGAATCGTCTTTGGCGGAATATCTCCTGCGCGAATCATCCCCACGACCCGGTAACTTCCATCCGGCAAACGCCTTGATGATAAGACATAACCATCCACCGCCGACTGATCGAACAACGGCATCGGGAGGGGTGCGCGTATATCAGCCGCTAAGACACGACCGATAGCGTTCCGCAGACTGACAACTTCAGCCGGCATCGACCGAACGATCGTTAGTAACAACTGCCTGGCCTCTTCTACGCGGATCATCTCAGGGAAGGAACAATTTACCGGCGGCAACAGACAATACTACCACCAACACCCAGCGCAAGGCCGGCACCGGCAATTTCCGGCTGCCGCTCCAGGCTCCCAACAGTCCGCCGGTCATGGCAGCGATCAACCAGAAGGGCTCGGGAAATACACTCAATTTATCACTGAGGAATAATCCGCTCAGCCCGGCAAGGGAATTCACGAAAATGAACGGCGCCGATAGCGCAGCGGTCTCCTTGATGGTCGACCAGCGGCCAAGCAACAACACCGGCGACAACAGTATCCCGCCGCCTATGCCGACCATTCCCGACACAAGACCGATAAAGCCTCCGATGATGCACGCAAGCCAGGTTGGTAACAGACGCGTCGCGTTGTGCTCACTATGCCCCATCGGTATCGCGATCCGGACGACCGAGATCAACAGACAGCAACCCAGCAATACTTTGTAGATCCGATCGGGTAACACGGTCAGCGAACCGAGATAAGCCATCGGAACCGATAAGAGGATGAGCGATAGAAAAAGGCGCTTTCGAAAATATCCCGCTCTAAAGAAATGCCAGGTTGCAAGTGCCGATACCAACAGGTTCAACTCCAACGCGACCGGCCGGATGATAACTTGCGCAAAGCCCGCGAGCACCATCAAAGCCGTATACCCGCTGGCGCCGCCATGCCCCACCGCCGCGTTCATCCAGGCGATCAATCCAAAGCAGGCAATGACCCACAACTCCATTTCACGAATTTAGCGAATCGGTAATAAAACACCGGAGCACTCCGCTGCCAATCTTCCGGAATGAGCAAAAAAAAATCCGCCTCCGGTCAGGAGGCGGACTGCCTTAACTAAAGAGAAATATGTTATTAAGCGATCTGTACTTCGATCGCGTTCATACCTTTTTTTCCTTGCGTTAATTCAAACGTCACAACATCACCTTCGTAGATGTCGGCTTTCAATCCCGTGGCGTGAACGAAGATGTCTTCGCCCGTCTTTTCGTCACAGATAAAACCAAAACCTTTGGTGCTGTTGTAAAACTTTACTTTACCTTTTTCCATTGTACTTCTGTTTAATTATGAATTGATTGGCTGCAAGATCGTCATAATAAACCGGCTTACCTAATGAGGGCAAGGGGTGCGCTTCCCCAGGCGCTACATTCATGGATAATCTGACTGAATTCCCCCTTTATCCGTGATTATTTATTTTAAGCGAGCAGGCATAAAACAGCCGGATCAGGTCATTGCGCATCAATTCAGTTCCGGTTGCACAGGGGCGACAACGGCTTTCCGTTCAATTCAAAACACCTACAATCAGCTACGGAAAATTATCAATTCCTGTATAGCAGACATACAAATCCCCTATCGAGCAACCAGGAGTCTTTTCACAGTATGCATTCCTCCTGCAACGATCTCCACTGAATAAGTACCGGTTACAAGGTTCCGCAGATCCACCACCGCGCTCGACCCTTCGCTTTGGACGTCGAGGCAAATTCTTCCGAACAGGTCCAGCACCCGCAAGGAAAAACCGCCGGACGATTGTCCGAGGTCGATGGTAACGGTTTGTTCAGCCGGATTTGGATACACCCGGATGCTACCCGCCGACGACTGCCCGATAACGCTCGTCAGGATAAAATTGAAATCCGCCGAGATGGCTTCACACCCCAACGAATCCGTCGCGATCACATGATAGTCACCGTTCACGACCGGCAGGTAAAACGGATCCGTTCCACTGGCCAACAGGGTATCGTTCCGGTACCAGGAATAAGTAGCGGCACCGGCAGTGGCGAGCAGACTGTCGCCCGCTTGAACGAGACTCACCGAGAACCCGGGGCTGACTGTCACCTCCGCCGTTGCAGCAGCGGTACACCCTTGCTCGTCCGTCACCTGAACCGTGTAGGTGGTCACAGAGAGCGGGACGACCGTGGGATTGGCCACCGTATCGCTGCTAAGTCCAGTTGCGGGAGTCCACAGATAGAACAAGGCGCCAATGCCCTCGCTGCCGGTCGGCGCTCCGCCCAGCTCAAGGGTATCGCCTGCACACGATACCTGCGCAAGCCCGGCATCAGCCAGCAAGGGCAAGTGCGGAATCACCAGTACGGTATCGGAATAATTATCACAGGTTTTCGATTCGAAATGTTGCGATGGAGCTATCAGCGTGGTCATCACATAATACTCGCCCGCGCTGTCCGCCCGGTAGGTCATGCCGGTGGCACCGGGTATCGGCACACTGTTCCAATACCACTGCGTAGTCAGACCGGCGCCATTGTACAACTCAAGCGTGCGCAGGGTGTCGCAAACAGTGGCGGGTTGCTGCAACGACATATCGATGACGGGTGAGAGCGAATACTGCAAGGTATCGGTCTGCCCGTTCGCGTCGGTCACCACAAGGGTGTAAGCCTGATAAGCCCTCACGGTTATCACGGGATCCAGGATGGTGTCGTTCGAGAGACCGTTCGAAGGTGTCCAGCGCACTGAATAAGGTGCACAGCCGCCAGCCAGCGTGATGTGCGGCTGATAGGTCTCGTTGTAACACAACGGCACATCGTACTCCCAGATCGGAGCGACCAGCATCGGCCGGTTACGCGGACCCCGCTCGGCGATGGTATAAATGTCCTCATCGTTGGTCATCGTCCACCGGTGATAATGCTGAGAAGCCTGGAATCCGTCCGGCTCGATGTTGTACGTGAACTCACTACCGCAAGGATTCGTACAGCCGCCGGTGGACTCGATATACGAATAGTGATTGAGTGTATCGTAAGTATAATCGGTCACCACCGGACGATCGACCGCAAACCAGGTCGAGTCGCCGGAGATCACCTCCAGCGCGTAATCGCCCTCGGAAGAATGGATCAGCAACAACTCACCACGCAGATAACCGGAGTCGAAATCCTTGATGTAAGCCGTCGGAAAGAATGAACCCGACAAATTGAAATCCGTCCAGGCGAAGGAGTGAAAGTAGACCGTTTGCTCCAGCGTATCCACGTACCACGTCACGCTGTCCAGGGTCTGGATACCGGACACCACATTATCATCGTACCGCTTTCGTTCAGCGCACCACTCATCCGTCTGGAAGAGGTAGGGTGTCAGCGACTGGAATACCCAGTTGGAAGCTCCGGAATCCCAGGTACTGTAAGCAAGACCGGTACGGATCGTTCCCGAGTAACTGAACTGATACAACGAGTCATTCGCCCAGTTGCCCAGGTCGCCATGCTGGTAGGTACGGTCGTTCGGATGCCCGTCGATGTAGGTCACCAACTCGCGCGTGCGCGGCACCCGACTGCTGCCACTGAAATCGTAAACGGCTGTTTCCGTAACCTGACCAGATCCATTGACGATCCGGTCGGTTACTTCGACAGAGTCCCAGGCCGAACCATTCCATTGCAACTTCGCCTCGAATACCAACTGGTTGTAAACGGGATGATAGGAGCGAATCGTCTGGCGGTCATTCACCCAACCGGTCGGAGATCCGGTCAGCGTCAGTAACAAAACCACACGGCCGGAGCCGTCGAACGTGGTATCGGTGCGCGACCAATAGCCGGTATTACAATTCGGTGGCGAGGGAGGAAAGTCGAGTTGCGTACAGGTCTCCACGATCCCCGAGTCCAGATCATAGGTCGCGGTGGAAACGGCATAGGTATAATTGCCCATTGCCTGGTTCAGGCCATACACCCAGGTAACGACCACCGAGTCGTTGCCACACCCGGCTTGCGCCATTGCCCGAAACGAGCATGAATGCAACAGCAATAAAAAACTGAGAGAAAGTAAGCGGAGCATCATGTGGAGATGATAAGACAAAGCAAGATGGTCAAATCCCGACGCTTCGACAAAACCCTTCAACGCTGCTGCCCTGCTTTTATACCAACGCATAGTATGCATGGGTGAAGGAATTGATCAGGAGCGGTACGCCCTGCCCAGATCACCCGCGGTCCCGCTCTCGGCCCGCCGCCGCATCAACGCTGCCGACCCGCTTGAACCATCGATCTCCATTCACCACTACCCGCTCCGAAGTTCCGGCATGGCGGCGGACCTCCATCGGGGCTATGGCACAGCACTTTTTCTTCACCTCAACCTCGCTCCGGATTGTAGTTTAGCCACACCTTGAAAAATGTAGGATATTCGTCAAAAAAATCAAATTTTACGCCCTTAATCCTTCTATTCACCAAATATACTATATATTTGGTGAACGTATTCACCAAATATAGTATGCTTTTGGTGAACATAATCACCAAAAACATACTATATTTGGTGATTATGATTTCCAGAACACTTTCGGCCAAACTCCCGCATACGTTCTTCCGGGGTAAAGCGCTGATCCTGCTCGGCCCTCGCCAGGTCGGAAAGACCACCCTCATCAGGCATCTGCTGCTAAAGGAGGCCCATCTTTTCCTCAACGGCGACGACCCCGCGATCCGGAACCTGCTGAGTGGTGTAAGTGAATCGCGCCTTAAAACCATCATCGGCCGCTACCATTTCGTTTACATCGACGAAGCTCAGCGCATTCCCGATATCGGACTTACGCTCAAACTGATCACCGACCGGTTCAAGGCCGTACAACTGCTCGTCAGTGGTTCCTCCGCATTGGAAATCAACCAGACCACGCAGGAACCCCTCACCGGTCGTAAGATCGAATACCGCCTCTTCCCGCTAAGTTGGGAAGAACTTGAATCAAGCCTCGGATATCTCGAAGCGGAACAGCAATTGGAAGAACGACTCGTATTCGGAATGTATCCGGAAGTGGTCACGAAGCGCGATAACGCGCGCGAAGTCCTGCAGGAACTGTGCACCAGCTACCTCTACAAAGACGTGCTCGCGATCTCGGGCATCCGAAAGCCGGAGATACTGGAAAAACTCCTGCGCGCGCTGGCCCTGCAACTCGGACAGGAAGTATCGTACAACGAATTGTCCGGCCTCATCGGCATCGACAAGAACACGGTCGCCCGTTACATCGAACTGCTGGAAAAAACGTTCATCGTCTTTCGCCTGAACAGTTTCAGCAGGAACCTGCGCAACGAGATCCGCGAAAACCGGAAGATCTACTTCTACGACAACGGCATCCGCAATGCCATCATCCAAAACCTGAACCCGCTTTCCCTCCGCAACGACAAGGGCGCGCTCTGGGAGAACTTCCTCGTCACCGAACGCATGAAGTACCGCGAATACCACCGGCTTCCCGCCAACCGCTTCTTCTGGCGCACCATTCAACAGCAGGAAATCGACCTGATCGAGGAAACGGGCGGACAACTCTACGCGTACGAGTTCGCCTGGAATCATAACGGCCGTAAGCGCATCCCGAAATCCTTCCTCGAACACTACTCCGCCGAAGGCCGCATCATCGACCGCTCCAACTTCCGAGAGTTTGTGATGCCGGGTGCCATCGAACAAACAGCACCTTAAAGCGATGGCGACCGTCTAGAAAAGAAAAACCGCTCAAAAAGAGCGGTTTTGGTAGCCCGTATGGGAATCGAACCCATGTTTCATCCGTGAAAGGGACGCGTCCTGGACCCCTAGACGAACGGGCCGTGATTGGGGAGTGCAAAAGTAGGGATTTTCCGGTATTTCCAAACCGGATGCACAATTTTTTCGCCTTAGATGGCTCCTGAATCGGTCTGAAAACGAAAGCCCAAGCGCTTTCCGGTGGCGATCTTCGCCTGGACTTCGGTCTCCTGGATCTCACCTACCGTTACCTGGATCACCTGGTCGTAGGGCGGTGTGAACGGGTCAAAATCGAGACTATATAGGATCGCCGATTCGAGCACCTTGCGTACCGCCTCTTCGTTGAATTCCAGGCTGCTGAAATCGTTGTACAAAAAGCCCAACTGCCGCTTCCCTTCCACGAAGTAGTGGTTCTCCTTGTTGATGAAGATCCGCGCGATCAGGTAGCCCAGATCATTCGGACGGTTGTACGTCATCGACTCCGTGAGGAAATTATACACCAGGATCTTCCCGACGAAAGAGCGGCTCGCGTCGTCGCGCACATAGGATGTCTTCCACACTTCGTGACTCCCTTCAAACGTGAATACGTTCGTGTGCAACTGAAAAACGAGGTAATCATCCCCCAACGTAAAGTCGACACGGTAATCGCCGCGGTCCTTGTACTCCAGCGGAATGTTCTTTCCGATCCGCTTGACTTCCCCCTGCAGGTCACTGAACAAATCCCGCAGCATCCGCTTCAACAAAACAAAACCCTCCTCCGTACGCTCCGCTACCGTCTGCTTCAGCGCAACCTTTTCCTTCATCAACTTCACGATCAACTCGCGTGGACTGGGATCCATGGGGTACAGGGTTTGGGG
>ERZ724521.887-NODE-887-length-13467-cov-3.698554_pt1 | contig 13467 bp, 20 predicted proteins | sample MGYA00376054_ERZ724521 | MGnify/ENA primary metagenome ERZ724521 (study PRJEB28724, sample SAMN07190883) | activated sludge metagenome | isolation source: activated sludge of sewage treatment plant in Hong Hong | place: Hong Kong | collected 2016-03-17 ... | reverse complement strand
AGTGTCTGCGTGGCCTGCGACACCTTGGCCAGTTCATCACTGGCCTTCTTTAGAGCGGCTTCAGACTCCTTAGCCAAATTCTCACGCTCGGTTACGGCTTGGGCGAGCGCAAGTTGGGCTTTACGAGTTTCATCAACACTAAGATGATGATCGTTCTTTGATGTTTCCCACTGGTCCTTGATCTTCTGAATTTCGAGGTCTTTAGCCGCGAGTTCAGCAGGATAGTCCCGAGTATCAGTAGCACTGGTCGCAACAGGAGTGGTTACCGGTTCCGGAGGCGTTGTTGTTTCCTTTGTTTCTTTCGACTCTTGTGTCACTGTTTCCTTATTTTCCTCTTCAGCTGTCGGCACCGAACCATCTGTTGGATCCGGGGCATTTTCTGTCGGGGGCATAGTTACTCCTTTAGGTCATCAAGACCTAGTTAATACTTTTGTCATACATGTGTCCAATCGACACACCTTGCAAATATGCAATTAACTCCGGTAATCCTGCAGTAGATGGAACGTGTTCCAGTCTTTCCACGGGACCCGAAAGAATGACATGATTGTGTATCGCTACCACGACGGACGGCCCGTGCGGTAGCGTAACTTCTATAAACGTCATTCTATTCCCGGAATTATGGAGACAAGTTTGGCATTCAACCAATCTATATGATCCCCCATTATCTTTTGCTTGCTGTGCGAGTAGTTGAGCCATGATGCCGATTTGAGAAGTTGCATCATTTAAGGCCTGTTCCAGTCGAAATGATTCTTCAGATTTCTTGATCGTTCGTGGTCTCAACTTCAAATACCCATGCTAAAAAGATGGCAATAACTGCCAGAAGGATTATCTTACGCCCGAATCTGTCCATAAAAAGTGATTTGGTCCTCGTTATACGTGTCCTGGGAAGTATCGTGTTCCACGAGTAGGGGCTCGTCGGCATTGGGCCCGGGGAGGTCGGCAGGATAGTTGGGTGAGGGTTTACCGTTAAGTTCTGCGATAGTAGTTGCACCGGCGTTTAACATTCCTGCTGTAATCAGTAATGACTGTGCATACTGCTCGATTAATTCATAGGGGGTATCGGGCCCACCAAAGGTTCCCACACGGATGACAAATGTCTCGCCAGTCTCTTCATCAGCAAACTCAAAGAGTCCCCGGAACTGAAACGGTTTGCGAAAATGCCAACGTGCGGCTCTAGGTATCCTGTTCTTGTTGTAGATCTTCATCGTCTTCATATGAGAGGTCGGACCATTGCTGATCCCATGCGTCTCTCTCTAATTCGTCATCGTAGAATGCCGGGAAGAAAGGGGACTCATCTTCATCCTCTTCCGGGTCAACGTTCCAAATGCTCAATTGCGTCCTCAATAGTCAGATATGTCACCATCTTCTTGCGCTTGGGATAGAAGATAACTACTGGTGTACCAACTCCACCGTGCATAAATCCCCATTCACGCGCATGTGCATCCTCAACTTTGTAAGAACCAGTCGTAATAAACCATCGATACTCACCGTGACGGATTTCGGCATTAATCGCTGCTTCGTGATGATGCTCAGTCACTCCAACATCAAACAGACGCTTACCTGTCTGATAAGAAGTCTTCGCGCCGGCTGTACGATGAATTCGAGAATTTCCTATTGGACGGTGTTTCCGGTAGATAACGTAATTTATTTCTCCTACAGTCAGATCGATATAGGTGTCTTCTCCAGTATGAAGAACAGGGATTCCCTTGAGCGCCTGACTAATGCCTTCAATTCCTGCATTTCTCTGTGTCCATCCATCATGATTACCACGTCCCACGGCAAGGAGAGACGGTTGAATCAATTCGATAGCGTGTCGAAACATTTTCCACTGGAAACCCGGGTTAACTACTTGAGAATCCCGAGCAGCATGAGCAAGTTTTTCAGGAATAAAGTTGTCAATAGGATCTCCACCAACATACGCGACTAATTGATCGCAATTATTAATGAGGTCGATATCACGTAAAAGTGATTCGTGATCAGTCCCAATTCCGCCAATATGCCAGTCACTCATAAAAACCACCCCGAACGGATGGTCTGTATCAACTTTGATCTCAACATCGGTCAAGATCTCATTGGCATACTGTTTCTGATGACTTTTTTGAAATTCCATGACTGCAGTCCAGAGTTCTGCGCCATCGGCTTCACTGAAAAGTTCGGGGACAGTAATAGACGGTAAACGTCGACTTACTGGCGGACGGTTACGGACATCTATATAGTCTGGATGATCTTCTTTCTTGAGTTCCCGTCGTCGAGCCAAATACTCGGGGTGGGTGATACCCGGGAATAAATCATCCCGGGCCTCAACCTCACTGAACCGATTCGTTGCTAAGAACGAGTCCTGTTCACTAGTCCACTGCACTAGGCTTCTCGCACTCTCGCTCACAATTATCAACATCTCCGCAACATGCGAAGGCGTTTTCATCGTAAGCCTTTAGAACGTCATTACAGAAGTCAAGCACCATTTGAAGAGTTTCTCCCTCTTCGTTAGAAGGAACTCCGTCAGGTCCAAACCGTGTAATCTTGGCAAAGCCGCCATCGGCGTGGACATCAATCCGTTCGCCATGAGGGCCATAGAATGAAAGTGTTCGATCAAGTGTACCCATTACAGTGCAAACCTCACTCGTGTCTTGGTATCGCTCATAAGAATTCGATAACCGTCGACAGTAATCCAATACCAGAGAAGATCCTTAGCCTGAATAGCAAAGATAACTTCACAAGTATCTCCCTGCTTCAGGTCTGGAGCGGCCTTGGGTGCAGTCTGGGTCGCCTGTGCTCGCTGGGGAACAGCAGACTTCCTTGCCACAACAGTCCGCTTGATAGCAAACCATGTGGTGTCATTCAACTGCTCATCCTTACCCGTTGACTTCGGGAAAGGAGAAGGCTTCACGTAATCGGGCTGCTGTGGGGGAATTGGGGGCTTAGGTTCTGGCACGACATCCTCCTGATGTTGCTTGAGAATTTTTCGGACGAGTTCCATAATTTCCTCAGTCTCATTCATAACGACCTTGCCCGGGCAAACCTTGCCGGTACCAAGACAGAATTCCTGGTGGTACCGAACAAATGAAAACCCTTCAGGGCACATTGGGAACTTGTCCCAACTAATCTTGTACTGGTCTGCCCAATAGGCTGTCAAAGCAGCGATTGCGGCCTTTGATTTGGGAGTAAGTGGTGTGTCGTACTGTCCACTAATCTCGATAGAGGCTTGATCACGATTAACAACCTTAAGATCGTTATTGTGATATTCAACGAATGCCTTACCATCTCCCCAAGCCCCTTTATAAGGACCTGAAGCCCAACCAGATTGAACCCCGAGAGGATTATTCCAACGAATAATCACTCCGTCATCATTGGTAACGTCAGGACCCTGAACGCCAACACCATAATCTGTAAGTGCATCTGTTGTAGGGAGTTTAAAGTAAGTGTCAGTACCTCGAAGTGTCCCGATCATACGGTGCCATACAACACCTTTTACTGTCCGTTGTCCTAGATTATTCTGTCCGTGACCTTCGGCCTTTTGGATAGGATGGTCCAGGTATGCTGGGTGTGGAACCCTACCAAATGTTGTCATTCTTTCTCCTTACCCATCCAGGATCGTTCGCCCGGGTAGGGTGTCGTATATTTCCAGATTTCCATCACAGAAACCAGGCCGATGAACGATTTGATGACCTGATACTGCGGCAGTAGTACTCTTTTCTAGAGTGGCATGGTAAAAGCCATCTGTGCTCTTACGTAGCCAGAAGATAATGTTGGGCATGTCTCCGCACTTTTCACAGCGGGTCATAACTTCCCAAGCCCTCCGGCTTTCCTTCATTAACTGTCCTCGTTAGATCCACCCTTTGCAGATGTGGAATTTTGTCCGCCATCTCGATTAAGTGGGTTTTTTGTTGGATTACTTGTGACTCTCCCAACTCCAATTCCAAGACTTGCTTCATGATCGGCGAGTTCCTTATTAACGTCTGCTTCACTCTCCATAAGAGCACTCTGCAGTTCATTATTAATTCTGCCGAAGTCCCGCAAATCATCCATGATTTTGTTGCGTTCTGTTTCCGGATCATCAGTGCCAAGATCTTTAAGGGCAGATGTAATAGAACGAGCCTTATTGACTAAGAGGGCAACATTCTCATTAACGACAATTGCCCTATCTCGTGGGAGAATTGGTGCCCATTTAGGACGAATATCAAATCGTTCAAGATCTGTAATGTCAAACTTATATTTTTCCTTGAAGGAAATGGAAGACATACCGGCTGCTTCAATGATAATTAACATCTTGGCAAACTCAGATAACTTCGGACCCCAAAGAGCGCGTTTGCGTCGAACGATCTCAACAATAGGCAGCATTTGCACAACAAGTGCTGAACCACTAGCTTGGGACATTTCCGTTCGTCCAAAGGCAATACCAGTCAGCGATGTTGTGTCAAAGAGGATCTGCATCAGCAAATCCAAATATTGCATAACTCCCGGAGCCGGCCCGTCCCATTCCAGATAGGAAGCCTCTCCCTCTCGACCCATGTCCCAAACAACATCGGGTCCAGTCTTAAGGTCAGAAAAGCGACCAAAGTAATTTCTGACTAACGTAATAGGGTGGGCGTGATAATTAATAATGTCGCCGAAGTCAGCGACACGCATATTAATTTCGTCTTGAATCTCAAAGATTGGTTCGGCATCACCAAATCCATAATATTCTCCGTTTACACCCATGTTCGGAATATGAATAAATGGAATAAAGCCGTAGGGATTTTCTGCAGTCTTTACAATCTCGTCGTCGATTAAAAGCCCGTATTCTTTGCGATTCCAATACTCCTGTACTGTCGCAAGTCCGGGATCCAAAAGAGAAAGTTGTTCACGAAATCGTGGGTTGCCCGGAGTGCCAAAAATATCGTATGAAGACTGACGATCCATACTATAAGCAAGCAGGACTTCTTCAGTTTCATTCGTATCAAGGGCATGCCACATTGCGTGGTAATACTCAGGAAGAATTGCATCAATGGCTGCTCCCCGAGTTTTCTGTGACCAAACACCCTTTAAAACTGAATCTCCGTAAATCGATCCATCGGTTGCCGATTTTAGAAAGAGTTCATCAGCGTCTGCGCGTCGCATGATGGCATAAATAGCACGGGAAATATTTGTGGCTACTTCGTTATCCTGATCAGAAGTCTTATCACTTGGGTCTACAACCCAATCGACAATGTCACCTTCCCATTCTCCAAAAAGATAATGGACATGTTTCTGGACAATCTTGGGAACATAGCGAATTCCAAGAGGCTGATTAACATCATCAGGATCTTGGTTATCTCCGTAGTAATACCGACGATTGATTAAATACCGAACCATCCGGGTATGACCCAGACGACGTCGTTGAGAACTCTCAAATTGGAGTAAACGCCGGTACTTATCTTGCATAGTGAACAGCCTTTTCCGTTAAGTATTCACTCAGTTGCATCAAGACAGACGACTCGCTTTTATTGGAATCTATACAAAAATCACAATCAAGTGCACTGATGTCCCATTCACTTTGATGCATCTTCTGCTCATCTGTCATTTCAGGACGTCTCTTAGCCTGAGTACTGTCAGAAATATCTAAATAGATCATGCTCCAACCACACATCTTCATACATTCGATTTCATCCCTGAAACGTGTATCTGCATTAAAACAGATTGGTTCTCCTGATGATCGAGAGATCGTGCGGTTAACCCAGTAATAAGGATCTGCAGCGATCTCTTTGCTCATTTCAGAGTAGATCTGCATAGGAGACCTGAATACTTCTTTATGGGCATCTACAAAGGCAACCTTGGCCGCTATATGTTCACCTGCTCGAAGGTCGAGAAATGGGGACAGGTTCCAGTTTGCCTTTATCGCCGCAACATGAAGTTTGATAAACGATGCGTATACAGGTCCAACCATTTCCCAGAGATCATCTTCTACCCGACGAGGGCTTAATCCGATGAACCCACAGAAGTGGTTGAAGGTCTCTTCGGACTCAGGGTCATATCCAGTGAGGACACTCTCTGTAAGCCACTCAAGAATTTCTTCTTTGATGGGGTCCGCATGATTAAGGACAAAATAATCTCGGCCGGCTAAATGATTGGCTAAAGTTGATTTACCGGCGCCAGCCCGGCCGGCAAATGCTATTCGTCCCTTTTGCTGCTTAATTAATGTTCTACAGATTTCTTTTGAGACAGAAAGAGGGGGTTCACTACCAGAGTGAGCAGTAATCATCCAAAATGACTTTCATAGGTAATAATGTCATCAAATCCTGTTTTCACAGAGGGCATTTCGATACTTTCGCCCAAGGCCTGACGGATCTCAATAAGGGCAGTCTCTTTTATTCCAGACGCTCCATTGTCAAGCATGTCATAGGTATAAACCATAGTAAGGTCATCACTAATCTTTACTTCAATCAGGTAAAGATTGAATGACAAAAATCGAGCAACAGTTACAACCCGGATATCAAGATCATATTCAGATAACTGTGCCTGAAGTTTGTCGCGAAGACGCTTCATATTTGCTTTAAGTACTCTCAATTTTTTCCGCAATCTCGACAAGGATGGCCGTGATGTACACCATTCTTACAAAATAAGAATTGCCTTAGCATTGATGTAATCGTTGACATTGGTATGACTCCAAAAGTTTGTCATCGACTGGACATTCGTTCTCTTCCGCAATAACTGCGGAATTTTTATACCCAAGTGCTGCATCGATAGCATCATCTTCGCAATCGGCCCAGACTTCCATGCTTGCTTCAACCGAGCGGAGTACGCTGACCCGATAACATTTCATGCTTTAAGTCTCTCGTAACAACTGTAAGGATGTCCAAAAGCGACTTGACTCTTGTGATCTTTCCACCAGTTGATCCATCAGTAGGAAATATGTTCTGATTGTAAGGCTGATTGTAGACAATAACGTCCTGTCCATTATCACTAACAGTTAGAATGTGATAAGGGTTGTCTTCCACCAACCATTTTGATTTTGTCTGCCGGCACCATCCATCTTTTTCCCGAACAAAATTAACTGCCCAGGGAATTTTGTGATTATGGCACCATTCTTCAGTGGCTTTGACTGTTAGTTCATTCTGAGAATGTCCGGTTATTACTCTGGGCTCTACTGGTAAATCAGAGAGCCCGGATATTAGGTAATCAAGACCATCATGAGGATGCAAAGCCAAAATAAAGTGCGGACTATTGACCGTGGAACGTAACCAAACATGAATATCCTTATCCTTTCCTGTGTAGTTTGAGAGTCTTTTGTAGATACCATCATATGTCTTGATATCCTCTGGGAGAATCTTCAGCCCCCAAGTGGATTCAACATCACGTACCAAACGGCGATTCGCATCAGCAAGTACACCATTAAGATCCAGACCAATAATCGGTAATGTCGACTCGACATTGTTTGCAACCCGTAGTTGGCGTTGACGTCTCATAAGTCCTCAATAAGTAACCGGGGAATTTCTGTTAAAAGATCGACTCGCCAGATTCCGTTTTTACCGGTAGCGACTACATCTTGATTGTAGGGTTTATTAACTAAAAACACCCCAATACCGACAGACGCACATTCACGGGCATGTTCGGGACTATCTTCAATGATGTACTTAATGTTGTTCTGGCGACAGTACATTGCTTTCTGAGCCGTGTATGCAATCTTGTCATAAACAAAACCATAATGATCTAACCAGAGACGTGTTTGCTCCTTACAGGTGGGGTTCCGTTCCGTATTACGCATGGTGACAATATGGACTTCTTTAGCCAGACCGGCTATCCGTTTCATTGCAGGAATTGCATTTAAATAAACGGGGAGTCCTCGTAAAAATCCATCTTTCCAAAAATGACTGCCGACGTATTCCTTAGGGTCTTTTACATACTCAGCCATAATCTCATCAAGATGCCAATAATGAGTCCAGTCTTTCGGATCCAGTTTTAAATCAAGATCTTCGTTGATAGCCCCGCAAAGCGGACCGTCTGAATCCGCCAAGACTCCGTCTATATCAACTGCGATGTTTGGCTTCATTATCGTGAACCTTCTTTACTAACTTGGTCTGTTCCTTCTTGAGGATCGCTTTCCTCTCTTTCATTTCTTTAAGAGATTCACGATCAAGTTTCATGCGTTCTTCTGTCTTTCTTATCTCGATTTCGAGAAGATGCAGGTCCGTGTCTAACACTCTAATCCTCTTGATAATCTCTTCCATAAACAAAACTCTTGGCAAAATCCCAGCAGAGTTTTTCCTCCTGGTTCACTACGGACTTTCTTGCCTTCTCGGACATTGAGTCCATCATATCGGACATAAGAAGGTGACAGATTTCATGAAGGGTGAGAAGTTCAAGTTCTTTCTCGCTTACACTCAGGGCGTGCTCATGAATCACAATAGTTGCCCGCCGAACGTAGCCTTGTATTTGCACACACATTGCGACTTCTGACCACGTATCATTATTTGACTTGTAGGCAATATTGATGGTCCATTCCCACAGCCATGGGAACTGGGATTGATAATACTGAACGAACTCATTAACCAGATTGCAAACTTTCTTCTTTTTCATATACTCCACCTGACCATACGCATATAACAATTAAAACAACAAATTTCCCCTTCGGGTTTGGAGACCTCTGGATCTTGAATGAGAATGTAAGGATGTTTACACAAAAAACATGCCCCTAAATGCATGTCCCACCGCTCTTTTAAAGCCGTATAGATGTAAAGATAGGGAAAATCATCATCGAGATAATGTTTGTTACTGACGTATGGGATTAACTCCGGCGAACGCTCCGATCCCGACGCCGGCTCTCCGGCTGTTCTGTAGTGTCGAAAAGCGGGTGACGACGTTCTGATGTTCGAGTGGGTAGAATTGTTCCCTGCGCTCGTTGGTTATCTCCTGTTCTAATACGTGCGTGATAGCACGCTTGGCATAATGCCATAACACAGTCTTGAGCAATACGCTTATCGTCCATGATGTAAGCCCCAAATTCGTCCATAACTGTACGCATCGGTGGACCTACGATCATTCGGTGATCTAAAGCATACTGACCAGCCGTAATAACTTCTGGCTTGGAAGCGATGGAATAAACCATTCCCTCGACTGAAAGTCCATAACTGTCTTCCAAAATCTCTTTAACGACATTTCCGGATCCAGTTGAGTCGATTAATGTCCAGGTTTGGGTCTTACCCTTCATCTTCCAACGACCATCGGTCTCATTAATCATGCGGATAATCTCTGGATAAGAAGACTGTGTCTCTCGACGGAAGCCCACAATTTTCCATGGCTTGTCAGTGAGGTCCACAATAAACATCACGGTAGCATTACGACCCAAATGACGAGTGGCTTTTGTTCCGATGTCCCATGAAATCAGATAATTCCTACCGGGAACTGGCTCAAGTTCAAATCTTTGATAATCATTTGTATTAAATTGCTTAAATTTACCTTCTTCAATGGCGTCAATCTGCCGAATAAGGTTTTCTACTTCTGGGCGCTCTATGTCAGACATCGCCTGAATAGATTCCCAACTAAAAACAGAGTCCTCAGGATCCAGGAACATGCCTTCAAGTTCCTGCATTCGCTGTCGATCTGTGTAATTAGCAAGTGTTAACTCTAATTGGGCTGGATTGAGGTGAGGATTATCAAGTGTTCTCACCCGGAGACTTAAATATTTCTCGACATCTGACTCTGGATAGGCTGGATCACCCTTCCGCCACATTTCTTGAAGCCATCCACGCCCCTTCGGTGAGGTTGTAATAGTGAAAATACCATCACGGTACCTATTGGTCGCTGGATTTTTCCCTAAAAGACGTCCTTGCAATGTTGTAATTGTTGCAACTGTCGGAATGTAGGCCGCTTCGTCGACATTGATCCAGTCAAATTCCTGACCACGCCAAAGTTCTGCTTCGTAACCAACAGATCGGAACCACATTTCAGATCCATTCACCATTCTGATAAATGGGAAAGGATGCTTTGCCACATGATCAACGAAACGAGAAAAATTAGATTTATTCGCCAACTCCAGCGCACTTGTATAGACGATTTTCGCCTGATCCAGCGAAATACTTGCGTTCGCAATGCGCGTGTAAGGATTGAACGTAGCGTAATGGGTAAAACCGAGGGCAGCACCGAAGGTTTTACCCGAACGAATACCTGCCACAACGATTTTTTGTTTTTGCGGGGCATGATAAAAGTAATGTTGCCAAGGCATCGGCTCAATATCGAAATAATGCTGTGAAAACAGCGTCACATCGTCTCTTGTAGCCGCTAAAATCTTCTGATCGACATCGGTAAATTGATATTCAGACCGATGCTTACCTTCAACCTTTTTCACTCTTTAACTTCTGTCTTGCGAATCTCTAAAAGTATTAATTGAGCCTGATAAATTAATTTCGACAGGTTCTTTTCGTTGAGCAAAACCCGTTTTCGATCATTTTCTGTGATGATTTCAATGGCTGCGTGGGATCCACGATGCAAAATCTGGATACCAGAGTCATAAGCCCCGGCTCGTTTGGCGATTTCTTCGATTGGTTCAGGTGTATATTCGTCGTTCACTCTTTAATCCTGCCAAATCCCCAGGTATTGACCAAGTCAACGACCTCTTCATCGAAGAAAAGTCGTTTATCAATGACTAAAGTCATGGTTTTAAGGCTATTTTCTGATAAATGACGAAGAAATCGCATCGCCCTCTCAAATGGAAGGGTCAGGATTTCCTCCGTTCCGAGGATTAAGACGTCCGATGAGGTCATTTGCAAATGCTCGTCGCGTTCTGATTCGTTCAAGTTCCATCTCGTGTGATTGTGCCTCAATAATCAGGGCATCAATACGGTCTTTTAGCGTATTAGATTCCGGATCTGAGATGCTTAGGAGTTCTTCAACCAGTACTGCGATCTCGTCGACCTTTATCTGAATCTCTTCTTCGATAATCGTGGTAGATCTACCAGGGTTTTTCTGAAACAACTTCATCGCCCATCACGACTTGCCCGAAATAACATTCCGGACGCTTACGGCAGACCTCACAACTGAAGCCTTTCTTGATCATTTTGATCCCATGTGTTGCAGAATGGCAAACCTCGCACAGTCGAACCAGATTATCTCCTTCTTTCCCTCCATGAGAACGGAAAATCATATGGTGCATATGGAATGGACCATTACTCTTGCATAAAAAACAAACCGGCTTGGATTCCCAGCCGGCAAGTTCATCTAAATCAGTCTGCGTTATTTTGAACATTGGGAGGGAATCCTAGATAAAGCACAATATCCTCTTCTGTACTCGCTGATGGTTTGCTTACGTCGGGTTCGATGGGATCCTCAATGTATGTTGCCTTTAAGGCTTCGACTACTTCTTTCCCGATATCTCGCATTTCCCGCTTAGGAATTGCACCCTCGATAGTCTTAGGCTTTCTTTTTCGGAACACCAGGTAACCTGCACTTTCGGTCATTTCCAATAATAATGGCGCCGATATTCGCCAAATGGAAAATATGATATCGGAATAGAGCGTGCTCTTTCTGAGTTAACTTACGTGTATGATTCCGGATTTCTGATGTCGGGATGTTTGGGTTTTCTTCTACGATCCTCAAGATTTCTCGAACCAATTCATTATGATCTGTAGACAAGACTTCCCTCCCAGATGAGTAAATTCTCTCTCAAACAAGTCCAGAAGACAATTTGAGCCTGCTCATCAGTCATAAAATTTTCCATTCTCTCTACTAACAGGGGGATAGACAAAGGCCTATCACAACACCAGATCGCGATCATCTTGTAGTGTTCCAGTAATAGGACGGATGGCCACCTCCTGAAGTCAATATTGATAGTATATGGATTAATCTCTTTCAAATCCTACAAAGAAAAGAATCAGAGATGGTAACGCAAAGACAAGACACGTCATAGCCAAAGCCGTATTCAATGGAGCGGACAACTGATGAAAAACATTAATCCAGAAAGTTCCCAAGAAGAGTATAAGGGCAGGAACAAAGAGTACGATTGACCATTTCCAGTATTTGTTCATTATTTTCTACAAAGAAAAAGGGTGGCAGTTACAATCTACCCCCATTTCTCAAGATCCTACAAGAATCGTGCAGAACCAATCTAACTGTATTGCGGAACGAGGACCTTCTCCAGCCACATCTGTGCCTGTTCAGCGTTTGTGATAGCGAGACTAAGTTCCCGAGACGGGGTTGTTGTGGACAACTGCCTCATCTCATACAGAAGACTGTCCAAATAATTCTTTGCGTCCTGATACCTGTCGTTTCCCATTGTGTTCTTCCTCACTAATAAAACCCGGAGCACCCAAGAGGCCTCGAACCCCTAACCGGTAGTTTACAAAACTACTGCTCTGCCAATTGAGCTATAAGTGCATGTCCCATCAAGTTTCCCGGATGGGCCGGCCATACAGGCCTTGGAGCGAACCTCTTTTTCTATCCCTCATCTCTGAGTGGTCCTGGCATAAACCAGGAGAGGGTTACCTTTACGCACGCCCATCATAGTAACGATCTGTGAGTATTATACACGATACGGAGGGTAGGATTCGAACCTACTCATGTGCCAAAGACATCCCGGGTCCTTTGACATGCCGCATTTTTGCCGCTCTACCTCTGAGCTACCTCCGCAATTATCTTGTGTAGAGTATAACAGTCCCGGTGACGAGAATCGAACCCATGACCGGCAGATTATAAGTCTGCTGCTCTCACCACTGATCTACACCGGGTTAAAGAACACGCTTCATCGCACAAACAGGGCAACAATGCAAAATATCCACACCAGGGACACGAATTTCTACCCAATTTTCGGGTAAATAATGATAGAGATTCGTCTTTTCCCCATGTATGTCTACACGTTTCCATACAACATTCGGAACATCGACAAAAGATTTTGTGAAACAATCGTCGCAAACCCAGACATATCGTTTACAGTCGAAAATCATTGTTTCTCCCAATAGAAAACTCGGAGGGAGATCGGGCTAAGAAATCCTCCGAGTTCTCTGGTTCAAGTGTGTTGCCTAGCACTTGGAGCATCTGACAGGACTCGAACCTGCAACCACCTGCTTGGAAAGCAGAGACTCTGCCAATTGAGTTACAAATGCATTGTGGCGTCGTTTCTCACGCCCCGCTAAGGGTGCCACTTCCGGATTCGATGTCCTCCGGTGAGTCCCCGTTGAGACAGTGTGGGGCTGCACTGGCTGGCTGATCATTTCCAGACTTTGGTGGCGAGGAGTGGATTCGAACCACTGACCTTCGGCTTATGAGGCCGACGAACTACCGCTGTTCTACCTCGACAAAGATGGCGGAGGGATTGGTTACCCTCACGTTCCGGCAAGCGTTGATGTCAATTCAGCCTCTTCGGCAGGTATCGACACGACTACACAGTGTTGTCAGCAATCAAGCCCGGGTTTGGTAGACCCATTGTTAACCATAATGCTCAGGAGATTAACCCTCTGCAAACATGGGCACTTGAACTGTGTATACCCTTTCCCCACGGTAGCAGGTACTTTGAGTTACGCC
>ERZ724521.886-NODE-886-length-13478-cov-4.462639_pt1 | contig 13478 bp, 9 predicted proteins | sample MGYA00376054_ERZ724521 | MGnify/ENA primary metagenome ERZ724521 (study PRJEB28724, sample SAMN07190883) | activated sludge metagenome | isolation source: activated sludge of sewage treatment plant in Hong Hong | place: Hong Kong | collected 2016-03-17 ... | reverse complement strand
GCGAGCCCGCCCGAGGTGCTGCGCGAGGCCGCCGCCCGCACCCGCCACGCCCCCTGGCTGGTGGCCAACCTGCACCTCGACCGACCGCTGCACGACCGAGCCGGCGCGGCGCCGAGCTGGGACAACGTGCTCTACGGCAGTGCCGGCCTGGGCTACGTGGATGCGCGCCACCAGAGCCTGCAGCCGGTGCCTGGCGCCACGGTGCTGACCTGGTACCGCGCCCTCGGCGACTCGCCCGAGGCCCGCGCCGGGCTGCTGCGCCAGAGCTGGTCGCACTGGGTCGAGGCGGTGCTGGCCGAGCTGTCGGTGCCGCACCCCGACCTGCGGGAGAAGCTCACGCGCGTCGACATCACCCGCTACGGCCACGCGATGGCCATTCCGGTGCCCGGCATGCTCAAAAGCACGCTTTTCAGGCATCAAATCGGCCCCATACCAGCGTCCGCCGGCCACCGACAGCTACAACTTTATGAGCGATTGACACCGTCCGACGGTCGCCTGCGTTTTGCGCATGCCGACTGGTCGGGCTACTCGGTGTTCGAGGAAGCCTTCACGCGCGGGCATGCAGCGGGCATGACGGTCCCGCGCTGACCTGCTAGGCGAAAAAAAGCCGCCGGACCCGACGGGCGGCGGCCTCAAGGACCTTGGAAGATCGCCGAATCGTCGGCCGCGCGGACCGGATCAGAACATGTGCTTCACGCCGAAGTCCAGGCCCCAAGTGTTGTTGCCGAGTGCCGGCACGACCATGGGCAGCCCCGTCATGCCGTAGTTGTAGGTGGACTTGTTGCCGCTGTTGCTGATGTAGGAATACGTGGTGTACAGCGCGGTGCGCTTGGACAGGTTGTACACGCCGCCCAGCGCGATCATGCTGCCGTCCAGTCCGTTGTTGGTCGAGCTGCCCCAGGTGTAGGACGCCTTGAGCTCGCCCGCGCCGATGGGCATGGTGGCACCCAGCATGTAGGAGTTGGCGGTCTTGCTCAGCGCCTTTTCCTGGTTCCACAGGCCCATCAGCTTGGCGACGCCGAAATTCCACGAGGCGCCGATGTTCTGCTGCACATACTGTTCGGACGGCGCGAAGGTCGTGCCGCCCCAGGCGTAGGCCACATCCAGCGGGCCGCTGGCATAGCCCACGCGCGCGCTGGCAACGTTGCCGTTGGACTTGCAGGCGTTGGGTGTGCCGGCTGCGGACGGGCTGGCCGGGCAGGTCGTCAGACCGGCCGATTTCGTGCTTTGCTCGCCCATGGCCAGCATGACCTGGCCGTAAAAACCGTTCAGGTTCGGCAGCAGGTAACCGATGCTGTTGGAGGCGCGCACGCCCGCGTTGGTGACGTTCAGCGTGCCGCCGGTCAGCAAGGCCAGGCCCGCGTAGGAAAAGATGGCATTGGCGCCCACGCCCTGCGTGCCGAAGGGGTCGAAGATGCCGACGTTCCAGAACGAGGGCACGTAGTCGCGGCCCAGGCGCAACTCGCCCCAGTTGCCGGCCAGGCTGACGGTGGAGCGGCGGTTGAAGGTCAGGCCCTGGGTGCCGGTGGGCGAGACGCCACCTGGTGCATTGTTCAAGTTGCTGGCCACGCCGGTGCCGTTGTCATTGTTGATGCCGGCCTCCAGCCAGAAGCTGGCGTTCAGGCCGCCGCCGAGGTCTTCGGTCCCACGAAAGCCCAGGCGGCTGCCGGCCATGCCGGAGTTGGTCAGCTGCCAGAGGTTGCCGGAACTGCCGGCGTCCACAAAACGCACGGTGGCGTCCATGACGCCGAACAGCGTGACCGAGGATTGCGCCGAGGCGGCGCCGGAGGCGGCCAGAACGGCCAGGGTGATGAGGGTCTTTTTCATGTCGATAGTCTCCTGGTTGAAAAAACGGGGATGGACGCCGGCCCGCCCGGCCAGACCGGCGCTTGGAAAACGTGCCGAGGTGTGAGAGGGTTCATGCCTGTGCCGAGGTGAACGCCGCCGGACAGCGGACCTGATGACGCCGATGCGCCACGCCGGCCCAGACAAACGCCGCCGCCGCGAAAAAGGCGCTGGTGGAAGCCACGGCCAGCGCCCTGTCCAGGCCCAGGGCGTCGGACATCGCGCCCGCAGCCAACGGGCCCAGCGCCTGCCCGAACAGGTTTTGCGCCATGGCGACCAGCGCCAGCGCCGTCGCGCGTATGCCGGCTTCGGTGGCCTCGAGCACCACCGCCGGAACCGCGCCGATGGAACAGGTCACGCAAAACCCGCCCGCCAGAATCACCGCCCATTGCAGCGAGCCCGGCGGCAACAGACCGAACCCGGCGACGAGCAGGCCGCCGGACAGCGCCGCCCCCACCGCCACCACCCGCAGCCGGCGGGCCACGTCGCCGCGCCCGAGCCGGTCCACGGCATAGCCCCAGGCGATCGAGCCCAGCGCGCCCAGCAGGATGAAGACGGCGGCCTGCGTGCCGGCCTTGTCGGGCGCCACGCCATACACGCGGTTCACGTAGCTCGGCATCCAGGTGTACAGCGCCACGATCACGAACACCTGAAGCGCACCGCCCACGCAGGACCAGAGCACGACGGGTTTTCTGAACAGCGTGAGCCCATTCCACAGGGTGCGCAGAATCGACGGGCCGCTGGCCCCCGCGGCCGCCGGGCGACCTTGGGTCGGATCCCGCACCCACAGGTAACACAGCCCCAGCACAAATCCGGGCACGGCGACGATGCCGAATGTGGCCTTCCAGCCGTAGCGCGCGGCCAGGATGCCCCCCAGCACCACGCCCAGGATCGAGCCGATTGCGCCGGCCGCTTGGACAGCGCCGAGGATGGCGCTGTGCAGGCGACGCGGAAACACACCCGAGAGGATGGCGCCCCCTGCGGGTCCGTAACCCGCCTCGCCCAAGCCTACCACGGCGCGCGCGGCCAGCAAGGCGTGGTAGGAATTTGCCAGGCCGCAGGCCAGCGTCGCGCTGCTCCAGGTCAAGGCCATGACCACCACCATCCGCACGCGCCCCCAGCGATCGGCCAGCACCGCCACCGGAATGGCACCCAACGCCACGGTGGCCGACACCGCCGACATCAGCGCGCCGAGCTGCTGGTCGCTCAGCTGCCACTCCGCCTTCAGAAACGGGAACATGGACGCCACGATCTGCCGGTCGATGAAGTCGATCAGCATCAGGGCAAAGGTCAGCCCGAACGCGAACCAGGCCCGGCCTGTGATCCGGTCGGCTTCAGGTGGCCCCTCCGGCTTGGACATTGGGGGTAGGTGCATGGCGGGGCTCCGTGCGTGGACTGGTTGTCGATGCAGCGCCAGTGATCAGGCCTTGGCTTGCACCTCGAAGCTGCTGACATCCTGGGCTTCGATGCCGTTAGCGCGGCAGAAATCGAGGTAGCGCTGCATCATCGTCTTCCAGTTCTCGATCGCCAGCACCTGCCCTTCGGGGCCGATCAGGTTCCAGTCGCCCATCACGATGTTCAGGGTGCAAACCTCGTCGTCGCCCACGCCCGCCGGGGTGTGCTGCGTGCCGGCGGTTTCACACACCAGGCTGCCCTGCGTGGCGATCCAGTCGTGTTCAAGGTATCGCCAGCTCCCGCTGATCGTGTAGACAATGACCGTGCCTGAATGGTGGTGCTTGGGCAGCTGCATGTAGCCCGGAATCTTGAGCAGCGTGATCCATTCCCCGGTGACCGGATTGACCTTGAGCAGCTTGAGGAAGGCCTCGTCGGTGTACGGAGTGAACGGCATCCAGGGCAGGGCTTCCACGTCGATCAAGGCGGTGTCGATCTTTTCAAAGGCGAAGGTCATGGCGGTCTCCAGGTAGTACGGGCAGAGGATGGAAAAGGGAAAGTCGGTGCGTTGGCGCGTCACGGACCCGGCGGATAGCTGACCTGCACGTCCTGGATCACCCCGTTGAACGGGAAAGGCGCGCGGTCGAAGTATTCCAGCACCACTGGGGAACCGGGGTCCTGGCCAACTTTGAAGGTTTCGGTGGCCGTGAACAACAAGGGCACCGTGTAGAGCAGCAGCGCGCTGGCCACCTTCTCGCCGTCGATCCACAGGCTCAGGTTGCCGGGCGTGCCGAGCTGGGGCGACACCACCGTGGTGTGCACCTCGATGCGGTGGCGTCCGGGTGCCAGCGGCCGAGGCGCGCGCATCACGGTGCGCTTGAGCATCAGGGCGTTGTACTCGTACACCACATGTCCGTCGGCCACGTACAGCGAAACCCCGCCGGCGATGCCGCCCAGCGCGTACAACACGCCTTCGGCCATGCCGCGAACGTCGATCTCCACGCTGGCGACGCTGTTGCAGGCGCGCAGGTTGGGTGCCATGTACTCGGGAATCCGGTCCAGCTCAGGGCCGAAGTGGCGCGTCTGCTTGCTGACACCGATGCGGTCTTGCGGACGCAGCATCGGCCACAGGCCGGCGCCCAGCGGGTAGACCTTGTTGGCGCGCGCCTCTTCATCGAAGCGCTGCTTCAGCGCCTGCAGGCGCTCGGGCTCGCGCTCGGCCAGGTCGTTCGCCTGCGAATAGTCCTGCTCGACGTGGTACAGCGCCCATTGGTCCTGGTGCGGGTCCCAGCCCTTGTACGGGTTGGTCTCGGCCACCCAGGGCGTGCGCGGGCCGAACACCGAGGCCATCCAGCCCTGGTGGAACAGGCCCCGGCTACCCAGCACCTCGAAGTACTGGGTCTGCTTGACGCCGGGCGCCGCCGCGTTGTCGAAGGTGTAGCGCATGCTCACGCCGTCCAGCGGCTCCTGCGTGTGCCCGTGCACCGACTCCGGCATCGGCACGCCGATGATGTCGTAGAGGGTGGCGGCGATGTCGTTGACGTGGTGGAACTGCGGGCGCACCTGGGCGTCCGGCGTGATGACCCGGGGCCAGGAGAGGGCCAGCGGCACCCGGGTGCCGCCGAAGTAGCCCGCCACCAGCTTGGTGCCCTGGAAGGGCGTCATGCCGGCCCAGCCCCAGGCGGCGTGGTAATGGTTGTCGAAGCGCGCGCTGCCCAGTTCGTCCCAGGCGTCCAGCCGGTCGAGCATCGCCATGTGCTGCGCGGGACGGTTCGGGATGCCGTTCTGCGAATTCAGCTCGGCGAGGGTGCCGCTCATGCCTTCGGCCGAGGAGCCGTTGTCGGAGAACACGTAGAAGATCAGGGTGTTGTCGCGCCAGCCCAGGCGTTCGATTTCATCCACCACCTTGCCCGCCTGCACGTCGGTGTGCTCCAGGAAGCCGGCGAACACTTCCATCAGCCGGGCCTGGAAGCGTTTTTCCTTCTCGCCCAGCGAGTCCCAGGCCGGCATGCCCGGATGACGGGGCGTCAACTCGGCGTCCTGCGGGATGAAGCCCAGCGCCTTCTGGCGTGCGAACACGCGCTCGCGGTACACATCCCAGCCGTCGTCGAACTGGCCGCGGTACTTGTCCGCCCACTCCTTGGACACGTGGTGCGGCGCATGCACCGCGCCCGGCGTCCAGTACAGAAAGAACGGGTCGTTGGGCGCATGCACCGCACGCTCGCGCAGCCAATGAATGGCGTCCTGAGCCAGGTCTTCGCTAAGGTGGTAGCCGGGATCGCGCGGGGGCTCGACCGGCGTGGTGTTGCGGTACAGGCGCGGCTCGTACTGCGAGGTCTCGCCGCCCAGGAAACCGTAGAAATAGTCGAACCCGTGGCCGGTGGGCCAGCGGTCGAACGGCCCCATGGCGGTGATGTCCTGGACCGGCGTGTTGTGCCACTTGCCGAACGCCGCCGTGCGGTAGCCGTGGGCCTGCAGCACCTCGGCAATGGTCGCGCAGGTCTTCGGGATCTCGGCGGTGTAGCCGTCCCAGTCGCTGGCCAGTTCGGCGATGGTGCCGTTGCCCACCCGGTGGTGGTTGCGCCCGGTCAGCAACGAGGCGCGCGTGGCCGAGCAGATGGCGGTGGTGTGGAAGGCGTTGTAGCGCAGGCCGCTATCGGCGATGCGGGTCAGGGTGGGCGTGTGGATGGGGCCGCCCACGGTATCGGCCTGCGCGAAACCCGCGTCGTCCAGCATGATGATGAGCACATTGGGCGCGTCCGCATGGCGGACCCGCGCGGGCTGGCGCACCTGGTAGACCGACTCCTGCAGGGACATGCCCGGGCTCGCGGGAGATTCGGCGCGAGGCAGGGGCAACACCGTGCCAAGTGGTGCGCCGGGACGGGCTTGAGACATGCGAAGAGTCCTCCGTGGGTTCGATTCAGGACGGGTATTCTTGCCACCAGGGTGATTTGCTGCTTAACTATGCGTGCCATTCACTTACCTATGCGTGCCACTTCGCGTTAACCCTTATGCCGCATTTCATCCGTGCCGCATCGCTGGCTCACTATCCCGAACTTGCCCGCCGCCACGGGCTGGACCCGACGGAAATGCTCCGGCGCGTGAACATCCCGCTCGATGCGGTCCACGATCCGGAGCGGCTGATTCCTGTCGAACTGGGCTACCTGCTGCTGGAGGAGTCGGCCCGCCTGAGCGGGGTGAGCAGCTTCGGCCTGGAGATGAGCGCATCCAACCGCCTGTCCACACTGGGACTGATTGGCCTGATCGCCCGCGAGGAGCCCTCGCTACGCCACGCACTGCTCTCGCTGATCAAGTACCGCAAGCTGCACAACGAAGCCTTGTTGTTGCGCCTGGAAGAGACTGGCGCCCATGCCATGTTGAGCATCGAGTACCCCACGGTCGATCCCACGCTCACCGGTCAGGCCATCGAGCAAGGTGTCGCGATGATGCTGCGCACCTTGCGCGTCCTGTGTCCGCCCGACTGGCAGCCGAGCCGGGTCTGCCTCGCGCACGCGCAGAAGGCGCCGATCGCCGTCTATCGGAAGGTGCTGGGGGTGCTTCCGCAGTTCAGCGCGGAATTCAATGGCGTGGCGCTGGACGCCGAGGACCTCGACCGACCGGTGCAGACGGCCGACCCGGCGCTGGCGCACCTGGCCCGGCGCCAGCTCGACCGCCTGCTGGAAGAACGCGGTGCCACCTCCACCGAGGACCGGGTGCGAGAACTCGCGGTGGTGCTGCTTCCCATGGGCCGTTGCACCATCGAACAGGTGGCCCTGCACCTGGGCGTGCACCGCCGCACCCTGCACCGGCACCTGGAACGTCAAGGCCTGCTGTTCGGCGACCTGGTGCAACAGGTGCGCAAAGACCAGGCCCGCAAGCTGATGCGCTCGCCTGAGCGTCCGCTGACCCAGGTGTCCGAGCTGCTGGGGTTTTCGTCACCCCCGGCCTTTTCGCGCTGGCACCGGCGGCAATTCGGGGAGACGGCGGTAGCCCACCAGCGTCGGCTTCAAGCGGAGCCGCCCGTAAAGCCCACCGGTCAAACCCGCCCCTGAGCGGCTGCGGGAGTTACAGGAATACGGGCGCCCGGCGAACGGCGTTTGATCGATGTCCGCCCTGAGTGTTTCAACGCGCCAGACCACCCGGTAGCCGCTCAGATCCAGCCCATCTTCCGGGAGTCGGCGATCAGGATCTTGCGCAACAGCCTGCGCGATATCCGGCGCAAGTGGTAGATCAACGCGGCATAGGGGCCGACCAACACCATGCCGCGTCCTGATCGCACGGCCTCCACCACCGAGGCCGCCACCACACTGGGATGCGCGCCTTTTTCGGCATAGAACCGGCCGAGCTTGGCAAGCTGATCCGGACGGATGTTGCTTCCCACGCTGCTCGCCGACGGCTGCGCGATGGGCGTGTTGATGACGCCCGGGCAGACCACGCTGACCGACACGTTGCTGCCCTCCAGTTCCAGGCTGAGGCATTCGGTGAAGCCGATGATCGCGTGCTTCGATGCGGCATAGGCGCTCATGTTGAAAGTGGGCGCCAGCCCCGCCGCCGAGGCAATGTTGACGATGTGCCGCGCGCCGCCCGCTTCGCGCATCGACGGCAGGAAATAGTGGCAGCCATGCACCACGCCCAGCACGTTGATGCCCAGCGTGCGCTGCCATTGCGACAACGGCGTGCATTCGAACGATCCGAGAAAGGCGATGCCGGCGTTGTTGACGAGCACGTCGAGCACGCCATGCTCGTCGCTGACACGACGGGCCAGGGCTTCCATGTCGGCCGCATCCGACACGTCGGCCACGTAAGCGTGGCACGCGGCACCCGTTTGCCGGACCGCCTGCTGGGCGCGGCTCAGGGCCTCGACATTGATGTCGGTGATGATCAGGACTGCGCCCTGGCGCGCGAAGGCCAATGCGGTTTCCAACCCGATGCCGGACGCGGCACCGGTGACCAGCACCCGCCTGGCTTGAAGGTTTGTGAGGCTCATGGACAGACAAGCTCCGGTTCAACCCCGCAGGGCGTTAAGAAAGATGCGCGGGATCTTCAGAAGGCTGGGTCGGTACTGAAACGCCACCAGCAGGCGGCCCAGGATGTGGCCCTTGCGGTTGGTCACGAACCATGGCGGACGCGGCAGCAGCGTGAACGACAGGCTCAACAAGTTGCGGGGGAACGGACGGAACGGGGCCTCCACCACCGTGCGCTCCGGCTTGTCGAACAAAAAGCTGTTGTGAACCACGCCGATGCCGCTTTGCACATCGTCCACCGTGTGACCCGGAAAGGCCCCCCACGTGGCCGGCGCGCTGAGGAAACCCAGGCCTGTCCAGGTATTGATCGCAATGGTCCCGTAACGCAGCGACGCCAGAATCTCCTCCAGCCGCCTGCGCCCGATGGCCGCAATGGTGCTTGGGTGGATCACGATGTTGGCGCCCAGCGTTCCATGGAGCTGGGCGTTGGCGAATTCGATGGCGGCGATCAAGTACTGCTCGGGGTCGGAGCCGGGAAGTTCGGCCACGCTGAGCGCGGGCGCGAACACCTCGGTGGCGCCTGTTGTCGCTGCCGATCCCGCTTCCATCGGCGCCACAAGCACCTCCTCGCCGCCCTTTCGGCGCAGCGCGCGCGCCAGCGGGTTGTGATGAAGGAAATGGGCGAGCCGTTCGCGGGCACCGGGGTAATACAGTGCGCGCCACTCCGCGTTGGCGATGGTGCGCTCCAAGGCACCCAAAAAGGTTGTTTTCTGCTCCCAGTCACGGGGCATCACCAATACCTGGCAGGCCACACAGTTGAAGCCGGAGTTGTGCAGTTTCTGCGTCGCCACCTGCTCCGCCTGGAAATGGATGTCGGCCCGCGTCCACGGCCCGGGCACCACGATGGTGGGACAGACCGCGCCGAGTTCCGAGGTGATGCGTCGGGGGTTCTTCGGCGTGCCGGCCGCCTTGTTGGTACGCCCCTCTTCGCCGGCGCCCCAGACGATCGCGTCGTGGGACGCGCCGGCCCCGGTGATGTGGATGGACTCCACCAACGGATGGTTGCACAGGTATTGGCCCACTTCAGCGTCGCCACGAACGATGCGCAGGAAGCCGCGCGAAATCAACGGCTGCAAGGCCGGCTGGAGGAACTCGATCAGGTAGTCGTTGACCGGGTTCATCTTCAGCATCACCACTTCGTTTTCGGCGAACAGCTTGTGAAAGACGTCCAGCGGCGCGATCGCGGCAATGTTGCCCGCACCCAGGACCAACGCCAGTCGCCCCGTCTTGTGTTGCGGGTTCGCGGGATCGTAAATGCCGGCGGTGTGGTCCTTCAGATTCGCCCGGCTGACACCTTGCTGCATCCACACGTCCACGCTTACCCCGCTGAGCAACAGATGGTCCCAGATCGAGTGGGGCACGACCCGGGCGGCCAGCTGGCCATTGGGCAGCTCCCGCAAAGGGGTGTGATTCAGATGGCGCTTGTCCTCGACCTGCGACAGCGTGGCCATGAGGCTGTTGCAGTACGCCATCACGGTGTAGGGGCCGGAGAGCCATTCCTCGCCTTCCAGGGGTGAACCCTGGGCGATACCCTTGTGATGCGAAGCCGTCTCCGCCCAGGCCTGCGCCACTGGCATCAGGGCCTCCTTGATCTCGGCCAGAATCGCGATGCGTTGCGTCACCGGTGTGTCGACCCATTCGGCGCGCCTCGCCACCAATGCCTCCAGGTCCCGGTCGAGTTCGGCCTTCGTGGGCATGGGCTCCTGCAACCGGGCTCGGCCTGCGTCCCAGTTCGTGGCCCGCTGGTGGCGACGAGCCTGCCAATGAGCGATCTGGCGAACCTGCAGCGTCACGATGGCCCAGGTCACCAGGAACGACCCCAGCGCGAAGCCCCAGCCCACGGATTCGCCTTGCAGCCAATGAACATAGATCGGCAGCGGCGCCCGATACATGTCGTAGGCCGGAGCAATGCCCAGCGCCGCGATCGCACACGAAAGCACCTGACGGGAGGAATCACCCAAGCCATCGCGCGTGATGCGGTCAAACACCTTGGCCGCGGCGATGAAAGGCAAGCCATACACCAGCAGCAGGGGTGCCATCAGCACAGTGATGACGGCGTAGACCAGAACGTTTTGAAAATCCATGGTGCGTCTCCTTCCTTATTTCTGGGCCAGGATGGTCTCGGGCTCTCCATCCGGGTACAGGCAGATGAAGGAGGCCAGCCCGCCTTCGATGCCCCAGGCCGGCAGGTTGGACGAGCTCGAACACACGGCCTGGTCCTTGGTGAACACCATGTCGCGCAGCCAGGTGACGCGGGTCGGCAGGGGATAGGTGATGAACTGCTGCGTCTCGGGCTGGAAGCGGAAGATGCGGTCGGACATGTTGGAGGTGATCCAGACGTCGCCGGTGGTCGGGTGCACGTTCAGCGCGTAGGGCACCTCGTACTCGTTGTGCGCCAGCAGCGGCAGGCGGAAGGTCTCGAAGCGGTTCGTGCGGGTGTCGAACTTCATGATCCCGCTGTCGTCGAACGCGGGAATCCAGAGGTTGCCCTTGGCGTCGAAGCGCAGCCGGCGCGGCCCCTTGAACGGCGTGTCGAACTCGGTCACCTGCAGGGTTTTGGGGTCCAGCCGTCCGATCTTGTGGGCGTTGAGCTTGGCGTACCAGATCGAGCCGTCCACCGGGTTGATGTCGATGCCGTAGGGGAACGGAAACGCAGAGCGCCCCTGGAACGCCCACTTGGCATGGTTCACGCCCAGCTCCAGGTCCATCTTGGGGAACCAGGCGGCGATCTTCAGGATGATCGGAAACAGGTAGTGCGACACCCCACTCCAGAAGCCGGTCTCCGGCAGGTGGGTGATCGTGAACTGTTCGGTCTTCGGGTCGAAGCGGCCCAGTTCGTTGGAGGCCACGATGGTGAACCAGATGATGCCGTCGCGGTCGATGCGGATGGTGTGCGGGTACAGGTGGCTGCGGCCCATCTCGTACAGCTTGAACTGCTTGGTGACCGGGTCGAAGGAGGCCAGCGACGACGACAGCGCGTTGGTGATCCAGAACTTGCCGTCCTTGGCCTGCGCCAGGCTGTGCGGCCCGTGCTGGCCGCTGAAAACGCCGATGGGCAGCTGCACGCCCGCGAACACCCCGCCCTCGGGCAGGCCGAGGTCCGGGATCTTGTATTCGGCGATCTTGCCGGTCTTGCGATCGAGGTGCCAGATCAGGTCGTGACCCTCGTCGGCGCCGTAGAGGTCGTCGTCCTCGCCGACGTCGGCATCGTGGATGAAGGTGGCCGCGTCGCCGGCCACCCATTCCTTGATCTTGACCGGCGCCTGCACCGGGTCCCAGCGCGTGCGCTCCACGGCGGCCACCGGCTTTCCGTCGAAGCCCTTGTACAGCACGCGGGTGATGTCCTGCGCCTCCTGGTTGGTGAGCATCGCGAAATAGCCCTCCATGCGCCGCACGGTGGCGCGCCATTGGCTTTCCTCGCGCGGCACCCGGGTCAGCGCGTTGCCCATCTGGTGGCAGTAGTTGCACTGGCTGATGAAGGCGGCGCGGGTGTCATGGCTGGTGAACGACAGGCCGGTCAGGTGCGCCGATGCCGGCAGGCTCTCCGACAGCTCGGCCGCCACGCTGTGGCGCTCCTGGGCGAAGTCGAGCCGGCGGCTGCCGATCAGCGGGAGATCCACCTCGGTGGTCGCATCCTTGTAGTACGGCGCGCGGGCGCGCACCGACAGCTTGCCCGCGAAGTCCACGCTCAGGCTGTAGCGGCCCGCGGCGTCGGCATACACCGTCTCCCGGCGTTTCTGGTCGGGGCTGAAGACCGTCACCATGGCCCCGGCCAGCGGCTGGCCGCGGTCCGTGACGGTGCCGTTCAGCGTGCCGGCGCAAGCGCCCAAGGGCGTGCCGATCCCGAGAAGGATCGCTAGGGATACTGCTGAGCCAGGTCGGATTCGTTCCATCGGATACTCCATTCATTCGCGCGCGGCGGTCCGCGCGCACCCATAGCGAGACGCAATGGTGTCCGGGTTCCCGGTTCGTGGCGATGTCCGGTTCCGACACTTGCCGGTCCAAACCCGACAACCCAGGGAAAACACACATCCGGAAAGGGCTGACGATGGTCGCTGTGCCCAGGCGCGTGCCGGTCCGCTACCTGTTGCTGCTGGCCGACGTGCTGCGCGCCAGCGGCGTCGATCCGGTCCGCGTGCTGGAACGAGCGGGCATCGACACCGGGCGCCTGGACCAGCGCGACAACACCATGACCGCGGCCGAGGCGGACGCCTTCATCCTGGCCGCCACGCAGCTCACCGGCCGGCACGATCTGGGCTTCGAACTGGGTCGCCGCGTCAAGATGAACTCGCACGACCTGCTCGGCTATGGGCTCATGAGCTGCCCGGACATGGACGCGTTTCTGCGCATGACCTGCCGCCACTACCACCTGATGCTGGAAACCTGGATGGTTCGCTACACCCGCGGCGGCCCGTGGGCGGAAATGGCCTACACGCCACTGGTGGCCATGTCACCCGCCAGCCTGACGTTCTTTCTGGAGGCCCTGGCGATGGCGCACCAGAACCAGATGAAGCTGATTCTGGGCCCGGAACTCTCGGTCTACGACATCCATGTGTCCATGCCGGCGCCGGAACACGCCAGGCGCTACGAGGCGCTGTTTCCGGCGCGCTTCCATTTCCACAGCGGCGCCATGCCGGGCGTGCGCGTGGTCATGCCCGTCGCCATGCTCGACACCCCGCTGGCCCTGGGCGACGTGGACGTGATGCGCCAGATCGACGAGCGCTGCCAGGCTCTGGGCCAGCGGCCCGCGCGCGCGGACACCGGCTGGACCGACTACGTCACGATGGTGCTGCGCGAGACCCGCGGCGCCCAGGTCACCCTGGAAGACATCGCGCGCAAGGTGCACGTGTCCGCCCGCACCATCGACCGCCACCTCAAACAGGAGGGCTCGGGATTCCGGGAGCTGTCGGACCAGGTCCGCTTCGGCTGGGCGTGCGAGCTGCTGCGCGCGCCCGGCGGCACCATCGCCGAGGCGGCCCTGCAGCTCGGCTTCAGCGACACCGCCAATTTCGCCCGCGCGTTCCGGCGGGTGATGGGCACCTCGCCGGGTGAGTACCAGCGTGGCGCGCCACGGTAGATGGTTGCCCGACAGCGAGGACAATCACAGTCCCGCCGCTCCGAAACCCGCGCCATGAACCTGTCCAACTGCCGGCTCCCGTCGTCCCTTCGTCGCGCCGGCCTGGCGAAGGCGGTTCCACTCGACCCGGCGGACCTCGT
>ERZ724521.883-NODE-883-length-13495-cov-4.646726_pt1 | contig 13495 bp, 8 predicted proteins | sample MGYA00376054_ERZ724521 | MGnify/ENA primary metagenome ERZ724521 (study PRJEB28724, sample SAMN07190883) | activated sludge metagenome | isolation source: activated sludge of sewage treatment plant in Hong Hong | place: Hong Kong | collected 2016-03-17 ... | reverse complement strand
GCGCAGTACGGCAACAAGGCGGCGGCGGTGTTGGATATCACGACCAAAAGCGGGACCAAGCCGGCATTCGGATCGGTGCAGATGATGGGAGGCTCAAACGGGACGCTTAATCCGTCATTCGAATACGGCGGCACGGTCGGCGAAAAGTTCCGGTTCTATATTTTAAACAGCCACACGGCGACGAACCGCGGCATCGAGCCGCCGACGCTGGGCCATTCGGTGTTCCACGGCCAGAGCGAGCGCAATCAAACCTTCATCCGCGGCGATTACCAACACGACAATAAGAATAACTTCACCTGGTTGTTCCTGAATTCCGTCGCGAAGTATCAAATTCCCACGACGCCTGGTCTCGAGCTTGATCCGAGCGGACAGATGTTGCCGCTCCTGCAGGCGGGGCGGCCAGGATTTACGCCGGTGGCCTCACAGGCCATCAATGAATTTCAGAAAGAGAACAACCAATACGGCCACATGGTCTGGCGGCATGACGTCAATGCGAACAACTTCTTCAGCCTGGCCGGGTACATGCGACACACGCGTGCCACGTTCAACACCGATCCGCTCAACGTGCTGGCCTACACGGCCGATCCGACGGCGCCGTTTTCGTCCGCCGATCAGGATCGCAATGCCTACTCGACGGGCCTGCGATTCGATTACACCTACGTGCATAGCAAGGAGCATCTCATCAAGGCCGGCTTTCAGCTTGATCGCACGCAGTCGGTGAACAAGACCCGGCTGTTTACCTTTGCCGATGACGGGGCGGGGAATCCAACCGGCGATCTGCTCAGTCTGAATGCCGACAATCGCCAGATCGGCTATCGGCAGGAGTTTTGGATTCAAGATCAGTGGAGCCCCAATGACAAATGGACGTTCAACCTCGGTCTGCGCGGCGATGCCGTACAGTATCTGCGGAACGAGGGCCAGGTCAGTCCGCGATTGGGCGCTACGTATAAGTATGATCAGTCGAACGTGTTCCACGCGTTTTATGGCCGAATGTTCACGCCGCCGAACCTGGAAGCGATTTCGTTCGCGAAACTGAACACGCTCGGTACCAGGGCGCAGCCGGACGATGTGACGAACAACGCCGTGCGGGCGGAGCGTGCGCATTATTTTGAAGTCGGCAGCTACCATGCGTTGAATCGCTATGCCACCTTGCAATTCACCGGCTGGTATAAGCTCAGCAACTTCCTGTCGGACGCCGGGCAATTCGGCACCACTCCGCTCTTGAATTATTTTGCGTTCGAGCGGGGCTGGCAACGCGGAATCGACGGCGCGTTAAAGTTGCAACTCACCGACAACCTGACGGCGCGCGGCAACGTGGCCTGGGGACAATGTAAAGGCTATGGCTTGCAGTCGGGGCATTTCCTATTGGAAGCGAAGGAGATTGCCGACATCAATTCGCGTGGTGGGGTGTTCTGCGATCACATGCAGACTCTGACGAGCTCGGCCGTCGTGACCTACAAGTTCCTGGAACGGACGACGATGACCGGCCAGATGTTGTTCGCGTCGGGCTTGCGGACCGCCGAAAATGAAGATGCGAAGACCAATTCCATCCACAGCCCGTCCTATACGATTTACAACCTGTCCATTGCCCATGTGTTTCCGTTGCCGTGGGACGGACAGAAGTTCTTGCTGGGATTCGACATCATCAATCTGTTGGATCAGAAGTATTACATCAATCAAGGTGAGGGGAGCATCGGACTGGGGGTGGCTCATGCGGGCATGCCGAGATCGTTCTTTTTCCGCGGCCAATGGTTCTTCTAGTATGATGCTGAAACGGGCCACCAGCGGCGTTCTCAGTCGCCCGGCTCCCTGTGATGTACCGCAAGGGTACGCCTCAGTCGACGGGCTCCCTGCGGCCTTGCTGGATGGCCCGTTTGAGCATCATCATCGTGAAACTGGTTGAAAGACGATATGACGAACATCATCGATGGAATTCGATCACTGACAGTACCCATGGTAGTGCTTGGCATGTGGTGTCTGCTGCCTGTGTCTGCCATCGCCGCGACAGGGGATGAGGCGACGCATGAGGCGGATCATGCGCTGGATGCCGATATCATCGAGTTGCCCGAAGTGCATGTGCACGGGCTGCCGCTGAACCAGGATCAACAGGCGGGGCCGGTGCCGAAATCGACCCCCTGGCCGGCCATCCCTTCATCGCTCGAGGGGAAGCCGCTCGACGATTGGATGAAGGCTCGCCTGCTCGTCTCCAAAGAGGCACAGGTGACGGTGGTTGTGCTGGAATCGGCGAAACATCGTGAACTGACGATCGCCGGCATCATCGCGTTGAATCAATGGACCTTCGCCCCGCAACTCAAAGGCGACGACCCCGTCGACGGCGAACTTACCGTGCGGATTCACTTCCGTTCGCAGTAGTGGCATGAAGATTCAGCGAGGCACGTGAACCTTGCATTTGGCAGTATCTTCTCCTCCACCGTGATACGGTTCGAGAAGACAAAGTGTCGGGGCCGGACTGTCTTTTCCAAATGATGCGTGACGCCGGGGCTCCGATCCCATGCCGTGAGGTATGGGATCGGATGGTGGCTGACCTCATTCGCTGTCAGGCTTCGCCGATGTGAGCGAGACCGATCAGAACGCGAGCGCGGCTCGTTCGTCCTGATCCCGGATCGCCGCCGCAAAACGCTTCATGCGCTCGACCAACGCCTTCTCTTCGGGGTCCAATTTATCTTCGCTCTTCAGGGGGAGGAGCACCGCGTAGGGAACCGACTTGACGACGGCGGCAAAGATTTTATGCGCTGCGTCGGCGCTGATCCCGCCTTCCCTTGTTTCCAGCATTTCGAGAAAACGATTCATCCCTTTTCGCTTCCCGTTGTACTCCCCCTTGACGGCGGCTTCACTGACCACTTCCAGCTGCTTGAAGTACGGGGTGAAGTTTCCGCTCGTGGACAGGTTTTTTTGTTCCATCACCATCAACGTGATTTTGTCGATCCACGGCGGTGCGACCCAAGCGTTTGCGTCGACGGGGCCGAGAGAAACCGCCATCCATACCGGAATGATCAGCAAGAATGTCAGCTGCCGGAAGGATCGTGCCATGATGGACTCCTTTCAGTTGAGCGGTGGTCGTGGTCGATTGGTATGACGAGGTTCCACTCAATGAGAAGCAACATGAGTGCCAGTTGCAGGTCGGATCGTAACCGATGGAAATGTCGACAATGCACAAGACGCATGCTCAGACGACGAGCGGTTGCGCACAGGACGCTCCGTTCGAAACGACCGGGTCATCCGGGGAATATCTCTCTGGAAGGCGGCTGAGTGCTGGCAGGTCCCTGTAGGAATTAGCGGCTGCTATGGTCGGGGCCGTAAGGGCACCGGCCGTTTGGTCAAATCATTGTGGAGCCAGTTATTGTCGGCATTGACATCGATGCCACGGACTGAAGGGGGTTTATTGAGATTCACGTATTGGAAGGTTCCGAACGGCTGAATTTCTTCATCGCTCGGTAATTGACCACGGTTCCAGCCGCCCCCAAGCGCGCGTAACAGCCCGACCGTAGATCGCAAGAGTTCGGCCTTGATTTGCACGGAGTCGATACGCGCGGTGAGTGTTTGGACTTGCGCATAAATGAGCTCGAGGCTGGAGGCGAGGCCGCCCTGATATAGTTCCATGGTCAGGTTTTGGGCTTTCAGGTTTGCCCCGACCGCTGCGTCTTGGCGATTCGCCGCGAGCGTGAGCTGGTTGCTCAGACTCAGATTGTTTTCGACTTCTCGAAAGGCGTTGAGCACCGTCGACCGGTACCGGTCTTCCGTCTCACGATAGGCCGACCAGGTGCGCTGCAATTGCGCGCGACGATAGCCACCCTGGAAGACCGGCAAGGCCACGGTCGCGCCATAGGACCACATGGCGGCAGTCAGTTTGGCGATATCGAAGCCGGCATCCAGAATTCCTCCGTCGGCAGAGAGCCGGATGTCGGGGAAGAAGGCGGCGCGCGCGATTCCGATGGCACGGTTGGCTTCCGCCATCTGCCGTTCCATTCCTGCGATATCCGGCCTTCGCTCCAGCAGGGTCGAGGGGAGGCTACGTGGAATCGTGAACCGTGCGACGCGCAGATCATCGATTGGGGCGACCGTGAAACTGGCCGGCGCCATGTTGAGTAGAATGGCGATGGCTTGCTCGGTCACCTGGCGCTGTCCTTGAATCTGAGCATATTTGGTCTCAGTGCTGAAAAGGAGCGATTCCACGCGGGCCACGTCCAGTGCCGAGGCGATCGCGCCGGCAAACTGCGCGTTGACGAGTTTGAGCGAACTGCGGTAGAGATCGATGGATTGCTTGTAGATCGCACTCTGCGCGTCGAACCCGCGTAGCGTAAAGTAATTTGCCGCTACCTCTGCCTGAAGACTCAGTCTCGCGAGACCCCAGTCTGCCGCTCGCTCTTCGGCACGATACACTTCGATGCGTGTGGCGTTACGAATCGCCGACCAAAAGTCCGGTTCCCACGAGGCAAGTCCGGCACCGGATGCAATCGATCCGGCGATTGGAAGATCTCCCGGGACTCTGAGCGGATCGATGTGGTTATGACTATCTCCAACTTTCCCACCGAGGCCGATTTGCGGAATCCGTCGCGAGCGGACTTGCATCATCACATCTCTGGCCTGGACAAAGCGTTCGGCGGCCGCCTGCAGGTCCGGATTGGCCGCCATGGCTTGTTCGATCAGGTTGTCTAGCACCGCGTCGTCGTAGAGCTTCCACCAATCCGAACGTAACTCAGCGTCCGATGGAACGGCCTCCACAAACGGTGTCTCTCCATGCCATGAGGCAGGGACGACATATTGTGGCGGCTGATAGGGTGGCGACAGATCGACATGCGGTAACCAATCGGTGCCGCACGCCGTCAGTTGGAGGCACATAAGAACCAGACCGAATGCACGCATGAGGTCCGTTCCGTCTGTTGCCTTCCGTCCTGTGTGCAACCGGAGACCAATCATGCTGAAGCGGCTCCGAAGGGGCTGGTCGGAATCATGTCTAGGCTCTCTGCTAGTGCGTCGAGGAGCTCGGTGATGGTCGGGGTTGGTCCCCAGGCAATCGATCGTTCCGCGCTGATTCGGGATCGGTAATCAAGTCATAGCCGGGAGCCGGCGTCACGACGCGGACCTGATCGCCTTCAAGCAATGCGGCGCTAGGATTATTCACGAGCCGATCATGACCGGACAGGCCCCCCGAGACCTCAACGGCATTGTCCATGAGTTGGCTGACCGTGATCGGCTGGAAATGGATATGGTCCTCTGCCGTCAAGGTGGCCACTTGCGTCCCGTGCTCTTGGAAGACCAACGCAGTGGACGGAATCGTGAATGCCTTGCGATCGACTGGCGCGGTGAGGTGGACCTTGGCGTAAGAGCCTGGCCAAAGGGTCCGATCGTCGTTATCAATTGTGAAGACCGTGACCGCGGTGCGCGTGCTCACATCGAATCCTCGGGCGACGGTTAAAAACTTCGCCGTGAAATGACGATTGGCTAATTGCGGCACGGTCACGTCGGCCGTCAAGCCTTGTTGCAAGAAGGGCCCGAACGCTTCCGGCACATTGACAAAGAGACGGAGGACATGGACATCGGCCACTGTGAATAGATTGGTTTTTGCATTGGGTGTGCTCAGATTCCCTTCCTTGCTGACCAGGTCGCCGACATTGATGTTGCGCTGCGTGACCACGCCATCGAACGGGGCAACGATCGTTTTGAAGCGAATGAACGCTTCCATGTTTCTGACCTTTTGCTCCGCAGCCTTGACCAAGGCGGCCTGAACCTTCAGATTTTGCTCCTGCACGGTGATGGATTGTTCAGAGACCGCGTGGTTGGGGCGCAGGGCCACCCAGCGTTTCGCGGTGACCTCGGCAAGGCGATACCGGGCTCGCTCCGACTCAAGATCAGCCCTGACCTGGGCATATTCGGCATCGAGGTCCGGTGCATTGATTTCGGCAAGGATATCGCCGGCCTTGACCTGGTCCCCGTAGTCTTTGTACCACATCTTGACGTACCCAGTGACGCGCGCATACATCGGGGCTTCGTACCAACCCACGACGTTGCCGGGCAAGACGATGGATTCGGTGGCGGCAATGGGCTTGGGATGGACGACCGCGACCGTCGGTACGGCGTCTTCGAGGGTCTTCACGAGTAGCTGAGCGGCGTCGCTTTTGTTCTCGTAGACGCGATAGCCGATATAGAAGAGGAACAGCACAATCATGCCTACAACTGCGCCTTTTCCACTGAGCCACTTCATCATGACACGTGTCTTTCTTGCTGAGGCATTCGCCGGTTATAGACCATCGCGTAGACGCAGGGGACAAACAGCAGCGTGAAGACAGTGGCCACCAGGAGCCCGCCGATCACGGCACGGCCTAACGGGGCATTCTGTGAGTATCCCGTGGCCATGGGGACCATGCCGATGATCATGGCCGACGCGGTCATGAGCACCGGGCGGAAGCGAGTGGTTCCGGCCTCGAGCGCCGCTTGTAGCGCGTTGCCGTGTTCCTGCAGCCGCTCGCGCGCATAGGACACGACGAGGATCGAATTGGCGGTCCCTGTGCCCATGGTCATGATGGCGCCCGTCAGCGCCGGTTCAGACAGACGTGTGTGAGTCAAGAAGAGCGCCCACGCGATCCCGGCGAGTGCGCCCGGCAACGCCGTGATGATAATGAAAGGGTCGAGCCATGATTGAAAGTTGACGACGATCAACAGGTAGACCAGCACGATTGCCGCGAGCAGCCCGAAGATAAGTTCGGCATAGGCCTCGTACATCAGTGAAGCCTGACCGTGAATTTCGAGTTTCGCGCTGGGAGGTAATTCGGCCTCCATGCTTTTGGCCACTCGTTCGACGTCTGCGAGCACTCCCCCCAGGTCTCGCCCTTCCGCAGACACGTAAATATCGAACAATGGCATGATATTGCCGTGCGTAATGACGCCCGGCGTGCCTTCCGCCGTCAGGTCGGCCAAATTCCCCAGCAATTGCACATCACGATCGGTTCCCTCGCCGCCCGTAGAATCGACCGGGATGGTCTTGAGGCTGTTGACACTGTTGATTTGCGGCTGCGGCGTATAGACATTGATTAGGTATGACATACCGGTGCTCGGATCGAGCCAATAGATCTGGTCGACTTGCTGACTTCCGGCCGTGGTCATCAGCAGATTGTCGGCAATGTCTTTTTCTGTTCTGTTGACTCCAAGTCCGAACGTGCGGTCGCCTTCGACCATGAGGGTGGGGGTTCGCATGGTTTGTTGAATTACGACGTCCGCAGCCCCGGAGATCGTGCGAAATTTCTCCGCCAGTTTCCGGGCGAACTCGTAATTGGGATACATATCCGGGCCGTTGACCTGGACGTCAATCGGCGCCGGCGCACCGAAGTTCAGAATCTTGGCGGTGAGGTCAGATGGCTGAAAGGTGAACTCAGTTCCCGGGTAACGTTCTCTCAGACCTTTGCGGAGGATGCGCCGATAGTCCCACACCGGGGATTTTTCGTCTCTCAAGAGAATCGTCAAGTCGCAATCCTGAGAGCCGATCGTCGGCGTGGGGATGAATGCGAGGTTGTGTGGCCCGACCGGCAACCCGCAATTGCTCACGATGTTTTCAACCTGACCGGGGAGCAACTCTTCGATGCTATTCGACACGAGCGTGGCAATGCGCCCCGAGACTTCAATCCGTGTCCCGAGCGGCGCCCGCATATGCATCTGAAGGACCCCTGAGCGGATCTCCGGAAAATAGTCACGCCCCAGGACGAAAAAGAGTGACAGGGAAGCTAGCGCGAGTGCGAGCGAGATGGTGACAAAGGTGCGCCGACGGGCGATGGTCCGTTCGAGCAGCGCGCCATAGCGATCACGAAATCCATTAAAGCCGCGCTCGAATGCCTGCTGAAAGCGGACAAAGACGTTTTGCGATGGCGTGGGCTTGGATTCCTCTTGTTCGTTATGCGGCTGGGACATGGTGCCCTTTCATCAAGTATTTCGCCATGGTCGGCACCAAGGTGCGCGAGAGGATAAACGATGCCATCATCGCGATGATGATCGCTTCCGCCATGGGCTTGAACAGGTACCCGGCCACGCCTCCGAGCTTGAATAACGGGAACCACACAATCGCGATGCAGAGGGTAGCGACGAGGGTTGGGACGACGATTTGATTCGCGGCGTCGACGATCGCCTCTTCCAGTGGTTTGCGCATTTCGAGGTGCCGGTCGATATTTTCGATCATCACGGTGGCGTCGTCGACCAGAATGCCCACGGCCAGTGCGAGTCCGCCCAAGGTCATGACGTTGATGGTCTCCCCCAGCATATCCAGACCCATGATGGCGGTCAGGATGGAGAGCGGGATCGAGGTCCAGACGATGACCGTCGCTCGCCACGATCCCAGCAGCAACAGCACGATGACGCCAACCAGCGCGCCGGCGGTTGCCATTTCATGCATGACATCCGAGATGGAATCTTTCACGAACGTGGATGCGTCGTCGAGGAGCCTGATGCGCACACCTGCCGGGGAGATTTGCTGGGCACGCGGGATCATCTGTTTGATGCCCTCCACGACATCAAGGGTCGACGCTTCCGTGCTTTTCATCGCGACGATAATCACGGTCTGTTTACCCTTGACGAGCACGGCGTTCTGTTGCACCCGGCCCATGAGTTTTACCGTGGCCACATCGCGCAGGTAGATGAACGCGTTGCCTTCCCGCTTGATCGGAATGTCGCCGAAGTGGTCGATCTGCATCGGGGAGGCATTCGTTTGAACGATCCAGTCAGTGGATTTGATCTTAATGTCACCGGCCGGCAACACCAGGTATTGTTTCATGAGGCTCGCGTGAATGTCCGCCGGCGTCAGTCGACGGGCAAGTAACTTCTGCTGATCGAGATTGACCATGACTTGCATGTCCTGGCCTCCGTAGGGGTGCGGCAGCACGATCCCCGGAACGGTCACCAGCAATGGTCGGATCCGCATGTACGCGAGGTTATAAAGCTCGGCTGGTGTGAGGCTGTCGGAGCTGATTTCCAGCATGGCCACCGGAATCGAGGAGGGGGCGAGACGCATGACCATGGGCGGAGAAATATCCGGTGGCAGCGCCTTGACCACGTTTTGGGCGATGCCCACGATATCCGCTTCGGCCCTGCCGACATCGACTCCATCTTGAAGGGCAATGTTCGTGATACTGCTGCCGAAATAGGAGTGACTATGAATGTATTTGATGCCTTCGACCGTGGAGGTGAGGAACCGCTCAAATAAATAGGTGATGCGTCCTTCCACCTGTTGCGGTAACAGGCCGGAATAGATCCAGACGACGGAGGTGACTGGAATCGTAATATTCGGGAAGACATCGGTCGGCATGTGCAGTACCGTGAGGCCTCCCAGCACGACGATGAGGATCGACATCACGACGAATGTGTAGGGCCTACGCAGAGCAATGAGGACGATCGCGTTCATGCAAGAACTCCTCGGATAGCTGCTCGATGTCGTCTCTTTAAGAGACTGCTGCCTTCTCGCCGGTGGCGACCAGAATGATGTCTGACCATTGCCACTGCCGGTCTATATATGCCTTCACAGTAGTATCGTCAACCTCTGACGTGGCCGTGAGACACACTACCTCTGCCTAGAGCAAGGCCCTTGCCATGTATAAAGCTGCTTTGAGAAGGCTGGGGAGCGGCGAGTCGGTCTGGTCATCGGTTGTCGACGCCTGTCCTGAACATGGCGTCGATGCAGACGTAGGGATGGTCGCAGGTGCTTTCACCATCGGATCCAGGTTGGTGAGAGAGGCCATCAGTAAGGCGGGAACCGGCGAAGGGGGCCCACGTATCGACGGCCCTACACTGAGCCTCCCCGCACCCTGCGAATGTCCATCGGGGACGGGGTCGAGGGTTGCCATCAAAGAGGATCGATATGCTGTCGTGGAAGCCCAGCATCGTCAAGACACGCAGAGGACACATTGGGCATATTCGCACTGAGCGCACTGTGCGAAGTTTCACGATCATGTAAGACGAGACTATGAGTGTGTTGGAGCGGTGCGCAAAGGTTCGCGCAGGAATTGAGAGAAAGCAGGGAGAAAAGCATTCTGTGCGCATCGAGGGGTGGAAAGATCCAGAATGGCATCAATCTTGATAGGTATCGAGGGCGAGCCCTTGTATCAAGATACTTTTGGCCGGTCGGGTACCGGGTCAGGCGCAGGTGTCAGGTTGCCGGGAATGCCGGTCTGAGAGAAGAAAGGACTACCAATGACAGGGAGCAAGATATTCGGCATGGCGATGGCGATGGTCGGCGGGTTAGGAGTGGGCGTGGCGATGTGCGAGCCTGTTCAGGCTGAAGGGCTTACGATTGGAGCGGCCCATAGTTTAAAAGGGGCGTTCGAGGAAATCCTCCCGATGTTCGAAAGCGAATATGGCACTCCTGTACGGGTGGTGTACGGTCCGACGCAATCCTTTCGGCGTCAGATCGAGAAGGGCGCTCAGATTGACGTGGTCCTGTCGTCGGTCGAGGAAATTGATAGATTGGACAAGACGGGACTTGTGCTGAGTAGACTCCCTCAAGTCTATGCGCGAACCTCTCTCGTCCTTGTGATGTCGGCCACTTCGCAGGCCACACCGATTTCATTTCACGATGTGCTTTCGGATCGAGGAACTCGGATTGCGCTCGGCGACCTCGACACGTCCTCGGTCGGGGCAATCACGGCTCGGGCGTTGAGACGGCTCGATCCCGCCTATAGGAATTTGTTTCATCTGATCCGGGCGCAACATAATGAAGAAGTCATCAATCTGGTCCACAGAGGGGATGCCGATGTGGGCATTGTCCATCGTGTGGATGCGATTCGCAACAGCGGACAGGTCCGGATCATCGAGGAAGGCCCGACTGGGAGCGCCACGCCGGTTCAGTTCGGACAAGCGGTGGTGTCGACCTGCCGAGACGAGGTGCGTCCGGTTGCGGAAGAGTTTTCCCGCTTCATCGCCAGTCCTCGTATACAAAAGCTGCTGCTCAAATACGGATTCGAGCAGGTGTCGGGGGAGAGGGAGACCGCAAACGCGCTCAGCCATGGGTCAGAGCGGTCCGTCCGTCATTGAGACGAAAGAGTCAGCGACAGGTTGTTTTGAATCAGGGCTGATGGACTCATCGTGCCTGATCAACTGGCGCCCCGACAGCATGCGTAGGCCGACATAGAACACCGGGGTGAGAAACAGGCCGAACAGGGTCACCCCGATCATGCCGGAGAACACGGTGACGCCTGTGGCCGAACGCACTTCCGCGCCGGCGCCATGTGAGAGCACGAGCGGCACCGTTCCGGCGATGAAGGCGACCGAAGTCATCACAATTGGGCGCAACCGCAGCCGGCAGGCTTCGAGTGCTGCCTCCACAATGCCCTTTCCCTGCAGTTCCAGCTCGCGTGCGAATTCGACGATCAGAATGGCGTTCTTGCACGCCAACCCCATCAACACCACCAGGCCGACTTGCACGAAGGTATTGTTGTCACCTCCGGTGAGTTTGACGCCCGCGAGCGCGCAGAGCATGCACATGGGCACGATAAGGATCACCGCCAGCGGCAGGGTCCAGGACTCGTACAGCGCGGCGAGGACGAGGAAGGCCAGCAGAATGGCCACGGGAAAGACCAGCAGGGCAGCCTTGCCTTGCGACGCTTCCTGAAAACTCAAATCCGTCCACTCGATGGTCATCCCGTTCGGCAGCACCTTCCCGGCGATGTCGCGAATCGTGTCCATCGCCTGTGCCGATGAGAATTTCGTGGGATCGGCTTCTCCCATGAAATCGGCAGCAGGATAGCCGTTATAGCGGAGCACCGGATCAGGACCGTAAGTTTGGCTGAACTTGACCATCGAGCCGATGGGAACCATTTCGCCGCGGTCATTGCGCGTTTTGAGATTCGCGATGTCCTCGACCTTCCCGCGAAAATCGCCGTCGGCTTGCGCATAGACTCGCCAGGTGCGGCCGAAGAGATTGAAGTCGTTGACGTAGGCTGAACCGAGGTAGATCTGCATCGTGGCGAACAGCTCGGTCAAGGCAATGCCTTGCGTCTTGGTCTTCACGCGGTCCACTTCGGCGTCGAGCTGCGGCACGTTGGCCTGATAGCCGGAGATCGGGTATCCCATTCCAGGCGTCTGCATGACTGCTCCCTGCAGGCCGCCCACCGCGTTTTGCAGTGCCCCGAAGCCGAGTCCCGCCCGGTCCTCCACGAAGAGCCCGTACCCGGCGCCGTTGCCGAGTCCGAGAATCGGCGGCGGCATCAACACGAAGGTGATGCCTTCCTTGATGGCGGAGATCTTTTGATTCATTTCCTCACTGATGTCCTTGGCGCTCCGGTGGCGTTCTTCGAACGGTTTTAAGATGAGGAAGGCGAGGCCGTAGTTCGGCGTATTCGTAAATTGCAAGGGATTCAGCCCGGTCATGGCCACAGCGTGGGCGACGCCGTCCACGGTCTTACTGATCGCGACGACCTGACGCAGGACCGCATCGGTACGGTCAAGCGAGGCGCCCTCCGGTAGTTTCACTCCGGCCATCAGATACAACTTGTCCTGGGTGGGAATGAAGCCGCGAGGCACCGCTTGGAACAGCATGCCTGTGACGATCAACAGCAGAGCATACACGGCGAAGACAGAACCCCGATGTTTCAGTGCGCGCGAGACGGTGCCTTGATACCGGTCTGAGCTTATCTTAAAGAAACGATTGAACGGCCGGAACACCCAGCCGAATAGCCGCTCGATCAATCGCGAAAGGGCATCCTTCGGCGTGCCGTGGCTTTTGAGCAGTTTGGCCGCCAGGGCCGGTGAAAGGGTGAGTGAATTGATGGCCGAGATCACCGTCGAGATGGCGATCGTCACGGCGAACTGCTTGTAGAACTGCCCGGTGACACCGCTGAGAAACGCCATCGGCACGAACACGGCGCACAAGACGAGCGCGATGGCCACGATCGGGCCGGAGACTTCCTGCATCGCTTGGTGCGCGGCCTGGAGCGGCGTGCGTCCTTCTTCGATGTTGCGCTCCACGTTTTCCACCACCACGATCGCGTCATCCACCACGATGCCGATCGCCAGGACGAGGCCGAAGAGGGTGAGGGTGTTGATCGAGAACCCGAATAGGTACAGTGCAGCAAAGGTCCCGACCACCGATACCGGCACGGCGATCAGCGGAATGATCGAGGCGCGCCAGGTTTGCAGAAAGAGGATCACAACGAGCACGACCAGCAGGATCGCTTCCATCAATGTCTGCACGACGGCCTGGATAGAATCACGCACGAACACCGTGGTGTCGTAGTCGGACCGGTAGGTGAGACCAGGGGGGAAGCGCGTTTTCAGTTCTTCCATTTTGGCGATGACGGCATCGCGGACGGTCAGCGCATTGGCGCCGGGCGCCTGAAAAATGCCGATGGGCGGCGCATCCTGATTGTCCAATTGTCCGCGCAACGTATAGTCATTGGCGCCAAGCTCAATGCGCGCCACATCGGCGAGACGAACGACCTCACCGCCCGCCCCGATCTTCAGCACGACATTGCCGAACTCCTGAGCCGTGCGCAGGCGGCCT
>ERZ724521.880-NODE-880-length-13522-cov-5.052721_pt1 | contig 13522 bp, 11 predicted proteins | sample MGYA00376054_ERZ724521 | MGnify/ENA primary metagenome ERZ724521 (study PRJEB28724, sample SAMN07190883) | activated sludge metagenome | isolation source: activated sludge of sewage treatment plant in Hong Hong | place: Hong Kong | collected 2016-03-17 ... | reverse complement strand
ATTCGATGGCGGTAGTCTCCCTGATTACCACGCTCGAAGAACATTTCGGGTTTACGGTCGAAGATGACGAGATCGACGGATCGGTGTTCGCTTCGTTGGCGACGCTGATCGACTTCGTTGCGGGCAAACTGGCTGACTGAGCATTCATCCAGGCCCTTGCCACCGTCCTCCTCTCGCCGGATAGTCTTGGCGGAAAGATCGGGATCGCAGACACTACGCATACCGGTCGAATACTGAAGACACGAGAGGAACTGTTCGAATGAACACTGGCACAAGTCGCTCGTATGGAATTCGGCAGCAAGGCCGTGGCAAGGCCCGCCCCGGTTCGTCGCGCTGGTTCAGACGCTATCGCTGGCTGGTCATTGCCGGCTGGCTGATCATGATGGTGGCGGTCGGCTGGGTTTTCTTCACCAGCTCCAATAGGATACCTCTGGCTGCAAGTGCAGGTGGGGCAACCGAGCAGTCGGCGACAATGGTGTCCAACACGATGCCACCGGTGAAGCTACCCGCCGATGATGCTGCACATGAAATGCTCACTGAATGGTGGTACTACAGTGGCCACCTGCAAACCGACTCAGGCGAACGTTATTCGTTTCATATCGCTTCCTTCCTGCGTAAAGGGACTCTCACCCATACCGTATTCCACGGCTCACTACTCGACCATCAGACCGAGAAGCTTTATACCGAGCAGGCACGCACCGCAGGCAACCCATCGGACGGACGCCGTGACGGATTTTCTTTCAAGTTCGGTAGCTGGCAATTGCAGGGCGATGGTGCGCAACATGCGGCGAAGATGGCCGGCAAGGATTTTGCGCTCGATCTGCAGCTCAATGACAGCCGCCAACCGCTCCTGCACCAGGCACCGGGTACGCCGATCGCCGGCCTGCTGGATTTCGGTGTCGCCGGCATGAGTTATTACACTTCGCGTCCACGCATGGCTGCCCAGGGAATTCTGACCATTGGCGGCACTGCCAGGAAGGTGCATGGCGAAGTCTGGTTCGATCATCAGTGGGGTGACTTCGAAGCGGCAAAGCTGCGCTGGAACTGGTTTGCGCTGCAACTGACAGATGGCGCGGACTTGATGATCTTCGAACTTTTCGATCGCCAGGGCGAGCCAGTACTGCGCATGGGAACCTATAGCAAGGACGGCGAGGTCAGTGCACTCGGCGCATCCGACTTCCAGGCGACCTCCCGCGGCACCTGGAAAAGTCCTTCTTCAGGGGGGGTACTCTACCCGGTCCATTGGACGATCGTAGTACCCGCCACGGGCCTCAAGCTGAAAGTCGACCCGGTGATCCGCGCCAGTGAGTTCGACGCCCGGACAACGACGCTGAACGTCTATTGGGAAGGTGCGGTCAAGTTGAGTGGCTCGCATCGTGGCGTCGGTTTTATGGAACTGAGCGGCTACCATCCGTCAGTCCAGCAAACGGCGACCAGCCAGTAGGCAGGCAAATGCCCGCTGGCTGCCCGGAATACGTGTCCCGCGTTTTGCGTGCCAAGGCCCAGGCGCTAAGATGACGGGTTTGCGTCCGAGTGGCGCCCCCGGATAGACAATGAACCTCCTGAAGACCCTCGCCACCGTCAGCAGCATGACCTTGCTGTCGCGTATACTCGGCTTTGTCCGCGATTTCGTGATCGCCCGCGCTTTCGGCGCCGGAGCGCTGACCGACGCATTCTTTGTCGCCTTCAAACTCCCCAACCTGCTACGCCGCCTGTTTGCCGAGGGCGCTTTTTCGCAGGCCTTCGTTCCGGTCCTAGGGCAATACCGGAACCAGCGTTCAGCCGGGGAGACCCGGCAGCTGGTAGACCGTGTCGCGAGTCTGCTGTTTCTCGTCGTGCTGGCGGTGACCCTGCTCGGCATGGCGGGCGCACCGGTACTTGTGTACCTTTCAGCCCCAGGTTTTACCGATGACCCCGAGAAGTTTTCCCTGACCGTCAAACTGACGCGCATCACTTTCCCCTACATCCTTTTCATGTCGCTGGTCGCGCTGACCGGTGGCATTCTCAATACCTGGAGCCGCTTCGCCGTCCCCGCATTCACGCCGGTGCTGCTCAACGTTTCGTTCATACTGATGGCGCTCCTTGCCACCCCCTACTTTGATCCACCGGTCATGGCCCTGGGCTGGGCTGTCTTTCTTGGTGGCGCCCTGCAACTCGTTTTCCAGATTCCCAGCCTGCGGCGTCTTGGCATGCTGCCGCGATTCTCGATCAATCTGCACGACGAGGGGGTCAGGCGCATTTTCCGCCTGATGGCGCCGGCCGTACTTGGCGTTTCCGTGGCGCAGGTCAGCCTGTTGCTGAACACCGTTTTTGCTTCATTCCTGAGTACCGGCAGCGTTTCCTGGCTCTACTACGCAGACCGCCTGATGGAGTTTCCTGCAGGCATGCTCGGCGCCGCACTCGGCACCATCCTGCTTCCCTCACTGGCCAAATGCCATGCCGCTGAGCAACACGATGAGTATTCCCGATTGCTCGACTGGGGTTTGCGGCTAACCTTTCTGCTGGCGGCGCCGGCTGCTCTGGCACTCGGCATTCTCGCTGTGCCGCTGATTACCACGCTGTTCCATCATGGAGCTTTCACCGCCAATGACGTGTTCAGGACGCGCGATGCATTGGTTGCCTACAGTGTCGGGCTTCTCGGCCTGATTCTGGTCAAAGTGCTGGCGCCAGGCTTTTATGCTCGGCAGAATATCCGCACCCCGGTCAGGATCGCACTGCTGACCCTGTTCGTTACGCAAGTGCTGAACCTGCTCTTGATCGGCTGGCTACAACATGCCGGCCTGGCCCTCGCGATCGGGCTTGCTGCCAGTCTCAACGCCTCGCTGCTCTACCGTGGCCTTCGCCAGCGCGGCATTTATACCCCGCAACCTGGCTGGCTGCTGTTCTACGGCAGACTCGCTCTTGCCATGCTGAGCATGGGCGCTACGCTGTGGTTTGTGATCGGCCCAACGGCTGATTGGCTCAACTGGAGCCTGGGAGAACGATTGCTGCGTCTTTCCGTCTCGGTTGGCTTCGGTGCAAGCGTCTATTTCGCTACACTATGGGCCGCAGGTTTCCGCCTGCGCGACTTCAAACGCAGCGCGGCCGAGTAATCAATCAGGAGGAGATTTACGATGATATTGATCAGCAGCAGCTTCAGTGACGGGCAACCGATCCCGGGTGAGTTTGCATCCTGTATTCCCGACCCCGAACACCACGTTTGCCTGGGCAGCAATCGCAACCCGCATTTGGCATGGCGTAGTGCGCCGGAGGGAACACGCTCGTTCGCCCTTATCTGTCACGACCCGGACGTACCGAGCCAGGGCGATGATGTCAACCAGGAAGATCGCACGGTTCCGGCATCGCTGGCGCGGGTCGACTTCTTTCACTGGGTGCTGCTTGATTTGCCGGCCACACTCGGCGAGATCAAGGCAGGCGAATTTTCCAATGATGTCACGCCGCGCGGCAAACCCGGTCCGCACGCCCCGCATGATGCCCGCCAGGGAATCAATGACTATACCCAATGGTTCGCAGGCGACAATGACATGCGTGGCGACTACTACGGCTACGATGGACCCTGCCCGCCCTGGAACGACGAGATTGTCCACCGTTACGTATTTACGGTTTTCGCACTGGATGTCGCCAGGCTGGACATCGATGGCAAGCTGACCGGCCAGCAACTGCGCGCGGCAATGCAGGGACACATTCTTGCCGAGGCGAGTCTGACCGGTACCTATACCCTCAATCCATTACTGAATCTTAGCTGAGAGAGAGCCGCAGGTCTTCTTGCAATTGGACACGAAAAAGGCCGCAAAGCGGCCTTTTTCGTTGATCAGGGCAGAGAGCTTGCCCGCGCAGTATGAAGGAGGGCGATTATTACTGTACGCTGACCTCGACACGACGCGCCTCGGCAGGATCTCCGGTACCGGTCGTCACCATGGGCTTCCTGAGTTCGATGCGCTCCTCGGCGATACCGACGTTCTTCAGGGCATCACGTACGGCGATCGCGCGTTTCTTGGCGACCTCTTCGTTGGCCGCCTGACTGCCACTGGTGTCGTGAAATCCGGAGATGGCGAGCTTCGCGGCCGGATGGTCCTTGGCATAGGCAACGACGACTTCGAGGGTCTTGCCGGCATCGGCCGGGATTTCCGCCGCACCTATCGCAAAGTACAGCTTGGCCGCCGCCGGTACCGCTACCGCTACCGCTGCCGCAGCCGCAGGCTTGGCCGCCACCGTGGCAGGCGGCGGCACCATCAAAGGGACGATCATCAGGGCGACGATGTTGATGATCTTGATCAGCGGGTTGACCGCCGGACCGGCCGTGTCCTTGTAGGGATCGCCAACCGTATCGCCGGTCACCGCGGCCTTGTGCGCCTCGGAACCCTTGCCGCCGAAGTTGCCGTCCTCGATGTACTTCTTGGCGTTGTCCCAGCAGCCGCCGCCGGTGGTCATCGAGATCGCGACGAAGATGCCGGTGACGATGGTGCCCATCAGCACGCCGCCCAGCGCCCGTACCCCGGCGCCCGGCCCCATCAGGAGGTTCATGGCCAGAGCGGTGACGACCGGAACCAGGACCGGCAGCAGTGACGGCACCATCATTTCCTTGATCGCCGCCTTGGTCAGCATGTCGACACAGGTGCCGTATTCCGGCTTGGCCGTGCCTTCCATGATGCCCTTGATCTCCTTGAACTGGCGACGCACCTCCACCACCACGGAACCCGCGGCGCGACCGACGGCTTCCATGCCCATGGCACCGAACAGGTAGGGCACCATGCCGCCGACGAAGAGGCCGATGATGACGGCCGGGTCGGACAGGTCGAACGCGAACTTGGTGCCGACCTTCAGCGTCTCCAGGCCATGCGTGAAGTCGGCGAACAGCACCAGCGCGGCAAGGCCGGCGGAGCCGATGGCGTAGCCCTTGGTCACCGCCTTGGTGGTGTTGCCCACGGCGTCGAGCGGGTCGGTGATGCCACGCACGGAGTCGGGCAGTTCCGCCATCTCGGCAATGCCGCCGGCGTTATCGGTGATCGGACCGTAGGCGTCGAGGGCGACGACGATGCCGGCCATCGACAGCATCGAGGTGGCGGCGATGGCAATGCCGTAGAGGCCGCCGAGCTGGTAGGAACCCCAGATCGAGGCGCACACCGCGAGCACCGGCCAGGCCGTGGCCTTCATCGAAACGCCGAGGCCGGCGATGATGTTGGTGCCGTGACCGGTGGTCGAGGCCTGGGCGACGTGGCGCACGGGCTTGAACTCGGTGCCGGTGTAGTACTCGGTGATGTACACCATGAGGCCCGTGAGCACGAGGCCGATCACGGCCGTGCCGTAGAGGCGCATGTGCGAACCGCCGCTGATCTGTAGCACGCTGTCGAGCAGGTGGTCGTCGATCAGGTACATGGTCATCGGGTAGAACGCGACCAGCGCGAGCATGCCGGCCCAGAGCAGGCCCTTGTACAGCGCGTTCATGATCTTGCCGCCCGGCGTGGCCTTGACGAACATGACGCCGATGATGGAGGCGATGATCGAGAAGCCGCCCAGCGCCAGCGGGTAGATCACCGCCTGCTCGGCGAAGATCGCGTTGGTCTTGAGCAGCAGCGAGCCGAGCAGCATCGTCGCGACGGTGGTCACGGCGTAGGTCTCGAACAGGTCGGCGGCCATGCCGGCGCAGTCACCGACGTTGTCACCGACGTTGTCGGCGATCACCGCCGGGTTGCGCGGATCGTCCTCGGGGATGCCGGCTTCGACCTTGCCCACCAGGTCGGCGCCGACGTCGGCACCCTTGGTGAAGATGCCGCCGCCGAGACGGGCGAAGATGGAGATCAGCGACGAACCGAAGCCGAGGCCGACCAGCGGATGGATGATGTCTTCCATGCGCGCGCCGGAGCCGCCGAGCATCTTGAGCACGGCGTAGTAGCCAGCGACGCCCAGGAGACCCAGGCCAACCACCAGCATGCCGGTGATGGCACCCCCCTTGAAGGCGACGTTGAGCGCCTCGTTGAGGCCGGTACGCGCTGCCTCGGCCGTACGCACGTTGGCGCGCACCGAGACGTTCATGCCGATGAAGCCTGCCGCCCCGGAAAGGACGGCGCCGAGCACGAAGCCGATCGCGGTCGCCTTGCCGAGGAAAGCCCAGATCACGACGGCGAGAATCACGCCGACGACACCGATGGTTGTGTACTGCCGGCTCAAGTAGGCTTGCGCCCCTTCCTGCACGGCCGCCGCGATGGCCTTCATGCGGTCGTTGCCCGCCGGTTGCGCCAGAATCCACTGGCTCATGATCCAGCCGTAGGCAATGGCCGCCACGGCGCAGATCAGCGCAAACATCAGTCCTGCTGACATAGGTCTTCCCCCGAGGTTGAATGTTGAACCAACAGTTTATTTTATCACGCCATCGCGTACGCTTAACCCCTGCCGCTCTCCCCGGCGACCGGTTTTCCGCACCCTGCCCAAATCAGCCTGATGGCGAAATACGCGCGATGGATGAACGGCGGCAAGCAGTACGGCTATAGTGGGACGTCCGGGTCCGCTCGCGATCCGGACGCAAAATGACCACCCTCAGAAGAAAGGAAAGCAAGACCATGCCGCAAGGGAAGGTGCTTGTCGCCCAGGGCGGGGGCCCCACCGCCGTGATCAACCAGTCGATGGCCGGCGTCGTGCTCGAGGCCCGCAAATTCCGCAACGTCGAACTCGTCTACGGCGCCTACCACGGCGTGCGCGGCATCGTCGAGGAGGAGTTCCTCGACCTCACCCAGGAGACCAGCCACAACATCGAGATGGTGGCGAACACGCCCTCCTCCGCGCTGGGTTCCACCCGCGACAAGCCGGACCTCAAGTACTGCCAGGAAATCTTCAAGGTCCTCAAGGCACACGGCATCGGCTATTTCTTCTACATCGGCGGCAACGATTCCTCGGACACGGTGCGCATCGTCAGCGAGGAGGCGCGTCGCGCCGGCTACCCGCTGCGCTGCATCCACATTCCGAAGACGATCGACAACGACCTCGTCGGCAACGACCACACACCGGGGTTTCCGTCGGCGGCTCGCTTCGTCGCCCAGGCCTTCATGGGCGCCAACCTCGACAACGCCTCGCTGCCCGGGGTCTATCTCGCGGTCGTGATGGGACGCCATGCAGGCTTCCTGACGGCGGCGTCGGCGCTGGGCAAGAAGTTCCCCGATGACGGGCCGCACCTGATCTACCTGCCCGAGCGCACCTTCAGCGTGGACAAGTTCATCGGTGACGTGAAGGCCACCTACGAGAAGTACGGCCGCTGCGTGATCGCCGCTTCCGAAGGGATCCACGACGAAAGCGGCCAGCCCATCATCACCCAGCTCGCCAGCCAGGTCGAGAAGGACGCCCACGGCAACGTCCAGCTGTCCGGTACCGGTGCGCTGGCCGACCTTTTGTGCGATGAAATCAAGGCCAAGCTCGGCATCAAGCGGGTGCGCGGCGATACCTTCGGCTACCTGCAGCGCTCGTTCATGGGCTGCGTGTCCGATGTGGACCAGCGCGAGGCGCGCGAGGTGGGCGAAAAGGCCGTCCAGTTCGCGATGTGGGGCGACGTGGATGGGTCGGTGGCGATCAAGCGCACCGGCTTCTATTCCGTCGACTACCAGTTGGTACCGCTCGAAAGCGTTGCCGGCAAGACCCGGGTGATGGAGGATGAGTTCATCGCTCCATGCGGCACCGACGTCACCGACGCCTTCCGCCTCTACCTGCGCCCGCTGCTGGGTTCCGGCATGCCGGATGCCTACCGGCTGCGCCTCAACAAGGTAGGAAAGATCCTCAAGGCCTGAGCGTCCGCCGCGGCCCGGGCGACCGGGACGCGCGAGGTCTCAGTCGCCCATGCAGATGCCGATGTCGCGGGCAGTCTGCAGCGTGTCGCTGTCGAGCGGCACGCCTTTCATGCGGCCGGCGACCTCGGACAGCGCGACGTAATTGACGTTGGGGAAGCCCAGCGCCACCATGATCCCGGACTGTCCCTCTTCGAGGGCACGCACGGCAGCCGTGCCGAAGCGCATGGCGGCGAGGCGGTCGAACGAGGTCGGGCTGCCGCCGCGCAGGAGATGGCCGAGCACGACGACGCGGACGTCCTTGCCGGTGCGTTCGCCGAGCACGCGCGCGATGCGCTCGCCGACGCCGCCGAGCCGCTCGGCATGCCCGATCTCCGCCGGGGCGAGGATATCCCGGTGGCCATCGATCGCCTCGGCCCCTTCCGCCACGACGACGATCGAATACATACGTCCCTCGCCGTCGCGGGCTCGGATCTTTGCGGCCACCTTGTCGATGTCGAACCGGATCTCGGGAATCAGGATGGCATGGGCGCTGCCGGAGATACCGGCGTGCAGTGCAATCCATCCGGCATAGCGCCCCATGACCTCGACCACCATCACGCGCTGGTGGCTCTGCGCCGTGCTGTGCAGGCGATCGAGGCACTCGGTGGCGAAGGCCACCGCCGAGTCGAAACCGAAGGTGGTGAAGGTCTTGTCGAGGTCGTTGTCGATCGTCTTCGGCACACCAACCACGCGCAGACCCTTTTCGTGCAGGGCGTTGGCGATGGTCAGCGAGCCGTCCCCACCGATGGAGACCAGCGCGTCGATCTCCTTGCGCGCGAAGAACTCGAGGATCTCGCCGGTACGGTCGGTATCGCGCAGCGAGCCGTCGGGCATCTTCATCGGAAAGTGCAGCGGGTTTCCCTTGTTGGTCGTGCCCAGGATGGTGCCGCCCAGGTGGCCGATGCCGCGCACGCGCTCGCGCGTCAGGCGGTAAACACCGCCGTCGGGATAGCGCTCGGGAAACAGGATGCCGTTGAACCCGTCATGGATGCCATAGGCCTCCCAGCCGCGATTGGCCGCCGCGATCACCACCGCGCGGATGACCGCGTTCAGCCCCGGCGCGTCGCCGCCTCCGGTACATACGGCAATGCGGCGGATCTGACTAGCCATGGCGAGCCCTCCTGTTGCGCGGCAGCTGCCGCTCAGGCCAGCGCAGCGAAAACGGCAGCCTTGATCGAATCGAGGGAGCCGATTCCCGATACCTTGCGATGCTTCGGTGCGCCGGGAGCACCGGACGCCGACCACGTTCCATAGTACTCGATGAGCGGGTGCGTCTGGCTGTGATAAACCGACAGGCGCTTTCGCACGGTCTCTTCCTTGTCGTCGTCGCGCTGGATCAGCGGTTCGCCGGTGACGTCGTCGCGCCCCTCGACCTTGGGCGGATTGAATACCACGTGGTAGGTGCGGCCCGAACCGGTATGCACGCGACGCCCGCTCATGCGGCGGATGATCTCGTCATCCGGCACGTCGATTTCCAGCACGAAGTCGAGTTGCACCCCCTGCTTGCGCAGGGCTTCGGCCTGCGGCAGCGTGCGCGGAAAGCCGTCGAAGAGGAAGCCCTTGGCGCAATCGGGCTGCTTGAGCCGCTCGGCAATGAGGCCGAGGATGATGTCGTCGGAAACAAGCCCGCCGGAATCCATCACCTTCTTGGCCTCGACGCCGAGCGGTGTGCCGGCCTTCACCGCGGCACGCAGCATGTCGCCGGTAGAGATTTGCGGAATGCCGAACTTCTGGGTGATGAAGGCGGCCTGCGTGCCCTTGCCGGCACCCGGCGCACCCAACAGAATCAATTTCATGTCTGCCCTCCAAAAAAAGTTTTATCTAACTGATTTTTATGAATTTTTGCAGGAATGACCTTACTCCGAAAGCTGCCCCGCGTCAAACAGTCGGCGCACGCGTTCGAGGTCTTCGGCCGTGTCCACTCCCGGCGCCGGGGCAGTGGCCGCGGTGACCACCTGGATGGCGTGGCCGTGCCAGAGCGCGCGCAACTGTTCGAGCGCCTCGCAGCCCTCGAGCGGGGCGGGTTGGAGTTCGCCGAAGCGGCGCAGGAAGCCGACGCGATACGCGTACAGGCCGATGTGGCGCAACGCCGGCAGCGCGGCCGGCAGTGCCGTGCGGCCATCGGCGAAGCCGTCGCGATCCCAGGGAATCGGCGCCCGGCTGAAATACAGCGCCCGGCCCCGCGCGTCGCAAACCACCTTAACGACATTGGGATTGAAGAACTCCTCGGCGTTCCGCAACGAATGTGCCGCAGTGGCCATCGCCGCACCGGCATCGCCGCGCAGCGCGTTGGCCACGCCGGCGACGAGCGCAGGATCGATCAGGGGTTCATCGCCCTGGACATTGACGACGATCGCGTCGTCAGGCCAGCCGAGCAGCCGCGCCACTTCGGCGATGCGGTCGGTGCCGCTGGCATGGTCGGCGCGGGTCATCACCGCTTCGAGGCCCCGCGCGCGCACGACGTCGGCAACGCGCGCATCATCGGTGGCGACCCACACCCCGCTTGCGCCGGACTTCAGCGCGCGCCGTGCGACGCGCACCACCATCGGCTCGCCGCCGATGTCGGCCAGCGGCTTTCCGGGCAGCCGTGTGGACGCGTAGCGTGCTGGAACAACGACGCGAAACGGCCCCGGCGACGCCGGTGCGCTGATCATCGGCCGCGGCTCCTCGCCATCACGACTCGTCGGCACCGAGGGTGCGCGCCTCGTCCTCCAGCATGACCGGGATGTCGTCCTTGACCGGATAAGCCAGCCGGCATGCCTTGCAAACCAGCTCCGCAGCGGCCGTGCGGTTCTCCAGCGGACCCTTGCACACGGGGCAGACGAGGATTTCAAGCAGGCGGGCGTCCATCGAGCTTCTCCAGTACGAATGCAGCGATATCGGGGCTTGCGTCGGCCGTGACGGGCAGCACCCACACCGGCAGCGGCAAGGAAAGTCGGGCCAATTTTACGGCATCCTTTTCCGTCGTCAGGATTGCGTCGCCGGTAAATGCGAGGTCGCCCGCACGGTAATCGTGGTGGTCGGGGAACGCGTGGGCCTCGAAGGCCAGTCCCATGCCGGCCAGCTGCGCGAAGAAGCGCGCGGGCGCGCCGATGCCGGCGACGGCATGCAGCACCTGCCCGGCGAACGCCGCGGCCGGCCTGGGTTCCTGCGTCCCGTCGAGCGCCGTGAAGCCATCGGCGCGCAGACGCATCGCGAACACCGGGCGACCGCCTGCGGCGGGCGGCTCCGCCACGGTGCCGTTCAATACCACGGCATCCACCTCGCGCAGACGCGCCAGCGGTTCGCGCAAGGGACCCGCCGGCAGGCACCAGCCGTTCATGGCACCGCGCTCGTCGAACAAGGCGATCTCGACGTCGCGGCGCAGGCGATAGTGCTGCAGGCCGTCGTCGCACAGCAGAAGGTCACAATCGGGATGGGCCGCCAGCACGTGGCGCGCTGCGGCGACGCGGTCGCGACCGACTACCACCGGGCATCCGGCACGGCGCGCCAGCAGCACCGGCTCGTCCCCGACCTGCGCCGGGTCCGCCCCGGGGTCCACTTCCAGCGTCGCCTCGACGCGCCCGCGATAGCCGCGGCTGACGATGCCGGGGCGACGCCCGCGAGCACGCAGCGCCTGCGCCAGGTGGATCGTCAGCGGGGTCTTGCCGGTGCCGCCGACGCCGAGATTGCCGACCACGATCACAGGAACCGGCAGCGCGACGGATGGAAGCAAGCGGGCATGATAGAGCCGGCGTCGCAGCGCGACGAGGGCGCGGAACAGCAGCGACAGTGGGAACAGCAGACAGGCTACGGGGCCGCGCCGCCGCCAGGCGGCGGCCAGCCCGCCGGCGTCAGCGCTGGGCCTGCTGGGTGGCAAAGGAGATGTGGGACAACCCGGCCTGCTGCGACGCCTGCATGACATCGATGACGCTCTGGTGGGTGGCCTTGGCGTCGGCATTGATGATCACCACCGGCTCCTTGCCGGCGCCCGCCTGCTTGCGCAATGCGGTTGCGATCGAATCGATGTCTCGCCCGGGGATCGACGCCTTGTTCACCAGGACCTCTCCCGTCGCCGTCACCACGACGTTGATCTCGTTCGGCTGATCCTTGTTCTGCGGCGCGTCCGCCGTGGGCAGGTTGATCTCGAGGCCCGAGAACTTGGAATACGTGGTGGTGATCATCAGGAAGATCAGGATCACCAGCAGCACGTCGATCATCGGGATCAGGTTGATCTCGACCTCCTCACGATGCCGCCCGCGCTGGAAATTCATCTTACTTGCGCTCGCCCTGCAGGGTCTCGACCAGCTTCACCGCCTCCTGCTCCATCTCGACCAGGAAGCCGTCCACGAGGGCACGGAAATGGCGATAGAAGATCATGCTGGGTATCGCGATGATGAGGCCGAAGGCGGTGTTGTAGAGGGCCACCGAAATGCCATGCGCCAGGGCCTGCGGATTGTTGCCGGAGGACGTCGGCGAACCGAAGATTTCGATCATGCCGACCACCGTGCCGAACAGTCCGAGCAGGGGCGAAATCGACGCGATGGTGCCAAGCGAGGTGAGAAAGCGTTCCAGTTCGTGGGCGACGCCGCGACCGGCTTCCTCGATGGCCTCCTTCATCACATCGCGCGAACTCCGCGCATTGCGCAGGCCGGCGGCGAGGACGCGGCCCAGCGGCGAATGCGCCTCGAGGCGCGCCAGCTGGGCGTCTGTCATGCCGCTTTGGCGAAACTCCGCGACGACGGATTGCAGGAGCCCGGGCGGAACGATCTTGGGGCGGCGCAACGCCGTGGAGCGCTCGATGATCAGCGCAACGGCGACCACGGAGGCGAACAGCAGCGGCCAAATCGGCCAGCCGGCAGCCTGGATTATGGAAAACACGGGGCGACTCCGTTGAGCGGGAAAGCGCGCACTTTAGCCCGAGAGCGCGGATTCGGCAAGACAAGGGAATGCCTGACCGAAGGGGCGAACAAGGGTCGTTTACCGCCGCGCTCCGCGGCCTTGCCGGGGCTTGCCGGCCGCTACACTCGGTACGGCATGTCTCCGTCGCCTTCCCGTTCGGCTCCGTCCGCCCCCGAACCCGCCGCGATCGCCGCAGCCTGGTTCGCGCACTTCGCCCTCGCATCGCTCGCCGCGATGCCGCGCGAGGAGACACTGCCGCCGCGGCCGATGGAGGTCCTGGCGGCGTTTGTCACGATTGCGCTGGGGACGAACCGAACCGTGCTGATCCTCGTCGCCGATGACGAACCCCTGCCGGAACTGTCCAACGCGTTCGACCTCGCCCTGCGGCCGCTCTGCCTGGTGCTGCCCGGCCCAGAGTTCGCCGCGCGCATCGCCCTGCGCGCCACGCTTTCGCTGTTGCGCAGCCGCCTCGCCCGCGATGGCGACGACGAGCAGTCACCGGCGTGGCTCCGCCAGAAGCAGCGCATATCCGAGCAGGACCCGCTGTGGCGCGATGCGCAGCAGTGGGTGGCCCGCAATGACCGCAGCGCATGGCCCGAGCGCGTGGCCGATCTGTTTCCCGTCCGCGTGCTGTCGATCGAGGCCTACCGCGGATTGCGACAGCGCAACGCAGACATTACCGTGCTGTTTCGCTGCGATGCACCCGCCGAACTGGTGGCCGCACCGGGCAGCCTGCTGCGCGTGGGCACGCGCGCCGGCGCGCCCCGCGCGCGCGCACTTGTGGCGGCGGACGTCGATGCGCAGCTGCGGATGGAGCTCGCGCAGCTCAC
>ERZ724521.876-NODE-876-length-13569-cov-5.040921_pt1 | contig 13569 bp, 11 predicted proteins | sample MGYA00376054_ERZ724521 | MGnify/ENA primary metagenome ERZ724521 (study PRJEB28724, sample SAMN07190883) | activated sludge metagenome | isolation source: activated sludge of sewage treatment plant in Hong Hong | place: Hong Kong | collected 2016-03-17 ... | reverse complement strand
CTAAAACCTACGCAGTTGGTGAATATTCCATCCAACCTTTTTCAGGAATTTCAGTGGCCGGATTATCATCGTATCAGTTCCTGGGAACAGACGATCCGGGACGGCCTGCTGATCGGTCTGGTTGCTTCGTTGGAAACACTGCTGTGTGTGGAAGCGATCGACAAGTTAGACATCCATAACCGCATCACGCCGCCGAACCGTGAACTCATCGCGCAGGGAACCGGCAATATCCTTTGCGGGGTGCTGGGCGGGTTGCCGATGACCGCCGTGATCGTGCGGGGCGCTGCCAACGTTCAGGCCGGGGCACGGAGCCGCTGGTCGTCGTTCATGCATGGCGTCTTTTTGCTGCTCGCCGTGCTCCTGATCCCGTCGCTGCTCAACCGGATCCCCTACGCGGCTTTAGCAGCCATCCTGCTCTTCACCGGTTACAACCTGACGCCTCCCCGCCTCTATCGGAACATCTGGAGGCAGGGAATGACCCAGTTTCTTCCGTTCATCCTTACGATTGTCGTCATCCTACTGACCGACCTCATAATCGGTGTCAGCATCGGCTTGTTATTGTCCGTTTATTTTATCGTGCAGAATAATTTCCAGGCGGAATTTCGTCTTGAACGCACCAAGCGGCATGAAACCGACCATGTGTACATCACGCTGAATACGAATGTCACATTCTTGAACAAGGTCAAGATCGCGCAGTTGTTGGATAAGATCGAACCCTACACCGTATTGACGATTGATGGTGCGAACAGCAACTTCATCGACTACGATGTGCGGGAAGTCATCAGCGATTTCGCGTTGAAAGCGAAAGAACGACACATCGAATTGCACCTGATCGGTATCGAAACCGTGCAGGTGGATTTCATGCATTGATGGAAATAAAAAGCCCCGGAATCGTACGATACTCCGGGGCTTTCAACGGATTGGCTCTCGGTCAGGAAGCGTTCACCTTCTTTTTCTTTTCCTGCCCGTTGTCTTCGAATCGGATGTCCAGCGCGTCGCGCACTTTCTCTTTCAGCAGTGCATAGCGCACTACATCCATCATATCGGAAACATAATGGAAGCGCAGGTCCTTGATGTAATCCTTTCGGATATCCTCCACATCCTTCCGGTTCTCTTCGCTCAGGATGATATCCTTGATGCCCGCACGCTTGGCCGCCAGCATCTTCTCCTTGATTCCGCCCACGGGCAATACCTTTCCACGCAACGTGATTTCACCGGTCATGGCCAGGTTGCTGCGGACTTTCCGCTGCGTGAAGGCTGATGTAAGCGCAGTCAGAATGGTAATGCCGGCCGATGGGCCATCCTTGGGTGTTGCTCCCTCCGGAACATGGATGTGGATGTCCCATTGTTCGAACACGCGATAATCGATCCCGAGTTCCTGAGCATGGGCCTTGAGGAATGCCATGGCGATCACGGCGGATTCCTTCATCACTTCCCCGAGATTGCCGGTGATGGACAGTTTTCCCTGTCCGCGATTCAGACTGGTCTCCACGAAGAGGATATCCCCGCCCGCTGCAGTCCAGGCAAGTCCGGTAACGACACCCGCGTTCTCGTTGCCCTGGTATTTGTCCTGCTGAAAGATCGGAGGGCCTAGTATCTTGCCGACCGCTTCCACCGAGACGGCGAGTTCATATTCTTCCTCCATCGCGACCGACTTGGCGATTGCCCGCACCACGGAAGCGATCTTCTTCTCCAGACCGCGTACGCCCGACTCACGGGTGTAGCGCTCGATGATGTGCTCGATGACTTTCGGCGACAACTTTAGCTGGTCCTTCTTCAGGCCGTGCGCCTCCAGTTGCTTCGGCAGCAGGTGGCGGATGGCGATCTGCACTTTCTCTTCCAGCGTGTACCCGTTGATTTCGATGATCTCCATCCGGTCAAGCAAGGCCGGCTGTACCCGACTCAGGGAATTCGCAGTAGCGATGAAAAGGACATTGGAAAGGTCGTAATCGACCTCCAGGTAGTTATCGTAGAACGAATTGTTCTGCTCCGGATCGAGCACTTCGAGTAAGGCGGATGATGGATCGCCGTGAAAGTCGTTTCCCAGTTTGTCCACCTCGTCAAGTACGAAGACCGGATTGGAGGATTTGGTCTTCCGAAGATTCTGAATGATTCGCCCAGGCATGGCACCGATGTAGGTTTTCCGGTGGCCGCGGATCTCCGCCTCGTCACGCAGGCCGCCAAGCGACATGCGAACATACTTCCGGCCCAAGGCTTTGGCAATCGATTTTCCGAGCGATGTTTTCCCGACACCCGGAGGGCCGTACAGGCACATGATCGGCGACTTCATGTCGCGTTTCAACTTCAGGACGGCCAGGTACTCCAGAATGCGCTGCTTTACCTTCTCCAGTCCGTAGTGGTCCTTGTCGAGTACTTTTTGAGCGAACTTCAGATCAAAATTATCCTGCGTGAATTCGTTCCACGGAAGGTCGAGCATCAACTCGAGATAATTCAGCAGAACCGAGTATTCCGCAGCAGCCGGATTCATGCGCGACATCCTGTCGCATTCGCGCTGGAATACATCGTTCACTTCTTTGCTCCATTTCTTCTGCTTGGCCCGTTCGCGAAGCTCCATCACTTCACGGTCGGGTGTGGAGCCTCCCAGTTCTTCCTGGATGGTCCGTAACTGCTGGTTCAGGAAATATTCCCGCTGTTGCCGGTCCAGCTCGGTCTTTACCTTGCTCTGGATCTGATTTTTCATTTCCAGCATTTGCAGCTCTTTGCCCAAATGTTCCAATACGCGCATGGCGCGTTGCTTCGGGTCGGCGATCTCCAGCAATTCCTGTTTCCGGACCACATCGAGGTTCATGTTCGACGAGATGAAATTGATCAGGAAGCTCGGACTTTCGATGTTCCGGATGGCGAAGGCCGCATCGGACGGAATGTTCGGCGATTGCTGGATGATCTGGAGCGCCATGTCTTTCAAAGAAGAAACGGAAGCACCGAATTCCTTGTCATCCCCTTGAACCGCCGGTTCGGGGAAGGAACGGACTTTGCAACGGATGTAGGGTTCAGTCTGAACGGGTTGCTCCAATTGGAAACGTCGCTTACCCTGAATGATAATGGTGGTATTTCCATCCGGCATACGCAGCATCTTCATCACATTGGCAACCGTTCCAATGCTGTGCAGATCGGTGACCTTCGGATCCTCGATACTCACGTCACGTTGCGCCACCACGCCGATCACCTTATCGCCCTTGTAAGCGTCTTTGATTAGGTTGATCGACTTATCACGGCCCACGGTGATCGGAATGACCACGCCGGGAAACAACACCGTATTCCGGAGCGGCAGAATGGATAGCACATCCGGCATCTCCTGCTGGTTCATGTTGTCCTCGTCCTCCTGGGACATGAGCGGTATGAACTCAGAGTCGTCGTCGAGTATATTCATGAGTTGCAGCGGCAGTTGCTTGTTGTCATTTTGGATCATAATGGAGAATAATGCGTCACAGTGGCAGTGCATTCCACCACAAAGGCACGCCATGGGACGGGTCGAATTCCGTGCCAGCAAGAATACGCTGACAAAATGAGATTTTCGTCCAAAAAATGCGAATTTAATGACCTCCAGAAACGTTGTAACTGACTGTATTACAGTACACAAACCATTCTGACGTATTATTTGAGCAAAGTGTGAAACAAAAGGCCTTCGCCGGGGGTAATGATTCCTATTATCTGCGTAGGTTTGCAAGCTTCTATGAGTACCTCTTCTTTATCCCAGAGGGTTCAGCAACTGGCTGAAAGTCAGACGATCGGAATGGCCAAGTTGAGCCGGGAACTCGCTTCCAAGGGTATCGACGTCATCAACCTCAGCTTAGGTGAACCGGACTTCGTGACCCCTTCACATATCCGGGAAGCGGCCAAGAAAGCCATCGACGATGGCTTCACATTCTATCCTCCTATCGCTGGCTACGCGGAATTGAGGAAAGCCATCTCGGCGAAATTCCAACGGGAAAACCAGCTTGACTACAAACCCGACCAGGTCGTGGTTTCCACCGGCGCAAAGCAGGCCATTGCCAATGTGGTGCTCTGCCTGGTTAATCCCGGCGACGAAGTCATTATCCCATTACCGTATTGGGTGAGTTATATCGAGATCGTCAAATTAGCCGAAGGAAAAACGGTGGCGGTGAACACGACGGTTGAGGCAGACTTCAAGATGACGGCGGAGCAACTGGAAGCCGCTATCACACCGCGTACCAAGTTGCTCATCTTCTCCTCTCCGTGCAATCCGACCGGATCGGTCTATACCCGGGAAGAGTTGGAAGCCATTGCCAAGGTACTCGCGCGTCATCCGCAGGTGTACATTCTGTCTGACGAGATCTACGAACATATTAATTTTCTCGATGCCCATCAGAGCATCGCCCAATTCGAGTCTGTCCGTGACCGGGTGATTATCGTGAATGGCGTTTCCAAAGGATACGCCATGACCGGCTGGAGGATCGGTTATATCGGTGCACCGAAGTTCATCGCCGATGCCTGCGACAAGATGCAGGGACAATTCACGTCAGCCGCATCTTCCATCGCGCAAAAAGCCGCGGAAGCTGCATTGAATCTCGACAACCGACCGACACTCGACATGCGTGACGCGTTTCTACGCCGTCGCGACCTTGTCATAGAAGGGCTGAAAAAAATACCGGGGCTGCGGCTGAATCAGCCGAAAGGCGCGTTCTACGTATTTCCCGACATCAGCAGTTATTTCGGCAAATCGGATGGCACCACCACCATTCACAACGCGACCGACCTCTGCATGTACCTGCTGAACACGGGACATGTCAGCGTCGTGACCGGCGAAGCGTTCGGCGCTCCGAATTGTTTCCGCCTTTCGTATGCCGCATCCGACGACAAGCTGAAGGAAGCAGTGCGCCGCATCGGCGACGCGCTTGCGAAACTTCGCTAATTTCCGGGAGACAGTCCATCCTGTCACCGGTAACGAATCATTTGTCATGGCTACCCGAAAAACCTCCGCCATCGATACGCTTTTCCGGTCCATGGAAAAGCTCAACGTGCTCGTGATCGGCGACGTGATGTTGGACGCGTACCTCTGGGGCAACGTGGACCGGATCTCGCCGGAAGCACCTGTTCCGATCGTATCCATCCGCAAGAAGGAAAACCGGCTTGGCGGCGCCGCCAACGTGGCGATCAACGTACGCGCTCTTGGTGCTACGCCCCTGCTCTGCTCGGTCATCGGCAGCGATACGAACGGCCGGGACTTCATCGAGCTGATGCAACAACTCGGTCTCAGCACCGAAGGGATCGTGCAGTCGCCGGATCGTCCGACCACCGTTAAAACGCGCGTGATCGGCAACAACCATCAGATGCTGCGGGTCGACGAAGAATCGGATTCGGATATCCCCGTCGCGGAACGCAAGCAATTACTCGGACGTATCGAGAGTTTTCTCGATGTCCGTAAAGTCGATGTCATCGTATTTGAGGATTACGACAAAGGGATCATCAACAAAGCGCTGATCGAGGCCGTGGTCCGCATGGCACGATCCCGCCACATCCCCGTCGCAGTGGATCCCAAAAAACGAAACTTCAACCACTACCGGAATGTTACCCTCTTGAAACCCAATCTGAAGGAACTCCGGGAAGGCATGAAGCTGGATCTTGATAAAAATGACCTGAACGCCATTAGTTCAGCGGTTCGCAAATTGTGCAAGGATCTCCAGCTCGGCTCGGTCTTGCTTACCCTCTCCGAAAAAGGCATCCTGCATTCCGACGGAACGGAGGAACTCCTCGTGCCTGCACATATCCGGAATATCGCGGATGTTTCCGGCGCAGGTGACACGGTCATCAGTGTGGCGGCTTGTTGCCTGGCACTGGGCGTTTCGCCCACGCTGTTGTCCAGCCTTTCGAATCTCGCCGGTGGACTGGTTTGCGAATCCGTGGGCGTTGTTCCGGTCGATAAGGAACAATTATTCCGCGAAGCGAAGCGACTCAAACTCGGTGCCTGATGGGAACGACGGTCAGACCGTATAAGGAATCGAATGCAGCGAAGAAAGATCAGGTCGCACGCATGTTCAACAACATCGCGTGGCGGTACGACTTTCTCAATCGCTTTCTATCGCTCGGGATCGATCGGGTATGGCGTAAAAAAGCCATTCGCACCCTCCGCCCCCATCAACCGCGTCAGGTACTCGACATCGCCACCGGTACGGGGGATCTCGCGATCGAAGCCTTGAAACTCAATCCCGACCAGGTTACCGGAGTTGACATTTCGGTCGACATGCTACGCATCGGTCGTGAGAAGCTGAAGCGAAAAGGACTCAGCGACAAGATTCACCTGCTGGAAGGAGATTCGGAAAAGCTTATTTTCAACGACAATAAGTTCGATGCGGTGACCGTTGCTTTCGGGGTCCGGAATTTCGAGCACCTGCAGGACGGCCTCCGGGAAATACTCCGGGTCTTACGCCCCGGCGGAGTTGTCATGATCCTCGAATTTTCCCAGCCGCGAAACGCCCTGATGAATCGCCTCTACCAATTCTACTCAACCCGGATCACTCCCTGGTTCGGACGCAAGATTTCCAAAGATCCGCAGGCGTACACCTACCTTCACGAATCCATTGCCGCATTCCCTTCCGGTCAGGATTTTCTACGCATCATGGAATCCTGCGGATTTCAAAAGACCGTTGTGAAGCCTATGACCTTCGGCGTCGTTTCCATCTATACCGGTTTCAAGCCCTGATCGTTTTGCGCGGATTCAAAAACATAACAGTGTTGGCCGGCTTGCTGCTCGTATTGCAGTGGACCGACTCCCGTGCGCAGTTACACACACAGCCGTTGAACCTGGGCCGTTACGACAAGCAAAAGATCCACTTCGGTTTCAGCCTGGGTATCAACTCGGCGAACTTCCGGGTGAACCTGGCCGACGATCTGATGAATCGGGACAGCATCTATCGCGTCGATCCGGATCCGGTGACGGGTTTGAATCTCGGGATCATCTCGAACCTGAGGATCGGCGATCACTTTGACCTGCGTTTCATCCCCGCACTGTCTTTTTGCCAGCGTGGACTGGTGTATGACTTCGTGTACCCGGCCGGCGGAACCGCCACGGTCGTGAAGCAGGTGGAGTCCACCTACCTGGAGTTCCCCGTCATGCTGAAATTCAAAAGTCGACGGGTGAACAATTACCGCGTATACGTGCTCGGCGGCGGGCGCTACTCGATCGACATGGTCTCCCAAGCCAAAGTGAAGCAGAAGGATAAGGACATTATCAAGCTCAGCCGAAACGACTATGGCTACGAGATCGGGATCGGGTTCGACTTTTATCTCGAATATTTCAAGTTCTCTCCGGAGATCAAAATGTTCCAGGGTCTTCCGAATTTGCTTGTCCGGGAGAATACTCCCTACAGTTCGCCTATCGACGCCTTGAACTCCAAGATCTTTTTCCTGACCTTCAACTTCGAATAAGCTTCAGGCCTTCCGGGCCATCCCACTATGATTCATTCGCTCGAGCTGGTCCTTCTTCCCGAAGAGGCGGCAGACCAATCGGCACAAATGCGGCAGGCGGCTTCGCTGCTCAGGGTACCGCCCTCCCGCATTCGGCTGGTACTGCGCAAGCGTTCCATCGATGCCCGTGGCCGACAGGTTCGCATACGGTTATTCGTGGATGCCTATGTCGACGAACTACCGGCGCCTCCCGTCGATCTTTCCACCCTCTATCAATTCAGGAAAGACGTATCCAACGCACCAACCGTCGTTGTCATTGGCCTGGGCCCGGCAGGAATGTTCGCAGCGTTGAGGCTGATCGAACTGGGCTATCGCCCGCTCGTGATAGAACGCGGCAAGGATGTTCGTAGCCGCCGACGCGACCTTGCCTTACTCAACCGCGCGGGTGAAGTCGACCCGGATTCCAACTATTGCTTCGGCGAGGGCGGCGCGGGTACTTATTCCGATGGAAAGCTATACACACGTTCCGGAAAGCGAGGCGACATTCAGCGCATCTTGTCGATCCTGGTACTCCACGGCGCCGATCCTTCCATCCTCATCGATGCGCATCCGCACATCGGCACCAACCGATTGCCGCAGGTGGTTCAGGCAATTCGTCAAACCATCCTCGATGCGGGAGGAGAAATTCGCTTCTCTTCACGATTGACCGATCTCCAGATAACTGAGGAGCGACTTCGGACTGTAACGGTGACCAGTGTGGAAACCGGCACGGAGACTGAACTGCCGGCACAGGACCTGATCCTGGCAACGGGGCATTCAGCACGTGATGTGTATGAATTGCTTTTTCGGAAAGGCGTACTCCTGGAAGCAAAGCCGTTCGCCCTTGGTGTCCGGGTGGAACATCCGCAAGGCATCATCGATGCGGCCCAGTATCATAGTCCCGTACGCAGCAATTGGCTGCCGCCCGCCAGTTATTCGCTGACTTGTCAGGTGGATGACCGCGGTGTCTACTCCTTTTGCATGTGCCCGGGTGGGATCATCGCACCGGCCGCCACCGCGCAGGGTGAAGTGGTGGTCAACGGCTGGTCACCTTCCAAACGCAATAACCCCTACGCGAATTCCGGCATGGTGGTAAGCGTTGGGTTAGCGGATTTTCTTCCCTATGATGCTGCTGGCGCATTGTCGGGCTTGCGATTTCAAGCCGAAGTTGAACAGCAAGCCTTCCGGGCCGGAGGAGGAAAATTGGTGGCGCCTGCCCAGCGCCTGATCGATTTCTGTGAACGCAAGGCAAGTCGCGATCTGCCCGATTGCTCTTACTTACCGGGAATTCGTCCGGTAAAGCTCGACGAAGTATTACCCACCACGGTGTCCAGTGCGTTACGCGAAGGACTGAAGCAATTCGGAAAGAAGATGAAAGGCTACTTTACGAACGAAGCCGTGCTGGTCGCAACCGAATCCCGGACCTCTTCGCCTGTGCGGATTCCGAGAGACCGGGAAACGCTCATGCATCCGCAAATCGCGGGACTCTTCCCTTGTGCCGAAGGAGCGGGATATGCCGGTGGAATCGTGTCAGCGGCCATGGACGGTGAGCGCTGTGCCGAGCAATTGGTCAAAAGAAGAGGCTGATCACTGATCCGGATGCACGCGCCGGTATTCGGCCAGCAGCACAGCGGAACTTACTGCTACATTGAGCGATTCGGGGCCCTGTCCGCTCTTGAAGTATCCCGGTATGGAGATTCGTTCCGTACAACAACTTAAGACCTCCGGACGAATTCCCTCCGATTCATTTCCCAATACCAGGCAGGCACTTTTCGGAAACCGGCTTTTGAATAAGTCCGGTCCATCCATCGTTGCCGCGAGTACCGGATGAGCGGTTGCGGCGATGTATGCCGCAAGAAAGGTATCCAGCTTTGTGCGACGGATCTTGGTTCTGAAGAGCGATCCCATCGCCGCTTGCACGACCTTGGGATTGAACTCTTCCACCGTATCCTCTGATACGACAAGCGAGGGTAAACCGAACCAATCTGCAATACGCAAGATGGTTCCCAGGTTCCCGGGATCTCGTATTCCATCCAAAACCAACACAAGATGATCTGACGGAACAACCTCGTCATGAGAAGTTGCAGGCTTCCGGATAACCGCCAAGCCGTCCGGAGCTGTACTCAGGCTCGACATGCGGTCCAATTGCTGGCGGGTACATTCCACAAATTCGATTCCAGCCGAAGCAGCAGGATGCGACTTCATCCGGTGCAGGAATTCAGGTGTACCGGCAATCAGGCTGACCGTCATTCCGGTCTGCAAGGCTTCTTCCACCACCTTATAACCCTCGGCCAGGAAGCATCCCTCCTCCTCCCGGAATTTCTTCTGGTGCAGGGACCGGACCCACTTCAACTGATTGTTGGAGAGCATGCTCATGCGCGGCTGAACTCAAATACGGTAATCTCCGGCAAGATACCGACACGTCCCGGATAACCGAGAAATCCGAGGCCGCGGTTCACATACAAATGCTGGCGTCCGGCATCATACAAATCGGCCCACTCCTTATACACATATTGAACCGGGCTCCACCGGAAACCGGGGATCTCAACACCGAATTGGAAGCCATGGGTATGTCCGGAAAGGGTCAGGTCAATGAACGGATGATTCACCACCTCGGCTTTCCAATGGGAAGGATCGTGCGATAACAAGATGTTGACCGGCGCGGGCGTAAAGCCGTTCAACGCTTTACCAAGGTCGCCGTAGCGGGAGAAGTTCGCGCGCGCGCTCCAATTCTCAACGCCCAGCAGTCCGATGCGATCGCCATTTCGTTCGATGAACGTATGCTCGTTGAGCAACAGGTTCCAGCCGAAGTCGGCGTGGAGACGCTTGAGTTTTTCAAGGTTATCCGCCTTCTCCGCCTGGGTTTTCCACCGGAAATAATCACCATAGTCATGATTACCCAGTATCGAATGTACGCCCAGAGGAGCTTTCAATCGGGAGAGAGCATCCCGGTGTTCAACCGCTTCTTCGTGCCGGTCGTTCACCAGGTCCCCGGTGAAGAAGATGATATCCGGTGATTCGTTTTGGATCAGTTCAACGGCGCGCTCCAGTGGTTTGCGGTCCAGGAAGCTTCCGGTATGTATGTCGGAAATCTGTACAGCCCGCAGTCCTTCAAAACCCGGTGGGAGATTCGGCAACTTCAGTCGCACGCGCTTCACCTGATAACGATAGGCTCCTCCGGTCATGCCGTACAGCATCGACAGCAACGGAATACTCCCGACGACAAAGCCCAGGCGTACCAGAAACTGATAACGGCTGATCCCGCCCGCGACGGTAACATCCCCGGAGCTGAAGAGCTTGGATGCTCCCCAACGGAAGACCCGAAGAATGTCGTCGGTGGCCAGGAACAGACTGAAGATGATCTTGGATAGGTAGAAGATGACGACAATCGCGAATGCATAAGTGCGAAACACCCGCGGCCAGGTGTGCCAGTCGATCCATTGGCCGGTCAGCATGACGCCGTAGCCGAATAGGGCGATTGCCCAGTAGATCAGGACGGTGATCCGTTGCGTGGAGGGCGCACGCTGGGCTACCAGAAAACGAACACCCTGGAAGACATACAGGTCGACCAACAAGAGGATGAAGAGGAGAATGAAAAAGCGGGTCAGCATGGGAGGATCAACTCGCAGCGGTTGCGAAGGGGTATCTCGTCAGACGTTTGCGGCGTAGATTTATTGTCAGGGGAACAAACGGAAAATGCGCCACTTGCCTGAATTCCGGGAACGCTCATAGATGATCCTGTCGTGTAACCGGCTGGGACGGCCTTGCCAGAATTCGATGTGATGCGGTTTCAGTCGGTAACCTCCCCAGTGCGGGGGTCGAACTACCGCCTTCCCCTCGAATTTCTTTTCCAATAGCTCCAGCCGTTCGACGAGCGCATGCCGGTCATTCAATTCACGGCTTTGGTCGGAAGCCCAGGCACCCAACTGGCTTTCGCGGGGGCGGGTCTTGAAGTAGGCATCGGAGGCTTTTGCGCTCAGCTTCTCGATGGTCCCCAATATCCGGACCTGTCGTTGTAATTCCGGCCAAAAGAAATTGAGACACGCCTGTTTGTTGTCTGCCATTTGTGTCCCTTTGCGGCTCTGATAATTCGTAAAGAACGTGAACCCGGTCTTGTCGACATCGCGAAGCAGGACGATGCGTGCATCCGGCTGTTTCTTCTTGTTGACTGTGGCGAGCGTCATGGCGTTTGGTTCGTTCACTTCCGCTTCGAGTGCCTGCTCCATCCACTTCGCAAATTGCCGGAGCGGGTTCTTTTCAACATCCGATTCGTTCAACTCGAAGGCCGAAAAGTCGGTCCGCAAATGCCGGATGATATCGCTGATCTGACGCATGGGTTATGCTTGTTCGGTTAGGATTTGTTCCGCATGCCGGGCGGAATCTACTGATTCGATGATCCGTTCAATCCGGCCTTGCTCATCGATTAAAAAAGTGGTCCGGATGATGCCCATGTACTTTCGACCGAAGAGCACCTTCTGACCATACACCTTGAAGGCATTCACCAGTTCCTGCTGATCGTCCACCAACAGGTCGTATGGAAGGTCATACTTGTCGATAAAGCGACGGTGCGACTTTTCCGAGTCCATACTCACTCCTACGACCTCATATCCGCTCTTCTTCAATTTCTTGTAATGATCCCGAAGATTACAGGCTTCCTTCGTACAGGTTTCCGTATTATCCTTGGGATAAAAGAACAAGACCAGTTTTCGTCCGAGGAAATCGGAATGATTTACTGTTTTTCCATCCTGGTTTTTCAAGCTAAAAGCAGGGATCTTATCACCTATTTGCAACGCTCCGGATCGCTTTTTAGCCATTTTTTAAGGAATTTCGCAGCCTGCTCAGGATGTAAGTTTTACCTATGGAATGAATGAACTCCTCCTGAAAACAGGGGTAAAACTACGAGAAAAACAAATGAGAGCCTTTTGGGTTTCAACTCTTCCGGGAGTCTGGCCCAGGGCTTGACTGACCTGATCAACGATTATGCGTAAGCTGATACACCTCGAACCGAAAGTCGGCCGTATCCTGGTTTCCGAACCCTTTCTGATGGATTCCTACTTCAAGCGTTCCGTGATTCTTCTGGGAGAGCATGGCGAAGAGGGGACCGTAGGATTTATCCTGAACAAACCGACCGATCTGGGTCTCAACGACGCGTTGGAAGACTTTCCGCCGTTCGAAGTTCCCCTGTATTTCGGCGGCCCGGTTCAGACGGATACGATCCACTTCCTCCACACCATCGGAGCCAAGCTGGAAGGAAGCAAAGAGATCCTTCCGGGTATCTGGTGGGGCGGTAGTTTGGAGATGCTTAAACTGATGATCGATACGCATCAGGTTGGCAAGGACGACATCCGATTTTTCGCCGGCTATTCCGGTTGGGAACCCAACCAGTTAAACGATGAACTGCGCAGTAAGACCTGGCTGGTATCCAATTGCCAAAAGGTATTTGCCTTCTCCGATCATCCGGAAGACCTCTGGGGAGAAGTCCTGCGTTCCATGGGAAGTTCCTATGCCGTACTCGCGAATTTCCCGGAAGACCCTTCGCTGAATTGATGTAGTGAAGTCGAACCGAGACTGAGGGACGTGAGACGAGGGACGAGGGACGAGGGACGAGGGACGTGAGACGAGGGACGAGGGACGTGAGACGAGGGACGAGGGTCGAGGGAGCAGGGACGTTGATCAAAGACTATTCGTGCCGTTTTAGGTTTTAGCTTCTTGTCACCCAGCAATTTCGATAGCTTACATCGTTGATTATCAACTGACTATTCAGCGTTTCAAAAAGCATCTGATCACATTCCTGGCTTGTCATTCTTGCTATTTTATTCGATTTTCCTACCTTTGCCGTCCCCAAAACAGCGGGGAATTCGGGGTGTAGCGTAGCCCGGTTAGCGCGCCACGTTCGGGACGTGGAGGTCGGAGGTTCGAATCCTCTCACCCCGACAGCATAGTTAAAAGCCTTCCAGTGATGGGGGGCTTTTTTTGTTAGGGACGTGGGGCGAGGGACTAGGTGCGAGGAACAAGGTGCGGGTGCGAAAGACGAGGGACGTGGGATGAGCGACGAGGGACGTGGTGCGAGGTGCGAGGTGCGAGGTGCGGAAAACGAGGTACCGGAGGTTCTTTCAGTAAAGAATAATGTGCCTTCGTATCACG
>ERZ724521.874-NODE-874-length-13595-cov-4.936411_pt1 | contig 13595 bp, 12 predicted proteins | sample MGYA00376054_ERZ724521 | MGnify/ENA primary metagenome ERZ724521 (study PRJEB28724, sample SAMN07190883) | activated sludge metagenome | isolation source: activated sludge of sewage treatment plant in Hong Hong | place: Hong Kong | collected 2016-03-17 ... | reverse complement strand
CTGTACGAACACATGGTAGGCGCTGTTCCCGTAGTCCTGCATGATTCCGATCACCAGTTCTGAAAACGTTTGGATAGCAGGCGAAAAAGCCTTCCAGCGAGACTGATCGCCGTGCTTGACATCCGAATCATCTTCGATGACGTATTCCCCGCCGGCGAAGAACAGGACCTCCAGTGTTTTCGCGTTTTTGAACTTTACATCATAGGGCACGCCATTTTCCCCCGGAATGATCCGTCCGTCGCCCTGTACCAGTTGTCTGATTTCGATAAAAGAGTCAATCAAACCTCGGGAAAGCAGCTTTTCCAGTTTTTCAATCGGTCCTTCACGGGGCGTTTCGGGAGCCTTTTCCGGCCTGGGCGCCGGTTCCTGCCTGCTTTCAGGTTCCGGGTCGTTACGCGCGCCAGTATCTTTGCCCGAGCAGTCCTGACCCTGGACCAGGCCAAGCGACCGGGCAGTTTCGGACTGGTAAAAGCGAATGATTAAATCCTTGTCGATACCGAATGTATCCTTGTAAGTCTTTCTTTTTGCCTTCGCCTGTTGCAACGGCAATTTGTCAATTTTTTCAAACTCGGTCAATGCATCGCGCAGGTGGCGGCAGGACAGCACGGTATTGCCTTCCAGCGCTGTACGCATGTGCTCGTACAGGTAGACAAAAACCGGGTATTTGGAACTCACCTGTGTTTTAAGCCGGCTGAATTCCAGTTTAGACTGTTTGAAAAACGTTTCAAATTCCTCCTCTGTAAGGTCCGTGGAATCACGCTTCCCCATGTAACACCAGTACATCTGGTTGAAGGCATCGATCACCTGTCCATTAGGAGAAGGCTGCCCCGCAGCCCTGGTTGGCGGGAGCGTGAAAAAAAGCAGGATGAGCACGAGGGCAGAAAAGTATCGCATGACAAATAAAGTTTTGATTTAGCAGAAAGGAGTGGACGAAATTGGAGCATCCTTATCGGGGCACAGTCGCCGATTCAAAGCATAGAAGTCAGGTCGGCCCCAATTATCACCTTTGCCCCCCGATGTACGAGAATCACCTTCCAGAATTGCAATGCCTGATTGACCGTATCGTCGTTTTTCTCGTTTCGGTACGCTACCAGGTAAATGGTTATGCTGTCGAGCGACGGCAGCGGACACACGCGGGATAAAGTCGAATCAGCAAATCCCACGGGATCATTCAGGTATTTCAAGTTCTCTGGCGGATAAAGCGAAAAGAGCGCGCTGTTTTCCAGAAAATCAGAGTACACCACCATGATCTTGTATTTGGCCGGATCTGACGCCAGACGAGTCAACTCATTGCACAAACCCTGATATATTTTGGATTGGCCGGCATCCTTGCGGTAAGTTCGGCCAAAAGCATCGAACGCGTCCAGCGCATCGTGTTCAAATTCAGATACATCATCCTGGCGGACATAAGGATTGACCCCTAAAAAACCGGCGTCTACTGCCGGAAGGGTTGCGGTGCGGACACTGTTCTGCGACAACGCATTCAGGGCGGATAACCGCAATTGCCCGCTACCATTGTCCTGTTTCAGGGGATCATGCACAATCAGCCAGGTGAGTGCGGCGATATCTTTTTTGTAAAAGGCACTGTCGTTGAAAGCCTGCTCTGACACGTCGCAAAGCACGGCAATGGTAGTGGAGGGGGAATGCTCCCGTTGACACCCTGTAAGGTGTAGCAGGACAGCGACACTAAGCAATACGAAAAAGCAGCAGGTTTTCATTGTTTGAAAGCATTAGGAAGATTAGAAAAAGTCGATCCGGTTCAATTGGCGTACCGGGTGTTCAGGGGCGGCTTGGATACATCCACCGGGGGCCATTTAAGTTCGGGAATCAGGTGCAGGGACAAGGCAAGTTCGGGCAATGGCGCCCGCCAGGCCACCGGCTGGGCATGGTTGGTCCTGAATTTCAGGTTCTCCTCGCGCCGGCACAAAATAGCGGCGTGGCAATATGCCTGTTGTTCCCGCTCCAGGCGCTGACCGAGGGCCAACACCTGGTTGTAAAGCGCTGTGGCATCGTGTATGGACTGTTGTACAACGGACAATCGGTTCTGCGCCGCGGCTTCTGCCTGAGAGAATGTCTGCTGGATACCTTCCTTTTTTTGTTGGTAGCGATCCGTCTCTGCACGAATCTGCTCCTCGAAACTGGCCAGTGTACGGGCATGGCGGCGCTGCGCCTGTTGGACGGCGCGGTGGGCGTCGCTCAGTGCAATACTGGGATCGTGCGCCAGGAAAGAAGCGATGGCTGCAGCCATAAAAAACAGCATGTTGACCGTGAAAAAGAACGGTACACTCGCCGCAGGCGCATCCTTCAAAACATCCGTGCGCAGTTCGCTGGCAAAGTGGCTCAGCACCACCGCTCCGAGGCTCAGGGCGCAGGCGATGAGGTAGTAAGCGGGTCGTTCGCCGGCCTGGCGGAACAGACGGCCCGCACTATGAGCGATGACCGGCATAACGACCACGAACGACAGGGAAAATATCATTGTCATGAGCAAAGAATCCCGGAAAACGAAAAAAGTCTTGTAGTTCAGCGGCACTTCCAGTATGCCGATAATTACCGCGATGGCGATGGCCCAGAAAGGCCTGATCTTTTGGTGCAGTTCATAGCGGCCCAGGTGTCGGGATATCCCTTGCAGGCGGTTCTCTGCGGCCTCGATATCCGTCTTGGCCCGGTTGAAAGGAGGTGCGTTTTCCAGTGCCTTGAGGTTGTCAAAGTGGATATCCAATGACTCCTCCAGGAGCCGGTCACGGACTTGCAACGCGTTCCGGACCTGTTGTGCAACCCAGGCCTCTGACCACTGATCCATTTCGGTCACAGCCGATTGCCACCGGCGGTCTTTGATGTCGTGCAACATCTGCCGCACCATCCCGGCTACTGTTTCCACCCTCGACTGGTAGCGGGCCAGCATGTTCCGTTCGTCGGGAGGCATGGTTTCGTCGGACACGGCGGGCAGGTTGCGGCGTCCGTCCTGCTCTCCGAAGGCACGGTTTTGCTCCAACTGCCGGATGTGATCCTCGTGAAGTTGGCGCTCAAAGGCGTGCAGGCGATCGATATAGGTTAAGTTCTCCATGGTAATGATTTAGTTGATCGGTGAAAGAGCGAATCTGATCTATTAAGGCGAAACAGCAACATCACGCGCGAAACCAAATTTCGCAGCGCACCATTCACGCGTTGTGCCCTTTCAAATTCGTTCAATAAAATGATCGGTCAGGAAAAGCCGCATGATTGTCCGGCCTTCAAAAGGCGAGGCGCCGGGATAGAGTCCGCGCTCCAGCGAGATATAGAGGTTCTGGTCATCGTCGTTGCGGAAGTTGACCTTGTCTGTCAGACGCAGGTGATAACGCGCGTGCAGGTAGTCGGAAGCCATTTCAACATTCATCCGACCCAGGCAGACTTCAGGGAAAGTGTGGTATTGGCCAGACCGCTGGATGCCGACCACAATGACCACCTCGAAGCCGACGGCAGATTCCAGTGATCCGAGGTAAATGGCGTAATCGTCGCAATCGCCACGCCGGATTCGGTGCGATTCTGCCGGATGCGCAAAATAGTCGCGACCGGCAGGGTCGTTGACGTAGTCCCAGTCGGTAGCCGAATCAAACAGGTCGCATAATTGTCCGAGGTTCAGCAGCCGGTCTGCATTTTCAGGCGCTATCAAGGAAACGGCTTCGGGCCGCACTTCAGCCACCTGACAAGCATCCAGGACATCCTCTCCTTTGCGGTATAAAGCGTTAAAGCGATTACGTAGCGCCTCGAACCAGCCGGGCGGAACGTGGGTCAGGAAAACCGGGGGCACCCGAGGTGCTTCGAGTCGTGGGCGCGCTTCGGTAATTTCCGGTTTACTGTTATCAGGTGAGGCTGTACCCTGCGAGTCCAGGATGACATAAACGATAGCGACAAAGAGGGCGAATTGGAAGAGGTCTTTCATGATGCAGCAGATTTAGTGAAACCTTCTGCATGTAAAAGGAGAAATGAAAATCCGCCCTGCGAAATGCCGATTCGCAATCCCGGGCTGTGGCTGGAATCATGTGGAATTTTAGAGCACCGGATCGCCTGTATCCCAATCGGGGGCGTGTCTTAGGGTGGCGTCGTTGCTCAGGCCGGGTACATATTTAAACGGCTCGTGTTCGCCGCGTCTCTTAAGGATCAGGGTTGCTTCCAGGTATGTTTTGAGCTCCGGGTGATCGAGCTGCGCGATAGCCGCATCGATACCTTTTTTCAGGCTAGTGTTGGCATTATGGGCGCCGGTCGGTTTGAACGCCTGAAAAATCTTGAACTCTTTTTTGTCAAAATTACTGTCCGCCTTGATGATCTTGCTTTTGTCGCGAGCTAAAAAATATTGCTGATAGTAATAATTGTTGTTGGGCTCATGCTCAATCAGCACCATGAGCAATTCAAATATTATGCGCCAAACCTTTGCAATATCTTCAGGCTTGCTCAATTGTTTCAAAGAGTCCTGATAAAAGTCCAATTCACTTTTCAGTTCTTTTTTCCGCCTTTTGTTCTCCGCAGAATCAAACTCCTGTGAGCTGCCCGGCCCCTTGGCAAACCGGTGCTTGCCATAAATTTCCAGGGCAGAAAATCGACGCTCGGGGTGTTGAAGCAATATCCTGATGGCTTCCAGGCCCACATTCCGCTCTGCATTTGAAAGCATATTCACTTGTGCGCCTTTAAAAAGAATAACCCAGTCTTTTTTCCCATCGGGTAAATAAAAACTAAACGGCTTCGGTGGCGTCAGTGTACTGTCCTCCTGCTCTACAGCAGCGTATGATATACGCGCGATATCCTTCCCCAGATTCTCAATAAGCGTGAAGATTTGATTGAACTTGGCGATCAACGTTTCGCGATCAGGTACCGGTGCATGCAGACGCTCCCAGCGTCCAAACAAATTCCTGGCAAAGTACCGCTGAAGCGGCGACCACACCACATGCGAATGGGCGTGGTTCGTTTCGATGGCAGGCAATTCGTACGCTAAACAATATTCCTGATTACCATTACGGACAACTATTTCCCAGGTTTGCCTATTACCAGGCCACAGATTGAAATAGTTCTCCGCATTTTGCGGCGCCGTTCCGTTTGATACGACATGCGTCGCCGGAGCAAGCCAGGGGAGCAGTATCTGGTTGAACTGATGGCAGAGTGTCTCGGTATCGGCAATACGGAGCAATACTTCATCGGTAAAATACTCATCCAGTTCGGTCTGCAGCGCCTCCATGAGCAAGGCACTGATACCCGGGCGCCAGAGGTTGGTCGTTAATGACTCCTGATCGGACAGCAATAAAAAACCTATCGGCGATGTAAACAGCCCAAGTGACAGAGGGATATAGCTTTGGCGACCGTCTTTGCCTAAAAGACCGGAGATTTCGGGAGGCAGCTGCACCGGACCGACCGGGTTGAAAAGCGACTTTGCAAAATCAGGGTCCAATACCTTGCGTTCGTCAATCACCTCTATATGATTACCGGTTGGGTAAAAATGAAATATTTCAAAGTGAACAGCCCCCCCAGGCTGCGGACAGCCCAAACTGAGGAAGGTCAGTTTTTCAAACGTTTTCAAATGGTCAACCAGCTCTTTGACAAAAAGCGAACTGCGGCGGGTAATAGGAAACAAATGCATGGTTTGGAGTAAAATACTTTGGACAAAAAGCGTGTTCTTGCCTTGGATAAGTGTTTGCGAAATGGCATTTCGCACTGCGAAATCCCATTTCACCTTATTACAAATACAACTCTAACCAGTAATTTTCCACACTCCAAAAAGGCTATGCGGGAATAAACAAGCCGCTAAAATACAAAACCGAGGGTTATTTGTTAAATTTATACAGTTTTTGAACCATAGATGTACCTGTTCCCCGGTATGGAGGGTGCGTCTTCTATTCATGTATCGCTTAATTTGTAAAGATTCCTGACCATTATGACTCATCTTGCCCTGCTTGAGACATACAAACAAAAGCCGCTTTTTGAAATATTACGTGATCCGTCCTTTCCGCAAGAGGCTTTAGAGAGCATCCTTTCCCAAATTCTGGCCGCCCGCAAACAATCCCTTGAATTAATGCGCCCCTGGATGGTACTGGATCAACCTGTGTACAAGGTCAAGTCCTATTCTTTGGAAGAACTGGCGCTGGACTCGCTGGCAAACCAGCCAAGAGAATGGCTTGACGAATTATCTCCCTTTTTTGAACAAACTTTTTCCAAAGCCCTGATCCATCGGGACAAGGTGGTTTTGAGCCGGTTGAAGACATTGATTTCCGAAGCGCATGCCGGCGTATCGCCAACCTTTCTGGAAGACCTGCTGCACAAGCCGCCGGTCATTTATACAGAATTGGAGGAACTGGATATTTGGCTGCTGCGCGCCAAATTATGGGAGCATCTGGAAGAAATCGGGCTTTATATTTTTGAACTGGACGAGCTCCTCGAGCAGCGCCCCTGGTTGCTGGTAGTCAAAATATATGCCTTCAGAGAAAAAGACCCGTATACCGCCCTGGAATTACTGCATTACTGGGATGAGTCTGAGGACTACCTTCTTTCTCCCGAGATCGAGGATTATGTATCCGTCTATCTTCGACATGCTATTTACAACCTCCTGCATGATGGCGTCCTGGAAAATTACCACCAGTTCCTTAACCTGACATACAGTTTTCAAAAGGCGCATATTCGGGAATTAATAAAAAAAGCATTGCAACATGAATGGTTGCAGGATATAGCGAAACAATTCGATCAGATCAATAGCATTGTAATTGACGCCAATATCGCCAAATCAAAGCAACACGCTTTAGCTAGTCTTTTTAACTGAATAACTGCGGTGTAACTGAAGATTACTGCCGGGAGTAATTTTCAGCCCCCAACCAATGTATCTAACCATGGGCGACTCCTTTATCCTCGATTTTCGTGACCCAAGAGGTCTGGCTAATGACATTCAATTCTGCGATGCCCTCAACCATCTCCCAAGAGCGCGCCAAAAGATATTTTTCGATACTGCCGGCGCGGTCGACATGCTTTTGGGTTGGGAAGCACTGTTCGACGGAGAAATCCGCTCCATTAAATGGCGGTTTTTCAAAAAGCAACCCATGTTGCTTTGCGCTCTGGCGTACAAAGGATGGCTGGGGCCGATACACCTTTTGCCCCCGCATACGGAAGAACTGGTCAACAAAATGCTCCGGGATAAACGCCGTTTCCCGGACCATCCGCAGGAAAGCCTGCAGATGCTTACCGATGCATTCTGGGCGGAGATCAACCTCTATATAAAGGAAACCGGCCTGGAACGGGATGTCTATATCGCCGCTTTGCAAAAGGACGCCACGAGTATTTTCAAGGGTGTTTTTCTGGGCAGGAACGGAGGATTCTGGAAAAGCCGCTATAAGAACCTCAAAGATGGTGAACACATTCTCCACCTGGCGAGCGACGCAGATTATGCCTATGGCGATATCACGTCGCACCCATTGTTCCGTCCCTTGTTGCGTTTTTTAAACAAAGAACGCGAAAAACAGGCGAATAACTATCTGGACGCCATTGCGTTATGTCTGCTCGACGAAAACCTGAAAAAGTTTGATCTCTCGAATGCCAGCACCACCTTGCCCATATTCTTTTCCAACCAGGACCCTATTCTCAAAGCGGTGTCTCACTTCAGCCAAGAGCGCGATAAAGACGGTAGGTATCCGTTTACCTATCACGGGCCCAGAGGCCGACCCTTCCTGATCGTGCGCAATTGCAATTTCTTTATCATTAGTGGTATTTACCAGGGCATAAAAGAAAATTCACTCCCGGAATTACTGGAGAAGTATACCAGCTACCTCAACAGTCTGCGCAGCAAGGTCGATGACAAGGCTTCCGGTGACAGCAACATGAATGAAGAATCTGTCAGCGATTATGCCTCGGTTTTCTCGTATGTCCAGCCCTCTTCAGAAGAAAACGTGCTGCTGAGTTTTTTCCAGGAATGGTGGCGCATGCATGGGCCCGATGAACTGAATGCGATCCTGTCCGACCAATTGGGGAAGCAGGAAGTTTCCAATGAAGAAGTGACGCAGTTTATTGAAGCCGAACAGGCGCGCCAACGCCAGCAATTGCAGGGATTTGGCGACCGGATAGGCATCGTCAGGGGCATCTGGCACGACTTTGCCGATCTACCCACCTTTGTTGAAAAAAACAAGTTAAACCTGACCGACCTGGATGTGTACAAGGAGATCGGTCCAAGGCTTTACTACCCGGAGGCCGTTTGCAACAGGGTCCAGGAACGCATGAACAGTATCATTCAGGCTTTGCGCGACCGGTCGAACAGCGAACGGGAATTGGTAGATCCGATTGCGGAAGTAGTCAACGACCTGGCCAGCGCGCTGTTCAGCGGCAACAAGCAGTCGTTCGATGCAGAAAAACTGGAGCGATTGACCTGCGGCCTGGCTGTTTTGTGGCTTTTTGAAAAGTATGAACGGATCGGTCAAATTTGCGACACCGTGTACGAACGCTACCGCGATGCCGATCCTTCAGACGAGGCCGACCAGTATCCCTCACCCACGATCGCCCTGATCCATGCCGCCGCCATTCTCGCCGGTCGTTTGCCCAAGCAGGACCATGTGCTGCGCATTATCACCTGCGTGATGCGCAAATTCGGCGCCCAAAACTACAATGTCTGGCTCGCCCTCTCCTACATCCACACCTCCATCTGGCGGTTCTCCGGCGGCGGGTTCAACTGTCCGGAATGGCATTACTACCGCACCCAGCGATTCGACTTCGAGCCACCATACGAAACCAATCTCCGGGAGAGCCTGAAACTAAGCGGACAGACCTATTTTTGGCTGATCGACGATGAAAAAAACAACAAGGAACTGACCCTTGAAAAGAAACGGGAACGGCGGGCCAAACTGTTTTATGCCTTGAACAACTACCTGTTCATGCTGGCCATTTGCGGAACCGCCGAAGAATTCCGTAACAGCATCTACCTGGCAGAGGTGTTCCAGGATGGCGTACCCATTACCGATGTCTGGCACAAAAGCCGTTATGCAGACACCCTGGCTTGTTACTATTTCCGCATGACACTGCTGAGCCAGACCCAGAGCGAGTTCGAGCGGAATGTTAAAAGAGCCCTTTACCACAGCGAAGTGTCCATAGACGATTACCCCATCGATACCTATATTCAGATCAACATGAAAATCAAGGAGATAGCCGAAAAAGGGTTTGATTATGTGCGAGACAGGCTGGCGCCTTATGTGCAGAAAAGGGCAGCGGATGTGGTGGTATACGAGATATAACAGGGTGACACAAATGAAACGCAGGATCGGCCAGTGGGACCACTTGAATAGAAGGGTTCGATCCCACTCGGGGCTACACATGATTTTCTGATTCAATTCCAATCTGGTACGGTTAAAAGTCCAACTCGCCGGCGCATCGCCCAACGAGCCGGAAAGTTTCAATTCCATTCTGGTACGGTTAAAAGGCTTATGCAAAAAACCAGTTTACTCAAGGAAATCTAGTTTCAATTCCATTCTGGTACGGTTAAAAGGGCAAAGGCTCTTTCGGATGCGCAGCGCGAAGTGAAGTTTCAATTCCAATCTGGTACGGTTAAAAGAAGAAACAAACAAAGGCGCTCGACCTGTTGGAAGAGTTTCAATTCCAATCTGGTACGGTTAAAAGGTGCCGGCGTGGATGGCTTCTTCGGCGGCATCTGGTTTCAATTCCAATCTGGTACGGTTAAAAGGGAATGCGCACGTAGAGCGGACGGGTGCCTACGGCAGTTTCAATTCCAATCTGGTACGGTTAAAAGCCACAACACGACGATGAAGATGAAGGCGGAACCCAGTTTCAATTCCAATCTGGTACGGTTAAAAGACCCCGCGCTTTCGTGTCGGCGCGAAGTAGTCCGTGTTTCAATTCCAATCTGGTACGGTTAAAAGACGAGTCTGGCGGCAAAACTTACACTTGGTCGCAAAGTTTCAATTCCAATCTGGTACGGTTAAAAGACAGCCGCGCCGTTGAAATTCGCAACTTCTCCCGGAGTTTCAATTCCATTCTGGTACGGTTAAAAGTCTTCGGGATAAACGCAGACGCCACCAACCCGTCGAAGTTTCAATTCCATTCTGGTACGGTTAAAAGCCTGGCTCATTGTCAAAAATAATGCCCATATGCCAAGTTTCAATTCCATTCTGGTACGGTTAAAAGTTTACTGTTGGCAACTTCACAAGTTCTTCCTTCGGTTTCAATTCCATTCTGGTACGGTTAAAAGGACGGCGGATAACACAAAAGCGCATTGGTTTGTAGGGTTTCAATTCCATTCTGGTACGGTTAAAAGTTTAGACCGGCTGCGTGGTAAGAAAGTGCGATGTCTGGTTTCAATTCCATTCTGGTACGGTTAAAAGCTTTTTACTTTTATCGGGAACGTCTGAATCAAGGAGGTTTCAATTCCATTCTGGTACGGTTAAAAGAGGTTTTTAAAGTGCGGATTCTCTTTCACTCCGTCAAGTTTCAATTCCATTCTGGTACGGTTAAAAGGGCTATCAAGGTCACGTGCCTCGGAAACAACTTTCTGTTTCAATTCCATTCTGGTACGGTTAAAAGACAATGGGTAAGTTTCAGATATTCAATGCCGGAAAAAGTTTCAATTCCATTCTGGTACGGTTAAAAGGGGCGCACGGTTGGCGAGGCCGAGGGCGGCGAGTGGTGTTTCAATTCCATTCTGGTACGGTTAAAAGGTATCGTTAAACAGTTGGATGCAGAATTATCCAAAAGTTTCAATTCCATTCTGGTACGGTTAAAAGCTATATGCAGGGCGTTCACCGTATGTGGGTTAAACTGTTTCAATTCCATTCTGGTACGGTTAAAAGGCGCGGTTGAGTGCGATGGTTTTGCCGGACCAGTTCAGTTTCAATTCCATTCTGGTACGGTTAAAAGGCCGGGGCTGGCCTGTAAGGCTGCGCCCTGAAAGGGTTTCAATTCCATTCTGGTACGGTTAAAAGTCAGCACGTGGGCAATGGGGCCGAGTCCCGGCACAAGTTTCAATTCCATTCTGGTACGGTTAAAAGCTACACGGATGCGATGCGGGCGGAAACAATCACCTTGTTTCAATTCCATTCTGGTACGGTTAAAAGGGGCATCAGGCCCAGTGCGCCGAGGTCTATGTCGCGTTTCAATTCCATTCTGGTACGGTTAAAAGGCGCACAACGCTTTTCGGGCCGATAGCAGCAAATTTGTTTCAATTCCATTCTGGTACGGTTAAAAGCGTGGTGTCTACCCCTACTGGCACGCAGGGCGATAGTTTCAATTCCATTCTGGTACGGTTAAAAGCACCGCAACCGCCATTCAGGGCGACGTCCTGGGGCGTTTCAATTCCATTCTGGTACGGTTAAAAGGCCTGTGGATGCAATAGAGTTAGCCAGTTCGGAAAGTTTCAATTCCATTCTGGTACGGTTAAAAGGAAAAGCGGGTTTCGCGGCTTCCTACTATGTCCGTTTGTTTCAATTCCATTCTGGTACGGTTAAAAGGCGCACAACGCTTTACGGGCCGATAACGGCAAACTTGTTTCAATTCCATTCTGGTACGGTTAAAAGCGTATATCAACCGGTAAGCAGCAAACGGGTAAGGACGTTTCAATTCCATTCTGGTACGGTTAAAAGCCTGCGTAAAAATCGGGGCTATTTGGGTCCGACCTTGTTTCAATTCCATTCTGGTACGGTTAAAAGATGTTTCACCGGGCATTAAAACGTCTGAAGCGCTGGTTTCAATTCCATTCTGGTACGGTTAAAAGCCTGCGATCCCAACGCCGTGTTTTCGTAACCGCCGTGTTTCAATTCCATTCTGGTACGGTTAAAAGCCAGTGGTCCACTATTTGGGTATCCGGGCTGCTCCGTTTCAATTCCATTCTGGTACGGTTAAAAGGCCGCGCGCGGTAAAAATTTCTATCAGGGCGGAAGGTTTCAATTCCATTCTGGTACGGTTAAAAGCAGGTCCTGCACCGTGATGGATGCAGCCTCGGCGAGTTTCAATTCCATTCTGGTACGGTTAAAAGACCACGATGTACCCATCGAGATCGCCCGATCGCTCCGTTTCAATTCCATTCTGGTACGGTTAAAAGGCGGATAGGGCCATACGAGGGCGCGGCGTTCATTTAGTTTCAATTCCATTCTGGTACGGTTAAAAGTGCCGGGGTTGGCCACCACGGTACCGTCGAAAGATGGTTTCAATTCCATTCTGGTACGGTTAAAAGCTTTCGTCTTGCTGGAGGTAATTTACAATGGCAAGGCGTTTCAATTCCATTCTGGTACGGTTAAAAGAATTCAACTACGCATACTCATTAATTTGAATCACAGTTTCAATTCCATTCTGGTACGGTTAAAAGCATTCCAGATCGTGCGAAGCGATACCAAATAATTGTGTTTCAATTCCATTCTGGTACGGTTAAAAGCGTGCAGCGTGTCGGGCGTGGGTACGTCGGCAGCGCGTTTCAATTCCATTCTGGTACGGTTAAAAGTCGTTTTCCGATAGTGGCCATCTTGTGTACCGTTTTGTTTCAATTCCATTCTGGTACGGTTAAAAGGTAGCGCTGTACCCTGCGGCGCCGGTGTTCACTTGTTTCAATTCCATTCTGGTACGGTTAAAAGGCCGACCGCCAGGCGCGTATCCTTGCGCTTGACAAGTTTCAATTCCATTCTGGTACGGTTAAAAGATAGTATCGAAAGAGGAGGGGACGGGTAAAAGTACCTGTTTCAATTCCATTCTGGTACGGTTAAAAGTTTGCAGGGGCCGCACAAGTACACGAGCGCCAATGTGTTTCAATTCCATTCTGGTACGGTTAAAAGGCAGCGCTGCGGTTTTCTGATTACTTGGTTAACCTTCGTTTCAATTCCATTCTGGTACGGTTAAAAGCAGGTGTTGCAGTGGCCGGTACATGCGCCACCAAGGTTTCAATTCCATTCTGGTACGGTTAAAAGCCTGCAGCATCCCGGAATATATACCATGTGCAATTAGTTTCAATTCCATTCTGGTACGGTTAAAAGCGACTACGAGCCGCTTCGATTCAAGCCAAAGCCGTTGTTTCAATTCCATTCTGGTACGGTTAAAAGATCGTCCGCGGCACCATCGCGCTCAGCGTCAACTCGTTTCAATTCCATTCTGGTACGGTTAAAAGGGTGCTGCTCCAATTCTTTTGCTATATCCGTCCGGTGTTTCAATTCCATTCTGGTACGGTTAAAAGCCAAGCCTGGCGATCATGCCCGCATCGTCGATTTTAGTTTCAATTCCATTCTGGTACGGTTAAAAGCCGAAAACCCGTGGACCTGCATAAAGCGGCTGCGCAAGTTTCAATTCCATTCTGGTACGGTTAAAAGCATTCCGGCAGCGCCAGGGACAGGGCGCTTGAGTTGTTTCAATTCCATTCTGGTACGGTTAAAAGTGATAACCGGGAATTTCACCTTGTATCCGGCGCCTTGTTTCAATTCCATTCTGGTACGGTTAAAAGGGAGGTGGAAGCCCGGGTTGCCCGTCTTTCCGACCTGTTTCAATTCCATTCTGGTACGGTTAAAAGTCTTACGCAGGAAGGTGGTGCTGGCAGTATCGGAGACGGTTTCAATTCCATTCTGGTACGGTTAAAAGGCACCGTGCGCCTCATTGTTGCACTCATTGCATTG
>ERZ724521.873-NODE-873-length-13615-cov-4.552802_pt1 | contig 13615 bp, 10 predicted proteins | sample MGYA00376054_ERZ724521 | MGnify/ENA primary metagenome ERZ724521 (study PRJEB28724, sample SAMN07190883) | activated sludge metagenome | isolation source: activated sludge of sewage treatment plant in Hong Hong | place: Hong Kong | collected 2016-03-17 ... | reverse complement strand
CGGCGAACGGTTCACCATCCTTCTTGCCGAGGAAGTCGATGCTCACCCGGTCCGCATTGGCGGCTGCGCGGTCGACCAACTCGTAGCGCATGCGCTGCTTGCGGAGAATCTCGATGGTGTTGTCGACTTCGGTCGCCCCGATTTCGAGAACCGGGCGTTCAATTTCCACTCCCGCCAGGTCGCTCAGGGCAATCTCGGGATACACCTCGAAGACTGCCGAGAATTTGAGGTGTGTCGCACTGTCGCTGTCGGTCGCCTCGATCCTGGGAGAGCCAGCCACGCGCAGATTCTGCTCGATGACTGCGTCGCTGAAGAGTTGGCCGAGAGCCTCGGTCAACGCCTCGTGACGGGCCTGGTCGCCATATTGCTGCCTGACGATGTTGGCCGGCACCTTGCCCGGGCGGAAACCCGGCATCTTCATGTTCCTGGCGAGCCGCCTCAGGCGCTGGTCAACGTCCTTGTCGAAATCGGCAATCGCGACCGACAGATCAAGACGCCGCTCCAGCGCGCTGGCGACGGGTTCCTCAGTGGTAGCAGCATTCGTTTCCATTAAGAATCCTTGTGATACGGGCGGAAAACTGGCGGGAACCTGGCTCGGCCGACAGACTCACGGCCTGCAGACCACGCTCCGCCGACAATCAGATCGAAAGCGCGAAAATCGGCGATGTCGGCCAACGCTCGTGCTCGGCAGGCTGCGCAATATCGAAACCGCGCCTTCGGAGCTGTTGCGAAACTCCTGCAGGTCGCTCGCTGGATCGTCGCTACCCGCGCCAGTTTCGTCTGCCACTCGGCATGCCGCTTCTTCGCGCACGGAAAGCACCAAATCTTACAGCAATACTTGCCGGCTCGAAACACTCATCCTCACCACCAAGTATTTGACCATGGCTAAGCAGTTGATTTGTTTGTGGCAGATAGATTATCAGCGAAATGCTCGCGAGAGGGCGTAACGAACATTGCCGCGTTTCTTCGTCCGACCGGCTGCCGCCTGAGTCAGCAGTATTGGCTCCCCGGACTCGCCCGCGCCGGTCGCGCTTCGCCAGCGCGCCATGCACCATGCGGCGCGCTGCGCAGCAACGGCGAAATGTCGTATCGTGGCATCTTGAGCAAACGTTTGCTGTCCAAGAGTCCTGTAGCCAGGACGGTCGACTGTAAGGGATCGCCCCTGCTGCTCGACCAGGATGATCCACCGGAGAAAATCCATGCACGCCACGCTTCCTCTTCTCGCGACCACCACCTTTCCGGCGTTGCGCCGCCGTTCGGTCGAAACCCTGCAGGTCAATCTCGGCTATCGCTGCAATCAAAGTTGCGTGCATTGCCACGTCAATGCGGGACCGCAGCGCAAGGAGGAAATGACCGCCGAAACCGTCGACGCGGTACTCGCCTTCGTTGCCGCCAGCCCCGAAGTCGGCGCGCTCGACCTCACCGGTGGCGCCCCCGAGCTGAACCCGCACTTCCGCCGCCTGGTCGTTGCCGCGCGCGCGCGCGGCCTGCGCGTGATCGATCGCTGCAACCTGACGATCCTGGAAGAGAGCGGGCAGGAGGACCTCGCGGACTTTCTCGCTGCGCACCGCGTGGAGGTGGTCGCCTCACTGCCGTGCTACCTCGAAGAGAACGTGGACCAGCAGCGCGGCACGGGCACTTTCACCGCCAGCATCCGCGGCTTGCGCCGCCTGAACGCACTCGGTTTCGGCAAGCCGACGACCGGCCTGATCCTGAACCTGGTCTACAACCCGCTGGGAGCATCGCTACCGCCGCCACAGGAGCCGCTTGCCGCCGCCTATCGCGAACACCTCGGGCGAGAATTCGGAATCGTCTTCAACCAGTTGTTCACCCTGACCAACATGCCGATTCAGCGCTTCGGATCGATGCTGATTTCGAAGGGGCAGTTCAACGCGTACCTGCAGTTGTTGCGCAACGCGCACCGCGACGAGAACGTCGAACGGGTGATGTGCCGCAATCTGCTCTCGGTCGATTGGCAGGGTTACCTGTACGACTGCGACTTCAATCAGCAACTGGGATTGCCGATTGCCGGCACCGGGCGACAGCGTCTGCACCTCACTGACGCCAGCGCGTCACTGCTCGCCGACCGGACGATCCAGGTCGCCGAGCATTGCTACGGATGCACCGCCGGACAGGGATCGAGTTGCGGCGGCGCGCTCGGCAACGAGACCGCTGCGGCGCCGGTCTGCGGCACCTGACGGGTGCCGGCGAGCATCCGCACATTGCCCACGACAGCCAAGGAAACGAGCATGAATGACACGCATCTCGCCGGAATCGAAGCCTGTGTCTTCGACGCCTACGGCACTCTCTTCGACTTCAACAGCGCCGCGTCTGCCGCCAGTGACGAGCTCGGCGAAGACTGGCAGCGCCTTTCCGACCTGTGGCGGCAGAAACAGCTGCAATACACCTGGCTGCGAGGGCTCGCCGCCCGCCATGCAGATTTCTGGCAGGTCACCGCCGACGCGCTGGATTACGCTCTCGCCGCCCTCGCCATCGATCGGCCCGGACTGCGCACACGGCTGCTCGAGCTCTACCTTCATCTCGGCTGCTACCCGGAAGTTTCCGAAACGCTGCGCAGGTTGCGAGCAGGCGGGCTGAAATTGGCGATCCTGTCGAACGGCACGCCGGCGATGTTGGCCGCAGTGGTCAGTCATTGCGGATTGACCGAAGTCTTCGACGCCGTGCTCTCGGTCGAGGAAGTCGGCGTCTTCAAACCCAACCCGGCGGTTTATCGGCTGGCCTGCGATCGCCTGGGCATCGCCCCGGAAGCGAATTGCTTTCTCTCGTCTAACGCCTGGGACGCCTATTCGGCCAAGGCATTCGGCCTGCGGGTCGTGTGGTGCAATCGCTTCGGGCAGCCGCCCGAGCGAATTCCCGCAACGCCAGACTGCGAGGTCGCCGAGCTTGCGGCACTGCCGGCGATCGTGTTGCCGGCACGTACCGGATAGCTTCGAAGCGGAACGCGAGGCAGGTCAGGGAAAGCCGTATGCACATCTCGACCATCGGCCGACAGCGATGAATGCCCGGCGCATCGTGTTGCTGGCAGTCCTGGCCGCGCTGCTGCTCGCCGCCTTTACCCTCGACTTCGAGCGCTTTCTGCGTCTCGACTACGTCAAGAGTCGGCAAGCGGCGATCGAGGCGTGGCGAGCGTCGCAGCCGATTGCCGCGGCGCTGGTCTATTTTGCCGCCTATGTCGCGGTAACTGGCCTCTCGCTGCCAGGCGCGGCCGTCATGACCCTGCTCGGCGGCGCCGTTTTCGGTCTCTGGTGGGGTCTGTTGCTGGTTTCCTTCGCCTCGTCGCTGGGCGCCACCCTCGCCTTCCTCGCTTCGCGCTTTCTGCTACGCGAATGGGTACAGAAGCGCTTTGGCGACCGCCTTCGGTCAGTCAACGCCGGCATCGAGAAGGATGGTGGCTTCTATCTGTTCACCCTGCGCCTGGTGCCGGTGTTCCCGTTCTTCGTGATCAACCTGCTGATGGGCCTGACACCGCTCAGGACACGCACCTTCTACTGGGTCAGCCAGCTCGGCATGCTCGCCGGCACGCTGGTGTACGTGAACGCCGGGCAGCAATTGGCGAAGCTCGAATCCCTCGCCGGCATCCTGTCGCCGGCGCTGCTTGCCTCCTTCATTCTCCTCGGCATTTTTCCCCTGCTGGCGAAGAAAGTCGTCGATACGCTGGCAACGAGGAAAGTGTATGCCGGCTGGCAGCGACCGGTGCGTTACGACCGCAACCTGATCGTCATCGGCGCCGGTTCGGCGGGATTGGTGACTGCCTACATCGCTGCGGCGGTCAAGGCGAAAGTGACGCTGATCGAAAGGAACAGACTCGGAGGTGACTGTCTGAACACCGGTTGCGTGCCGTCGAAAGCACTGATCCGCTCGGCCCGGCTGCTCTCGCACCTGCATCGCTCCGCCGAGTTCGGCATTCGCAGCGCGTGTGCCGAGTTCGATTTTGCCGAAGTGATGGAACGGGTGCAGCGGGTGATCAGGACGATCGAGCCGCACGATTCCAGCGAGCGCTATGCCGGGCTCGGCGTCGAGGTCATCGAAGGCACAGCCAAGCTTGTTTCCCCATGGGAGGTCGATATCGTCCGCAAGAGCGGCGACAGGAAGCGTTTGAGCGCGCGCAGCATCGTCATCGCCGCCGGCGCTCGTCCCTTCGTGCCGCCGATCCCGGGTATCGAGCGGGTTGGCTATCTGACCTCAGATGACGTCTGGGAACTGCGAGCGCTGCCGCGTCGGCTGCTGGTCCTGGGGGGAGGACCGATCGGCTGCGAATTGACCCAGGCCTTCGCCCGCCTCGGCGCCGCGGTGACGCTGGTCGAAATGGCGTCGCGTGTGCTGGTCCGCGAAGACCCGGAGGTATCGGAAGCCGTTCAGCGCCGCTTCGGCACCGATGGCATCGCCGTGCTCGTCGATCATCGGGCGCAGGCGTTCGTGATCGACCACGGCGAAAAGATCCTGATCGCCGAACACGCCGGGAAGGAAGTACGCATTGCCTTCGATGCCGTGCTGGTCGCCGTCGGCCGGATCGCCAACGTTACCGGCTACGGTCTGGAGGAACTCGGCATCGCCGCCCCGCGGACGATCGAGACGAATGCTTTCCTGCAAACCAGATACCCGAACATCTACGCCGCGGGCGATGTGGCCGGCCCCTTCCAGTTCACCCACGCGGCCGCCCATCAGGCCTGGTACGCGGCAGTCAATGCGCTCTTCGACCCTTTCCGCAAGTTCCGCGTCGACTACTCGCTGATTCCCGCGGCAACCTTCGTCGACCCCGAGGTGGCGCGCGTCGGCATCAACGAGAGCGAAGCTCGCGCGCGCAACATTCCCTACGAAGTCACGCTCTACGGAATCGACGACCTCGATCGGGCAATCACCGACGGCGAAGCGGATGGCTTCATCAAGGTGCTCACGGTACCCGGCAAGGACCGCATTCTCGGCGTCACCCTCGTCGGCGAACACGCCGGCGACCTGATCGCCGAATACGTGCTGGCGATGCGCCACGGCATCGGTTTGAACAGGATTCTCGGCACCATCCACATCTACCCGACCCTCGCCGAGGCCAACAAATACGTTGCCGGCAACTGGAAGAAAGCGCACGCGCCAGAAAAGCTGCTCGCCTGGGTGGCGCGTTTCCATGCCTGGCGTCGCCGCTGAGCGCGCCGGCGCCGGGGCCGCCACGTCGCAGACGATGGATCACGGTACCGGAATGAGCAGGCGCGCGATCTCCACGATGTCCTTTTCCGAGAGAACCCCGGCCGCGGCTTTCAGTTGAAGCGTGTTAGCCAGGAATTGGTACCTGGCTTGCGCCAAGTCCCGTTTGGCGACGAACATCTGGCGCTCGGCGTCGAGCACGTCGCTGTTGGTACGAATTCCGGCTTTCATCCCGCGCAGCGTCCCTTCGCTTGCCACGACGCTGGAATCGACCGCCTTCTGGTACGCCGTCACCTTCGTACCGCCGGTCTGGACGGCAAGAAACTGACGCTTGACCTCGACCAGAGTGCTGTTGATCACCGCATCAAGTTCGGCTTGAGCTCGCTCGCGGTTGGCGATCGCCTGACTGGTCTGCGCATTCACCCGACCGCCTGCGAACAGGGGAATGTTGACCTGCACGCCCACGGCGTTGATCGAGCTCTTCTGGTTGAGCGTATCGATCGACTGGTTCTCGCCACGCGTGTTCGTCGCAACGAAGTCCACCTGTGGGAAATGTCCGGCGCGATTGCGGTCGACTTCCAGACGTGCGTTTTCGTAAGCCTTCCGCTGTGCGCGAATGTCCGGGTTGTTGTCCTGCGCCAATGTGTACCAATCGTCCAGTTGCGCCGGCTGCACTCCGGTCGGCAGGAAATCCTCGCGCAGCGGCCAGAGATTTCCCGGCCGCGTTCCGGTCATCCCCTCGAGCACGCGCAGCGCCACCGCCAGACCGTCGAGGGCGTCGGCCTGCCCGGCGCGTGCGAGCTGCAGGCGGGAATCGGCTTCGGCAACCTCGGTGACGGTGCCCTCGCCCCCTCTTCTGCGTCGCTCGGCAAGTTCGCGCTGAGCGCCGTAGGCAGTGATCTCCGCATCAGCCAGCGCCAGTTTTTCCATCGCCAGCAGCGCGTCGAAATAGGCACCCGCCAGCTTGACCGCCAGTTCCGCTTCCTTCTTGTCGAATATCGCGTCGCTGTACGCAGCGAGGACGCCTCCCTGCTGGTAGCGCACATAGCTGTCGTAGTTGAACAGCGGCTGGCGCAGGGTCACCACGCTGTACGTATAGCGGTAGTCGAGCTGTTGCGTGACATTGACGATCGTCGATTGACGTTCGCCGGTGTTCTTCGAGTAGGACCCCGAGAACGAGAGATTCGGCAGCAGACCGGCACGACTGATATCGATATTGTATTGCCCGGCATCGCGCTCATGACGGGCCGCCCGGAAGGTCGGATCGTTCTGCCGAGCGGCCTGGTACGCCTCGAGCAGGCCCGCAGAGAACGCGATTGACGAGCACAGCGCCAAAGCGCACCCTGCCAGGCCGACCTGCCAACGCCCCATCGTCATTCCTCGGTCAACGCCGACTTCCAGCGATCCATCAAGGGCTTGAACAGGTAGTTCAGGAGCGTCCGCTCGCCGGTCTTGATGAACACCTCGGCGGGCATTCCGGCCTTGATCTCGTGCGTCTTGAGCTTCTGCATGCCGTCCGCCGTGACCACCACCTGGCCACGATAGTGCGGCGGGATCTTGCCCTGCGGATCGGTCGTCGCGTCGGCAGCGACCTGGACAAACTCACCGGGAATCTGCGGCGTCGTCTTCTGGTTGAAAGCCGGAAAGGTGATTTCGACCGGCGATGCCAGCTTGACCTTGTCGATCAGCGTCGTCGGGATCTGGACGTCGATGCGCAGCGGCTCGTTCTTGGGAACCACATCCATCAACTGCGTGCCTTGCGCGAGCACGCCACCGACCGTATGCACGTTCAGGCCGACGATGATCCCTTCGGACGGAGCGCGCACCTCCGTGTTCGCCAGATCGAACGCCAAACCCTTCAGGCGACTGTCCAGCGAACTCACTTCCTTCTGCGCATCGACGAGATCCTTTTCCACCTCCTTGTCGTACTCCTGCTGGCGCGCCACCAGCCGCATCCGCGTCTCGCCGATGCTTTGCCGGGTACGCCCGAGATTTCCCAGGTCCTCGGAAATCGCCCCGTTTAGCTGCGCCAGAAGCCGTTCCTGCTCCGACAGCCGATTGCGTGGCAGATAGCCGTCGGCCGCGAGGTCGCGCAGACCCTTCAGTTCCTCAAGCAGCAGCCTTGCCTGCTCTTCCTTGGCACGCTTGCTCTCCTCGATCCCCTTGGCTGACGACTGCAGCCCCGCCAGGGTATTGTTCAAGGCTCCGAGTTCGGCCTTCAGGCCGGCCTGTCGCGAGCGCAGAAGCTGCGTCTGCAGCGCCATCGCGCTGGCTGCCCGTGGATCCTCTCGCTCTTTCAGCAGTTCGTCGGGGAAATCGATTTCTGAACGGCCCTGAGCCTCGGCCAGCAGGCGGGCCTCGGCTGCTTTCGTGGCCAGCCATTGCCCGTGTGCCATTTCGTATTGCGAACGGGCGTTCGTCGGATCGAGCCGAACCAGAATGTCGCCGCTGCGCACCTCATCTCCATCCTTCACGAAAATCGCCTGCACCAAGCCAGCGCCGAGGTTCTGGACCGTCTTGCGGTTCCCCGTCACCACCACCTGGCCATTCGCGGGTACCCCCTGATCGAGCGGCGCCAGCGCTGCCCACAGCAGGAAGCCGCCGAAACCGACGGCCAGCACCAGCCAGCCGATCCGGGAAGCACGTTCATGGTTGATGTCGACGCCGGGCAGCGCGGGCTTTCGCTCGGAGACATCGCTCACGTCGGTGATGTCGTCGGCAGTGGATTTTCGCCTGAAAAGTTTGATCGCCATGCTCTTGTCGTCTCAATCAGTGGCCACTCATCGGTGCTGCCGGCAGTCCGCCCGCCGCCTGCATCACCGCCCGTGGCGCCGTGCTCTCGGCACGCGCCTGCGTCCCCGCAGGGCCTGCGCGCAGCGCCGCCAGCACCTGCTCGCGCGGACCGTGCGCCTTCACCGTTCCCTCATGCATGACCAGAATGCTGTCGACCACCGCCAGCGTCGTCAGCCGGTGGGTGATGATCACTACCGTCCGCTGCTGCGCCTTGAGGCGCCGGATCGTTTCCGCCAGAGCGGCTTCGCCCTGATCGTCGAGGTTGGAGTTCGGCTCGTCGAGAACGATCAGCGCCGGATCTCCGTACAGCGCCCGTGCCAGACCGATGCGCTGCTTCTGACCGCCGGAGAGCGCCCTGCCGCCATCGCCCAGCGGCGTGTCGTAGCCTCTGGGAAGCAGCAGAATCAGCTCGTGCACTCCCGCCGCCTGTGCCGCCGCCAAGACCTTCGACGAATCGACCTCGCCGAAACGTGCAATGTTCTCGGCAACCGTTCCGTCGAACAGCTCGATGTCCTGCGGCAGGTAACCCAGATAGGGGCCGAGTTCATCCTTGCTCCACTTGAAAATTTCGGCACCATCCAGGCGAACGGCTCCTGTCAGTGCCGGCCAGACGCCCACCAGCAGACGAGCCAGCGTAGACTTGCCGGACGCGCTCGGGCCGATCACCGCCACGACCTCACCCGCCTTGACCCGGAAATTCACGCTCTTGAGAATCAGAATCTTGCTTCCCGGGGCCGCCGTCGATGCGTTCTCGACGGTCACCTCACCCAAGGGCCGGGGCAGCGGCATCCCGGCAGTGCGAGCAGGATACGCGCGCAACAGCTCGCTCAGCCGGTCGTACGCAGCGCGCGCCGAGACCAGTTGCTTCCAGTTGGCGATCAGCACTTCGAGCGGAGCCAGCGCACGACCGACCAGGATCGACGCCGCGATCATCATGCCGGAAGTCATGTCGCCGTTGATCGCCAGCAGGGCGCCAAAACCCAGCGCCAGCGATTGCATCGAGATCCGCGCGAAACGGGTGACTGCGCTCAGCAGGCCGGCGCGATCGCTGGCCAGCGCCTGCTGCATCAGGAATTTTTCGTGCAGTTTGAACCAACGGCGGCGAATCGCCGGCAACATGCCCAGCGCCTCGATCACCTCGGCATTGCGCAGATGGCTGTTGGCCTGGGCGTTGGCGGCAATCGACAGCCGTTGCGCCTCGCCGAGAGGCCCGGCAGAAATGCGCTCGTTGATTACCGCCAGCGTCACCAGCAGCAGTACGCCGACCATGGCGAAGATGCCCAGGTACACGTGAAAGGCGAAAATCACGATCAGATAGATCGGCATCCATGGCGCATCCGCCAGCGCGATCAGACCGGCACCGGTCAGTGTCTGCCGAATCGACGTGAGGTCGTTGAGTGCCTGCGCCGGGTTATCGCCCGCCTGCCGCAGGTTGCGTTCGAAAGTCGCGTCGAAGACCCGCTGATTGATGTCGAGATCAAGGCGCGCGCCGATCCGCACGAGGACCATCGACCGGATGCGTTCTAGCAGAGACATCAAGGCAAACAGCCCGAGCGTGATCAAAGTGAGCATCAGCAGCGTGGTGAGATTGCGGCTGCCCATCGCCCGGTCATAGATCTGCAGCATGTAGATCGACGGTGTCAGCATCAGAAGGTTGATGAAGAAGCTGAAGGCACCGACCGTCAGGAAAACGCGACGAAATGAAAGGAGCACCAGCTCGAGTTCCGGGCGTTGTTGAGGGGATCTAATCATCCGCTTGCTTTCTCACAAGTTCGTTGCCATCGTGTGGCAAAGGCAAGTCTATCGTCCGCTCGACAGCCGTTCCAGGCACTACGTCACGCCCACATGCACAAGGGCGCTACTGTGACACAAGCTGCCCGCCCGGGAACAGCAACTTTCCAATGGCGATCGCTCGACGCCCGGATATCGCTAGCAGAACATTCAGCCTGAACCTGCCCTTCGTCTTGGGCAGAATCTCCAGCCGTCGAAACGAGAACGCTTCCGCGGCACTGCGCGCCCTTTCGTTCCTGCAGCATCCGCTGGGATGTTCGCGCCGCGGAAACGAACAACCGGCCGGCGGTGGATGACGTGACGCCGCTCACGGCAAGGTTCCTGCGGCATGGCCCGAGTCGGCCAGGCTGCTAGAATTGCCGCTTTGTCACGCTTGCTGGCGACCTGATGGAGCACACCCCGCCACCGTCGATTAGTTCGGATCCCGCTCCGCCCGCGCCGCCGCGGGCCTCGCGGCTGCCGCTGTACCTGGCGCTGGCCTATTCGGTCCTGGTGATCTACGCCAGCCTATATCCTTTCGCCAACTGGCGCGACCGCGGCGTCTCGCCGTTTGCGTTCCTGCACGCAGCATGGCCGCGCTACTGGACGGTTTTCGACCTCGTGGTCAATGTCTTGGCGTACGTGCCGCTCGGATTCCTGTTGACTCTGACGCTGCGCCGCATTCCGGGTGGGCGCTGGGCCGCAGCGATCGTCGCGCTGCTGCTCGGCAGCCTGTTGAGTTTCTGCATGGAAAGCCTGCAGACCTATCTCCCGTCGCGCGTGGCGTCGAGTATCGATCTGGCGTGCAACACGCTCGGCGCGGCGGTCGGCGCGGCGATCGCGTTCTGGCGAGGCAAGCGAATCTTTCGACGGATCGGCCAACTGCAGCAGGCCCTGCTGGCCCCGACTCCGCATGCCGAAATCGGCGTCGTGCTGCTCGGCATCTGGCTACTGACGCAGCTCTCGCCCGAGACCCTGCTTTTCGGGACCGGCGATCTGCGCCACGTGCTCGAACTGACGCCGGCGGTACCCTACGCGGCGCAATCCTTCTTCGTTCTCGAAACCGGCGTCATCGCCTGCAACACGATGGTCGTCGGTCTGTTCGCCCGCACCCTGCTGGCCGACCAGGCGTATCCGCACCTCGTCCTGATCGCCTTTTTCATTCTCGCCCTGGCGACGAGAACGCTGGCCGCGGCCGTGCTGATCACCCCGCAGGACGCACTTGGCTGGCTGACGCCGGGCGCCGAAGTCGGCCTGCTCATCGGCACGCTGCTACTCTCGCTGTCCCTGCTGCTGCCGGCGCAACTGCGCATCGCGCTGGCGGGCGCCGCCCTGATGGCGGGTACCGCGCTGGTCAATCTGACCCCCGGCAATCCCTACTCGGAAGCAGCGCTGGCTGCGTGGCGCCAAGGAAACTTCCTCAACTTCAATGGTCTGACGCGCTGGGTCGCGAGCTTCTGGCCCTTCGTCGCCCTGCCCTATCTGACCGCAGTCGGACGCGCTTCGTAGCCCCGCTCAGCAGCCGTCGAAGTTCCTGCGCGCGTGCATCTGCTGCTCCCAGGCGGCGAGGTCGGGCGCACGTTGATGGATCTCTGCAGCCAGACGCGCTTCCAGTTCTTCCAGCAACGGACGATCGTCACTGCCGATTTCCACTGGGTCGATTCTGTGCAGATGCACGACGAGATCACCGGCGGCCGCCCGCCTCTTGCCCGGAAAGCCGAGGCCGGGAAGACGCCATTCCACCGAACGCGGCAGGCACGCAGGGATTTCCAGGCGGGCGGTACCCGCCAGGGTCGGCACCTCGATGCTGCCGCCGCACAACAGGCGAAAGACGCTCACCGGCACCCGACAATGCAGGTTCTGGCCGTCGAGAACGAACAGCGGATGGACCGCCAGGCGGATTTCGAGGTAGAGATCGCCAGCAATCGCGTCGTGGGCCGCCATTGGTGCCTGCCGCGCGAGGCGCAGGCGCTCGCCTTCGAGCACACCCGCCGGAACGCTGACCGACAGCGTGCGCATCTCTTGGCCCCAGCCGCTGCCGGCACAATCCGGACAGTCGGTCTCGCGCAGATAGCCGCGTCCGGCACAACCGTCGCAGCGACTCGTGCGGCCACCGGCGCGGACCACCCGGCCGCAACCACTGCAACGCGGGCAAGGAACCGAATTCTGGTGCTTCAACCGGCCACTGCTGCGACAAGTGGTACAGGCGACGCGCTGCAACAGTTCTACCGCTTTCCGACATCCCAGCGCCGCCTCCTCGAGCGTCAGCGTCAGGGCCTGCGTCAGGTCGTCGCCAACCTTTCCGCCGCCCTCCGTTTCCGGTACGGTCGACTGTGTCTGCTGCCATTCGGCCAGACGCTCGGCGTCGAGCAGCAGTTCATACGCCGCGTGCACCCGCTTGAACTCGTTGGCGGCAAGCAACGACGGATTGCGATCCGGATGCCAACGCATGGCAAGCCGCCGATACGCCCGCTTGACTTCGTCGAGCGACGCTTCCTGTTGCAGACCGAGAACGGCGAAAGGGTCTTCGCCTGTGATCATGGGAGGCTCACTGGATGGGCAGGGTTGGCTCGGGCGGGAACGCGCGACAAATGAAAACGCGAAACCGACGCAGCAGAGCATTGCATTTTACGCGATCCGCGATCGAAGTCTCCTGCTCGTCTTTCGAATAAGGTATCCATGGCCGGGGGGCGAGAGTTCGCGATTTCGGAATCGGCGGTAGAATCGAAGGCTGCCGCCAGCAACCCAACCCGAGGAGCCAGTTGGTATGAACTATTTCAAGCATCATGTGTTCTTCTGCTGCAACCAGCGTGGTGAGAGCGAAACCTGCTGCAACAACTCCGGCGCGAGCGCCGCGCAGGCCTATGCCAAGGATCGCATCGGCCAGCTACGGCTGAAGGGCGTCGGCAAAGTCCGCATCAACAAGGCAGGCTGCCTCGACCGCTGCGATCTCGGGCCGGTGCTCGTCGTCTATCCGGAAGGCGTCTGGTACAACTACGTCGACAATGAAGACATCGAGGAAATCATCCAGGAGCATCTGGTGCACGGACGGGTGGTCGATCGACTGCGCATCTGAAGCCGCCATCGTCGGGCCGCAGCGATGGCGGCGGCGAATTCAGCGAGAGGAACAGGAAAGCAATGAGACTCCAGGCAGAGCAACTACTGATCGATGGGCCGGTCGGCAAGATCGATATCACCATCGAAAATCCCGGGGCACCGCGCGGGATCGCGCTGGTTGCGCACCCGCACCCCCTGTTCGGTGGCGGCAATACCAACAAGGTGGTGCAGACGCTGGCGCGCACCTTCACCCATCTCGACTACGTCGCACTGCGTCCCAATTTCCGCGGCGTTGGCGAGACCCAGGGCAAACACGACGAAGGCCGCGGTGAGACCGAAGATCTGCTGGCCGTGCTCGCCGAAGCGAAGTGCCGCTACGGCAATCTGCCGGTCGCCCTGGCCGGCTTCTCTTTCGGCGCCTACGTCCTGACGCGCGTCGCCGAGGCGCTGCTCGCGGCCGGGCACCCGGCACAACGGCTGGTCCTCGTCGGCACCGCCTCGGGTTTCGTCGAAGGCGCGCGCCGCTACCAGACCCGCGCGGTGCCGCGTGACACGATCGTCATTCATGGCTCGGAAGACAGCACCGTGCCCTTGGCAAACGTCATCGAGTGGGCCAAGCCGCTGGAACTGCCGGTGGTCGTCGTTCCCGGCGCAGACCACTTCTTTCACCGCCGCCTGCATGTCATTCGTGAAATCGTCAGCCACGCCTGGCGGCACTGAGCGCGGACAGCAGGCGAGTCAATCGGGCCAGTGCTGGCCATGAGAGCGGCTCAGCGTCGCCCCTCGAACCACAGGTCGCCGAATCGCGCTTCGACGCTCTCGCCGGTATTGTCGGTAT
>ERZ724521.872-NODE-872-length-13633-cov-6.647960_pt1 | contig 13633 bp, 9 predicted proteins | sample MGYA00376054_ERZ724521 | MGnify/ENA primary metagenome ERZ724521 (study PRJEB28724, sample SAMN07190883) | activated sludge metagenome | isolation source: activated sludge of sewage treatment plant in Hong Hong | place: Hong Kong | collected 2016-03-17 ... | reverse complement strand
GCCGATCGTGCCGTCCGGCGGGCGCACCGGCCTCGCCGGCGCGGCGACGGCGACCGCCGGCGAGGTCGTGCTCTCGCTCGAGCGCATGCACAAGATCCTCGACGTCGACCTCGCCGCGCGCACCCTCCGGTGCGAGCCCGGGGCCACCCTGCAGGCGGTCCACGAGGCCGCCGCCGCCGTCGGCCTGCTCTACCCCGTCGACTACGCGTCGAAGGGCAGCGCGCAGATCGGCGGCAGCATCGCGACCAACGCCGGCGGCGTGAAGGTGCTGCGCTACGGCCTCACCCGCGACTGGGTGCTCGGCCTCAAGGTCGTCCTCGCCTCGGGCGAGCTCGTCGAGCTCGGCGGGGCGCTGGTCAAGAACAACACCGGCTACGACCTCCGCCAGCTGTTCATCGGCAGCGAGGGCACGCTCGGCGTGATCGTCGAGGCGACCCTGCGCCTGTGCCGCCCGCCGGCCGACGCCCTCGTCGCGCTCTGTGCTGTCCCCTCGGACACCCACGTCCTCGCGCTGTTCTCGCGCCTGCGGGCCAGCAGCCTCGCGCTGTCCGCCTTCGAGTGCTTCGACGACGGCTGCCTCGGTCATGTCCTCGCGCACCGGCGCGGCGACCCCCCGTTCGCCGCGCCGTCGCCGCGTTACGCCCTGCTCGAGGTCGAGGTCCCGGTCCCCGGCGACGGCGCCCTCGAGCACACGCGCGACGCGCTGAGCGCGATCCTCGGCGACGCGCAGGAGGCCGGTGAGATCGACGACGCCGTGCTCGCCGGCACCGCCGCCCAGGCGCGGGCCTTGTGGGCCTACCGCGAGGACATCAGCGAGTCGCTCCACCGCCACACCCCGCACAAGGCGGACATCGCCCTGCCGGTCGCTCGCGTCGCCGACTTCCTCGCCGCCTGGCGCCCCCGGGTCGCCGCGTGCCTCCCGGAGATCGAGGCCCTCAACTTCGGCCACGTCGGCGACGGAAACCTCCACCTCAACCTGCTGCGCCCCGCCGGCATGCCGCTGCCCGAGTTCCTCGACCGCGTGCATGCATTCGACGACGAGCTCTACGCCCTCGTCCAGGCCCACGCCGGCAGCATCTCCGCCGAGCACGGCGTCGGCCTGCTCAAGCGCGACCACCTGCACTTCACCCGCAGCGCGACCGAGGTCGCGGTGATGCGCGGCATCAAGGCCGTGCTCGATCCTGCCGGTCTCTTCAACCCCGGCAAGATCTTCTGAAATCTCCGGACCTGTCCCTCAGGTCGGAGGCGGCGGGAGCGGTGCCGGTGGGGCGGGCGTCGGCGTCGGCGCGGGCGTCTCTCCCGGCGTGGTCGCCGAGCCTTCCGCGGCGTCATCCTTCTTCTTCCCGCCGGTCTGGAGGATCGCGGCCTTCTGCGCCTCGGTCAGCGGCTCGTTGAGGATGATCGACAGCTTGGTGCGCATCCAGTCGTCGTTCACCGACGTCATCTCGACGCGGTACTGGTGCTCGCCGATCTTCAGGCGCGCCAGGTTGTTGAACCACGCCCACCGCTTGACCCCCTCGGCCGGCGTATCGACCTTCGGCGGCTCCGGCAGCTCGAGCCCGATCGCCGCCAGCAGCGTCGCGGGGTCGACCGGCCCCGAGCTGCGCTTCCACCCGTCGAACGCGATCGCCGACGCGAACCCGTCCTCGTACTCGATCTCGATCCCGTCGAAGTGCTGCTTCGGGTCCGGGTAGCGCTGCGTCGCGTACTGGCAGCGGAACCACACCCGCTCCGGCAGGTAGCGGACGCAGCTCGAGCGGGCCATCCCCTTGCCGGGAGGTTCGCCGAGCTGGGCCTGGACCTCCGCGATCGGCTTATTGAGGAAGCTCGTCAGCGGGTGCGTCACGTCCTCACGGACCTTGGCGAGCGTCATGGGGGCTGCAGGCGGCGCCTTCGCCTCCTGCTGCTTCGTCGGCTCCACCTTCGCGGGCTGCGAGGGCTGCTGGCAGGCGGCGATCCCGAACGCGATCGCCGACAGGAGGCCTTGAACTTTCGTCACCGTGCCATGATACGCTCTGTTTCGCGCGAGCCTGGCGAAATTGGTAGACGCGCTGGATTTAGGTTCCAGTACCCTCGGGTGTGTCGGTTCGAGTCCGACGGCTCGCATCGCGCGCGATTTCGTCGCGACTTGACGCAGCGTAACTCTTGAAGGTACCCACCCGACCGTGATCGGCACCATCCTCCGGCGCATCACCGTGCATACCCTGGACCGCGTCGTCGAGCGCGGCAAGGCCTCCGAGCACGCCCCCGTCCGCCTCGCGGCCGCCGGCCTCGACCGCGTCCGCAACCTCGTCGGCCTCGACAAGATCGACGTCCGCCTCGAGATCCCCCGCTGGGACGGCTCGACGCCCGACCAGCCGATGTGGCAGACCGACCGGGACAAGCTGCGCAAGTGGCAGCAGGACCGCGGCATCGTCAAGCCCGAGAAGGCCGCCGAGTCCAAGCCGGCCGAGCCCCTGCTGGTGATCTACTACAAGCGCGGCTGCCCCTACTGCCGCGCCGCCCTCGACCTCGCGCGCGAGCAGAACATCCTCGTCAAGACGATCGACTACACCGACGACGAGGACCTGCGCCGCTCCGTCCGCACCCGCACGGGCCAGCGCACCGCCCCGCACGTGTTCCTGCGCGACAAGTTCATCGGCGGCTACGACCAGCTGCGCGAGCTCCACGACGCCGGCCGGCTCGCCAAGATCCTCGCCGACGCCAGCGCGCCGATCCCCGAGCTCGCCCGGCCGGCCGGCGCGATCTCGACAGACGGCGACGACGACGACGACGACGATCACGAGCACGACGCGCCGGCCGCCAAGCCCGCCGCCGCGCCGGCCCCGCTGCTGACGATCAAGAAGCCCGAGAAGAAGAAGCTCCCGGTGCTGCACCCCGAGCGCTCGCCGTTCGAGGCGCTGCTGCTCGACGACGGCGCCGCGCCCTCCGAGCGGCTCGACGGCGACGCGCTGATCGCCCGCGTCCGCGAGGTCCTCGACGAGTGCCGCCCGCTCGTCCAGGCCGACGGCGGCGACATCGAGCTGCTCGACGTCATCGACGACACGGTCGGCGTCAAGCTGACCGGCAACTGCATCGGCTGCCCGAGCTCGCAGGCGACCCTGAAGCAGGGGATCGAGCGCAAGCTGAAGCAGAAGATCCCGCAGCTCAAGGGGATCCGCTCGCCGCAGCTCGCGCCCGCGAACTGAGCTGCGCACCCTGCAGCCCCCCGACGGCCCGTCGCGGCTCGCGCACCCCTCCGGGGGCGCGTGGCCCGTGACGGGTTTGTTTCTTGCCGTCCAGCGAAAATCGTGCGTCACTCTGTTTCAGGTTGACTGACACCTGTGTCACTGACGACACTGTCAGCCAAGTTTTCCCGGCTCAGGAACCGCCATGGCGACCACCACGACGACCCCGCACCGCAGCTCCCTGCTCAACATCATCTCGCAGCCGCAGGTCCAGTCGCTCCTCGACGACGCGAAGCAGAAGTTCGCCCAGGAGGAGGGGGTGAGCTTCGGCGCGGTCAACATGCACTTCAAGAAGCCGTACGAGCACAACTTCACGGCGCCGCAGCGGCCGCACACGACGCTGCTGTTCGGCGGCCTGACGTTCCGCCACGAGCACCTGCTCAAGGGCGTGTTCGAGTCGCTCGGCTACAAGACCGCGGTCGTGCCGACGCCGAACGTCAACGCGTTCCAGCTCGGCAAGGAGTACGGCAACAACGGCCAGTGCAACCCGACCTACTTCACGGTCGGCAACCTCGTGCAGTACCTGCAGCACCTGCGCGACGAGAAGGGCATGACGACGCAGGAGGTCATCGACTCCCACGTCTTCCTGACCGCCGGCGCGTGCGGCCCGTGCCGCTTCGGCATGTACGAGGCCGAGTACCGGCTCGCGCTGCGCAACGCCGGGTTCGACGGCTTCCGCGTGATGCTGTTCCAGCAGAAGGGCGGGCTCAAGCAGGGCGACCTCGAGGCCGGCCTCAAGATGAACCTCGACTTCTTCGCCGGCATGGTCTCCGCCTTCAACTGCGGCGACATCCTGAGCGAGGTCGCCAACTGCATCCGCGCCTACGAGACCACCCCCGGCGCGACCGACAAGGCGATGGGCGAGAGCCTCGAGTTCATGTACCGCGTCATGCAGCGCAAGCGCCCGGTCGAGCTCGGCGGCACCACCCTCGGCGACCTGCTCAAGGGCAAGAACAGCAAGGCCTTCGACGTCGCCGAGCAGGCGCTCAAGTTCCTCGACCTGCTGACCAGCGAGGACTACGTCGAGCCGCTGCGCCACGTCGCCAGGAAGCTCGACGAGGTCGAGGTCGACCGCCTGCAGCCGAAGCCGGTCGTCAAGGTCACCGGCGAGTTCTGGGCCCAGACCACCGAGGGCGACGGCAACTTCAACATGTTCCGCTTCCTCCACTCGGAGGGCGCCGAGGTGATCACCGAGCCGATCGCCACCTGGCTCGCCTACATGCTGTGGCAGACCAAGATCAAGGCGCGCGACCGCCACGGCCTCGACGAGAAGAACGAGGAGATCAAGTGGTACGAGCTGAAGAAGCGCGCCGCGGCCGAGGCGACGTACCTGAAGAAGCGCGCGATCGCCAAGGTCGCCGACACGATCTTCCGCCGCGAGTACAGCCGGATGGTCGAGGCGCTCGGCCACATCGCCCACGAGATCGTCGACATGGACGAGATGGAGCGGCTCGGCCACGAGTTCTACCACACGCGCTCGGAGGGCGGCGAAGGCCACCTCGAGGTGTCGAAGAACATCTACTACTCGGCCAAGGGCCTCGCCCACATGGTGCTCAGCCTCAAGCCGTTCGGCTGCATGCCGAGCACCCAGTCCGACGGCGCCCAGTCGGCGGTGGTCAACCGCTACAAGGAGATGATCTTCCTGCCGATCGAGACCTCCGGCGAGGGCGAGATCAACGCCCACAGCCGCGTCCAGATGGCGCTCGGCGAGGCCAAGGCGAAGGCCAAGCGCGAGTTCGCCGAGGTCCTCCAGCGCACCGGCTACACGCTCGACGAGCTGCGCGCGTACGTCGACGCCCACCCGGAGATGAAGCGGCCGATGTACCAGTTCCCGCGCCAGAACCCCGAGGTCGTCGGCACCGGCGCCAACTTCGCCCTCCACGTCGCCGAGCGCATGCAGGCCGACGGCATCAAGCCGCGCCAGCTCCGCGTCGCCGCCGAGTGAGCCGGGCCGCCTGAACTTTCCGCCAGGTCCATCAGAGCAGGAGCACCCCCGTGTCGCAGCACAAGTACATCGTCGGCGTCGACCTCGGGTCGACCACCGTCAAGGCCGTCGTCGTCGAGGCGGCGACGGACACGATCGTGTGGAAGGACTACCAGCGCCACGAGTCGAAGCAGGCCGAGCGCGCGCTGAAGATGTTCAAGGAGATCGAGCGCGACGTGCCCGACCTCCGCGGCAACGCGCGGCTGTTCATCACCGGCTCCGGCGGCGCCGGGGTCGGCCGGTGGGTCGGCGCCAAGTTCGTCCAGGAGGTCAACGCCGTCTCGCTCGCCGTCGAGAAGCTCCACCCCGAGGTCAACTCGGTGATCGAGCTCGGCGGACAGGACGCCAAGATCATCGTCTTCAAGCCGGACCCGGAGACCGGCCGCAAGAAGAAGATCCCGTCGATGAACGACAAGTGCGCCGGCGGGACCGGGGCCGTGATCGACAAGATCAACGCCAAGCTGAAGATCCCGCCCGACCTGCTGTGCCTGCAGACCTACAACGGCCACAAGCTGCACCCGGTCGCCGGCAAGTGCGGCGTGTTCGCGGAGACCGACGTCAACGGCCTGCAGAAGCTCGGCGTGCCCTCGCACGAGCTGATGGCCTCGCTGTTCGAGGCGATCGTCCAGCAGAACCTGTCGGTGCTGACGCGCGGCCACACCCTGATGCCGTACGTGCTGCTGCTCGGCGGCCCGAACACGTACATCAAGGGCATGGTCGAGGCGTGGAAGGCCAACATCCCGCCGATCTGGCGCGAGCGCGGCGTCGAGCTGCCGCCGTGCGACGACCCGGCCGACCTGATCATCGTCCCGCAGAACGCCCAGTACTACGCGGCGATCGGCGCGGTCGAGTTCGGCAAGGACGAGGACGACAAGGTCGGCGTCTACGCCGGCACCGACAAGCTCGAGTGGTACCTGACCGAGGGCCGCCTGCTCGAGAAGAAGAAGGCCGGCGCCGCCGGCCTGTCGAAGTCCGAGGAGGACCTCGGCGAGTTCCTCGGCAAGTACAAGCCGCCGAAGTTCGTCCCGCCGCCGTTCGAGCCCGGCCAGGACGTCCGCGTGTTCGTCGGCATCGACGGCGGCTCGACCTCGTCGAAGGCCGTCATGCTCGACGAGCAGGGCGTCGTCGTCCGCAAGGTCTACCAGCTCTCGAAGGGCAACCCGATCGTCGACACCAAGGAGCTGCTCGCCGACCTGCGGCGCCAGGTCGAGGGCGCCGGCGCCAGGCTGACGATCCTCGGCGTCGGCACCACCGGCTACGCCAAGGACATCCTGCGCGACGTGCTGCGCGCCGACGCGGCGATCGTCGAGACGGTCGCGCACTGCGAGAGCGCGCTGCACTTCTACGACGACGTCGACGTCGTCTGCGACGTCGGCGGCCAGGACATCAAGATCATCATCCTCAAGAACGGCAAGGTCAAAGACTTCAAGCTGAACACCCAGTGCTCGGCCGGCAACGGCTACTTCCTGCAGAGCACCGCCGAGGGCTTCGGCTACGACGTCAAGGAGTACGCCCAGCGGGCCTTCGGCGCGCAGGCGATGCCGAGCTTCGGCTACGGCTGCGCCGTGTTCATGCAGTCGGACATCGTCGACTTCCAGCGCCAGGGCTGGGCGCCGGAGGAGATCATGGCCGGCCTCGCGGCGGTGCTGCCGAAGAACATCTGGCTGTACGTCAGCCAGATCCCGAACCTCGCCAAGCTCGGCAAGAAGTTCGTGCTCCAGGGCGGCACCCAGCACAACCTCGCCGCCGTCAAGTCGCAGGTCGACTTCATCCAGGAGCGCTTCAGGTCGAAGGGCACCGAGGCCGAGGTGATCGTGCACATGCACTGCGGCGAGTCCGGGGCGATCGGCGCCGCGCTCGAGGTCCGGCGCATGGTCCAGCAGCTCGGCCACCAGACCGAGTGGATCGGCATCGACAAGGTCGCCAGCATCGACTTCCGCCAGCGCCGCGACGAGAGCACCCGCTGCTACTTCTGCAAGAACAAGTGCCTGCGGACCTTCATCGACGTCGACCTCGAGATGAAGCAGCAGGAGGCCGAGCGGCGGATGGCGCTCGGACAGCTGCTGCAGATCCGCAAGAAGGACGCGTCGGACGAGGCCGTCGGGACCAAGCGCCTGATCATCGCCACCTGCGAGAAGGGCGAGGTCGAGGACCTCGAGTCGATGAAGAAGATCAAGGGCGGCCTCGACCAGATCAAGAAGGACTTCCCGAACCTCGCCGCGCGGGCCGCCAAGGACATCTGGGAGGCCCAGAACCCGCCGAACGTCGCCGACAAGCTCGACGACATCGGCCTCGGCCTCGCCGAGCACGTCGAGCTGCCGCCGCAGCTCGCCGAGCACCAGGACAAGGTCGACGGCCTGCTGCGGACCCTGAACCGCAGCCCGAAGGTCGCCGGCCTGCTCGGCAAGGCCGCGGGCACGCTCGAGAAGGTCGCCGAGAGGGTCGGCAAGGCCGCCCCGCTCGCGCACCTGACCCGCGAGGCGCTCGAGGCCCAGCAGAAGCGGATCGAGCTGATCAAGAGGCGCGCGACGCTGCGGATCGGCATCCCGCGGGTGCTGAACCAGTACTCGCAGAACCCGTTCTTCAGCGCCTACTTCGAGTCGCTCGGGGTCCCGGCGCGCAACATCATCTACTCTGACTTCACCTCCGAGGAGCTCTACAAGGAGGGCGCCAAGCGCGGCGCGATCGACCCGTGCTTCCCGTCGAAGGTGTGCATCGCCCACATGCACAACCTGCTCGAGCACAAGCACAAGAAGCGCGCGCTCGACGTCATCGTGTTCCCGCAGGTCGACTCGATGGAGTCGTGGCTGACGCACACCGTCGGCCACCGCGCCTGCCCGACGGTGGTCGGCTCGGCCGACACGACCAAGGCCGCCTTCATCAAGGAGGCCGACGTGTTCGCCCAGAAGGGCATCAAGCTGGTCGTCCCGTTCGTGCAGATGGCCGAGCGCAAGCTGTGCAAGCGGCAGATGTTCGGCTACTTCAAGGACATCCTCGGCCTGTCCGAGGAGGAGAACGGCCGCGCCGTCGACGAGGCGTTCAAGGCGCAGGACGGGTTCTTCGTCGACCACCGCAAGGACGGCCGCAAGGTGCTCGAGTGGCTCGTCCGCGAGAAGCGGATCGGCGTCGTCCTGCTGGCCCGCCCGTACCACAACGACCCGGGCATGAACCACGAGATCCCGGACGAGCTGCAGAAGCTCGGCTACCCGATCTTCACCGTCCAGTCGCTCCCGCTCGACGAGGACATCGTCCGCCCGCTGTTCCAGCCGGACATCGACGCCGGGTTCATCCAGGACCCGTTCGACATCACCGACGTGTGGAAGAACAGCTACAGCGAGAACACCAACCAGAAGGTGTGGGCGGCCAAGTTCACCGCCCGCCACCCGAACCTGGTCGCGCTCGAGCTGTCGAGCTTCAAGTGCGGCCACGACGCGCCGATCTACACCGTGATCGAGGAGATCATCGAGAACTCCGGCACGCCGTACTTCTCGTTCAAGGACATCGACGAGAACAAGCCGACCGGCTCGATCAAGATCCGCATCGAGACGATCGGCTACTTCCTCAAGCGCTACCAGGAGGACATGCGCCGCCAGCTCGCCAAGAAGCAGCGCGTCGAGGAGCGCCTCGCCGAGTACCAGGCCGAGCTGCTGCGCCGCATCGAGGCCGCCCAGGGCCGCCTCGCCGCCGAGCAGGCCGAGAAGCCCGACGTCATCCTGCAGGCCGCCGGCCTGCTCCCGCGCCCGACCGCCGGCCTGCCCGACGGCGCCCGCCTCGACAAGAAGGGCTGACCTGCGCGACCTTGCTCGTCCGGTCGCGCGGTGCTATCCCGCGCACCGGATGAGGCTCAGCCAGCGCATCAAGAACGGCGAAGAGCTGGTTCAAGACTTCGAGCTCGCCGCCGAGGAGCGCTTTCTCGACGCGCAGGAACTCCTCGCGCGTGGGCAGAGCACCGGCGCGGCCTATCTGGTCGGGTACGTCGCGGAGATGTTGCTGAAGAACGCCGTCTTCCGGTTCGACGGCGCGCGCCCTTCCGATCGCGTCTCTCAGCGTCTCTGGCCCGCCAAGAAGTGGGCGCAGAAGGCGCTGCCCGCGCTTCCGTTCACGAACTTCCACTCCGTGTGGTTCTGGGCCCACGTGCTACGAGAGAAGCGCAGGCGGCGTGGGCTCCCTCTCCCGGAGGCAGTCGCGCAGAACCTGATGCGCCTGGCATTCAGGCTCGAGCGCACATGGGCCGTCGAGTTGCGATACTTCGGCCTCGAGGTCGATGCGGACCATGCCACCCGCGTGATGGCGGACGTCGCGTGGATCCGGCGTAACAAGGAACAACTGTGGAAGTGATCAGCTCATGCCCAAGGTGACACGGAAGATTACCCGGCCCGCGACCAACGACGCGTTGAAGCGCCGGCTGATCGACGAGTGGACCGACCGCGGCTCGCAGGAGCCGCGGCCGTACATCATCGAGGAACAGAACGACCGCGGCATCACGGCCCACGTCTACGTAGTCTGGGACGAGTGGGGCGGCCTCGATCAACAAGCCCGCTCCGAGGTGATCACCGAAGCGTTCTGGGAGGTCTACGGGAGTGACAAGGGCCTCGAGCTCCTGATCGCCATGGGGCTGACCGCCGCAGAGGCCGACCGGATGGGAATCCGACGGAGCTGAAGGCCCGCTGGTCTCAGCCGGCCGGCAGCCGCCGCTCGGGCACCTGGACCATCCGCCACTTCACGCGCGTCTGGTTGAAGTGCCCGTGCACGTTGGGGTCGTTGTCGAGCGCCTGGACCTCGCCGTCCTCGTCGATCGCCCGCGAGCCGACCTTGTACGTGCCCGGCGCGGGCGGCTGCCACAGGTACGAGAACACCGACCACGCCCCGTTCACGTCCTCGCCGCCGACGCGCGGGTCGCGGGCGAAGTGCTCGCGGACCGGCTGCAGCCGCGCCCGCTGCCACGACAGCCCGCCGTCGGTGCTGACCTCGACGGCCGCGATCGGCCGCTTGCCGCCCCACGCCGCGCCCATCAGCAGCCAGCCGGTGCCCTCGCGGCGGCAGTCGGAGATCGCCGACTTGAGGCCGATCCAGCGCGCCTGCACGCGGACCCACTTGCCGCCCCGCTTCTCCTTGTTGGTGAACACGAAGCGGTTGTGGATCCCCATGTGCGGCTCGGTCTTGCCCTCGATGTGCCCGAGCCACTTCACGTGCGACATCGAGTAGATCTTCGGCACGATCAGGCGCGACGGGAACCCGTGGCGGCGCGACAGCGGCTCGCCGTTCATCGTCACGGCGATGATCGCCCGCGCCTCGGCGAGCTCGGCGAGCGAGAGCCCGTAGTGGTAGCCGCGCTTGAGGATCCCGAGCGTGTCGAGGCCGTGGAACGCGAAGTGGGTCGCCGGGCCGGCGCCGCCGCACAGGTCGAGCAGCGTCTGCAGGCTCGGGCCCTCCCACACCGCCTGGCCGCACAGGCCGGCCGAGCCCATCAGATGATTGCCGTTGCCGGCGCACTCCTGCACGCAGACCCGCGCCTCGCGCGGCAGCGCCAGCAGCTCGGGCAGGGCGAGGACCTTCGGGCCGGCGACGCCGGTGATCTGCAGGCGGTAGGTCTCCGGGTCGACGACCGGGTGGACGTGGCGGTCGCGGCGGAAGTAGCCCGCCGTCGGGGTGACGATCTGCGACAGCTGGGCCGGTCCGTTCTCCTCCATGCTGACCAGCCGGAGCAGCGCGCGTGCGATTTTCCGGCCGAACCAGGTCGGCATCCCGTCGACCGGGCGCAGGTCGAGCGCGTCGGGGGCTCCGGTGTCCCCGTGGGCGTGCTCCACGGGCAGGGCGTCGGGCAGGGTGTCGGCGTCGGACATCGTTTCTGCGGGCCTCACGCTAGCCAAGGGCCCGGCGCCCGGCAACACGGTGACGTCGGGTCGCGCGCGCGCGATCGCGTGCACAAGGACACGCCGGCCGTGGTAGAAGGGGGCCGATGAGCGCCAAGAATCTCAACGGGACCCGCACCCATCAGAACCTCAAGGACGCGTTCGCCGGCGAGTCGCAGGCCAACCGTCGCTACCTCTACTTCGCCAAGCAGGCCGACGTGGAGGGTCATCCGGACGTCGCCGGCCTCTTCCGTGACACCGCCGAGGGCGAGACCGGCCACGCGCACGGCCACCTCGACTACCTGCGCAAGGTCGGCGACCCGGCCACGGGCCTGCCGATCGGCGACACCGAGAGCAACCTGAAGGCCTCGGTGGCGGGCGAGACGCACGAGTACACCGACATGTACCCGGGCATGGCGCGCACCGCCCGCGAGGAGGGCTTCGAGGAGATCGCCGACTGGTTCGAGACCCTCGCCAAGGCCGAGAAGTCGCACGCGGGCCGGTTCGCCAAGGCCCTCGACAGCATCGCGTGAGCGACCGGCGCCCGGCCCGCCGGGCCGGCGCCCGACCGGGCCCTGCGAGCATGCCCCTCAGGACATGTCCGCAGGGCCCGCTGTGCCAGTCCCACCCTCAGCGCCACCGAGGAGCCGATGAGCCAGGGCCCGATCTCCTACAAGCCGACCGACGGACTGTCCTACGACCCGAGCGAGCCGAAGTACTGGGACCGCGCGGGGCTCGACGAGGAGGTCACGCGCGCCTTCGAGATCTGCCACGGCTGCCGGATGTGCTTCAAGTTCTGCGACGCCTTCCCGGACCTGTTCGCGCTGATCGACAAGAAGCACGACGGCGACGTCACCAAGCTCTCGCGCGCCGAGATAGGCGGCGTGATGGACAAGTGCTTCCAGTGCAAGCTGTGCGAGGTCCAGTGCCCGTACACGCCGCGCGACAAGCACGAGTTCCAGCTCGACTTCCCGAAGCTGGTCCACCGCTACAAGGCGCTCGAGGCGAAGGAGCACGGCACCAGCCTCGGCGACAAGTTCCTCGGCGACCCCGACCTGACCGGCAAGCTCGCGCGCGCGAGCCTCGGCGTCGCCAACGCGATGAACCGGGTCAAGCTGCACCGCTGGTTCATGGAGAAGGTCCTCGGGATCCACCGCGACAAGCTGCTGCCCGAGTTCGCCGGCGAGAGCTTCGAGGGGTGGGCCGAGGGCGCCGGCAAGCTGGCGAAGGAGCCCGCCGGCGAGGTCGTGCTGTTCCAGACCTGCTACGTGCAGCACAACGAGCCGCAGATCGGCAAGGACACGGTGGAGGTCCTCGAGCACAACGAGGTCAAGGTCGACTGCGCCGCCGGCCTGCGCTGCTGCGGCATGCCGGCGTGGGAGCACGGCGACCTCGAGACGCTGCGCAAGAACGCGCGGGCCAACCTCGACGTGCTGACGCCGTTCGTCGACAGGGGCGCCAAGGTGCTGGCGATCAACCCGACCTGCTCGATGATGCTGCGCCGGGAGTGGCCGCACCTGCTCGAAGGGACAGACCGTGAGCGGGCCGAGAGGCTCGCCGCCGCGGTGATGGACCCGAGCGAGTTCCTGTGGTCGATCCGCAGGGAGCCGCGGTTCAAGGGCGAATTCAAGAGCTCCCCGGGCGGCCACGTCGCCTACCACGCGCCCTGCCACCTGCGCGCCCAGGCGGTCGGCTTCAAGGGCCGCGACCTGATCAAGAAGATCCCCGGCGTGCAGGTCACCAGCGTCACCGAGTGCTGCGGCCACGACGGCACCTACGCGATGCGCGTCGACGGCTTCGAGGCCTCGCAGCGGATCGGCAAGAAGGCCTTCGAGGGCATGCAGGCGCCCGACGCGGCGACCTGGGTGACCGACTGCCCGCTCGCCGCGCTGCAGTTCGAGCAGCACGCCGGCACGCGCCCGCTGCACCCGATGTCGCTGCTCGCCCGCGCCTACCGCGGCGAGTCGTTCGCCGAGTCGGTCGCCGGGGCCACCCGCAAGGACGAACCATGAGACGCGTCGCTCGCTCCGAGATCGTCGACTACGTGACCTACAACGACCTGCGCGCGCAGCTGCGCGAGCGCGCGCTCGCGGCCAAGCGCGACCGCCGGGTCGTCGTCGCCGACTGCCTGACCTTCCTGTTCGAGAACCACGACACGATCCGCTACCAGGTCCAGGAGATGATGCGCGTCGAGCACATCGTCCGCGAGGCCGACATCGTGCACGAGCTCTCGACCTACAACGACCTGATCGGCCAGGGCGGCGAGCTCGGCGCGACGATCCTGATCGGCCTCGACGACCCGGCCGAGCGCGACGTCAAGCTGACGCGCTGGGTCGACCTGCCGCGCCACCTCTACGTCGTGCTCGCGGACGGCACGAGGGTCCGCGCGCGGTGGGACGAGCGGCAGGTCAGCGAGCGCCGGCTGTCGTCGGTGCAGTACGTGATGTTCCCGGTCCGCGGCGCGGCGCCGGTCGCCTGCGGCGTCGATCTCGTCGACGAGCTGGTCGGCGAGACGACGCTCTCGACCGAGCAGCGCGAGTTCGTCGACACGATCCGCAAGAGCAGCAACG
>ERZ724521.869-NODE-869-length-13646-cov-4.702009_pt1 | contig 13646 bp, 9 predicted proteins | sample MGYA00376054_ERZ724521 | MGnify/ENA primary metagenome ERZ724521 (study PRJEB28724, sample SAMN07190883) | activated sludge metagenome | isolation source: activated sludge of sewage treatment plant in Hong Hong | place: Hong Kong | collected 2016-03-17 ... | reverse complement strand
TTTACACCCCGGATGGAAAGATGATTTGGAACGCGGCTTTTAATCTAACCGCAGGATCGAATGTGATTCCATTGCACGCCTCGGAAATTCCTGCTCGTGGGCTGATGATTCTGCAAGCTCGTACCTCAAAGGCAAGTATTGCTCAGAAGATAATGGTCATGGAGTGAGATAAAAACTAATCCGCAAATTGAAATTTGCTGACACTCATACTTCGACAGCCTCACACTCATCCTCTTACTACAGCTCAGCAACCACGTAGGTGAACTTACGCTTAGCATAATTTTGTGTGTTTAGGATCGTAGAAACCGCATTTCGAATTACGACAGACGATCATTGATACTCAGGAATATCCTCCCACTCATTAGGTTCAATCCAGTAGACATCGTAGCCGAATTTGTCCACGAGGTAATTGCGCAGTGTTTCCTTCTGTGCCGATGATTCTTCAAACCCACGAATCACTTCGTCGCGATCCTGGCGGTATTGTACATCGGTGGCTTTGTTGAAAAGCACATAATACATGTTGATCCAACCGCTTTTTCGGGCAGGTTTATAGGATTTCCTGGCGTCTTGTTTTTTTAATTTGGATCCGGCGACCTGTCCGGCATTCAACTTGACATGATAAAGGATATCCTGGTTGAAACTATGGGTACCGCTGATACTGAGATTGAGCGCGTTGGATTGAATAAACATGACCGGAAGAAATACGCTTCCGTTTTCAATCTTCATGTAATTGCGTAATTCATTGAAGCGGATATCCCGGAGATCTTCCAGGTGAATAAAATCACTGAAATCTTCGAGCGTTTTCATATCCAGCAGGCGACCATTGTGGATATAGATGGCCGCTTTGACCGTTGTTTTATCTGTGATCATGTTGCCCTCACCATCAAAAGGTATCCGGGATTCGGCCCAGATGTCTGTTTTACCACTCAGATTTTGAGAAGTGATGAAGGTTTGATCAAAATTGGAAAAGGATTCGAGCAACATTTTCATTTCAATGCCAGAGACCACCCATGTTCCGATCGCTACAGGACGATTATCCATTTGTGTGACGGTGCCATTCGTTTTAATGTGGCCTTCGAACAGCGAACTTTGCAGGTCATACTCCAGAGTATTTTCAGCAGCAGATATTTTTCCCTGCAGATCTGAAAAGGCGGCCAGGTTCCATTTTAAATGATCCACCTCTATTTTAAGTTGACCTCCGGACAATTGAAGAGATCCATCCTTTATTTCCAATACTTCTTCACCGAGCTTGAAAGTCAATTTTCCGGTAGACCAGGACAGTTCTGCCTGATCCACGAATGAAGCAAGCGAGGCATGATCTGTTTTAAAATGATTAAGCCTGAAGGTTTCAATATCCATATCCCCGCTTTCCACGTGCAAGCCTGAATCAGGAAGGAGATTCAGCAACCTGGCTGGTAGTGTCCCTTGCAATACTAAATCCACTTCAGGATGATCAAGATTCCGGATTTTCAAATCCCCTTCCAGTGATTTTCCCAACAAAGCACTTTTATGGAAATGTGTTTTGAGGAAAGAGTTTTGAGGCTTATCCCCACTATCGTATTGCACATCCAGCGAAAGGCCCTTGATCACCTCATTATTTTCCAAAAACGTGATACCTCCATTTTTAAACCTTGTCGATACACGGATTTGGGGTGTGTATTGGGTAGATGATTTACCCTTGATGTTGGATTCTCCTTCCCATGTGCCAGAGAACCCATAAGGCTTGAATGTTTTACTCCATTTTTCCGGCAGCCATGATTTAAGTTTTTCAAGATCTGCATCGGTCCAGGTGAGCTGCATATCCACTTCTTCATGGTCATCCAGTCGTTGGACACTCCCATTTGCCGCCAGGTGAATGGCATCATGTTCGATGGTCCAGTCTTTGAATTGTTGAATTCCGGAATGCAGATCAAACACATATTGCCCATTGAGTTGGGTTTCCAGGGATTCCGGCAAGGTATAGTCTCCCACATGAAGTTCGTGGAGGGCACTGTTGACATCCATGCTCATATCAAGCACTTCGTTTTCGTAGCTCCCTTTGAAAACCCCTTTGTCGATGCCCAGGACAAACCTCATGTCTTTCCCGTCATCGTAATGGATCGTGCTCTGTTCAATGACCAGTTCGCGGATACGGGTTTTAAAAGAACCCTCATTCTTCTCTTCGGACTTTCGGAGGATGTCGTAGGACCAATGATCGTTTTTGAAAAGGAGGTTGATTTGTGATCCGGATACATCCAGGCGATTGATCAGCATATCACCGCGCAGGAGTGGCCAGATGCTGAGGACGATATCGAGATCTCCGCCCTCGATCAGCGGAGTCTCCCCGCTACCGATTCTGAGCCCGCTGATTCCGATCGATGTGCATGGAAAATAAGAGAACCAGTCCAGGTGCGCTTCTTCATACTGCAGGGAGTCTGTCAGTTGATGTTGGACGGAAACAAGAACCCGGTCCAGAATAATATCGCTTTTCCATCGGAGCAGTACGACCAGCCCTATGGCCATCACCAGCAGGATGATGACTGTGATTTTAAAGGCCTTCAGTAATTTTTCTTTATTCATGTATACCAGTCACAAAGGTATTTCCAGGTGCGATTATACCAACACTATTGATTTGAAGCGGATGAGATAAAATCTGGGATTCCTGACCATAAAGGTCGCAGAACGGGATTTCCAAAGGGTATGGCTAAAACGTAAATGTCGGGGTAATATTTTAAGCCAAGCCTGGAAGGTGGCGAGTGTAAGGAATTGCCGAACTTGGCGCCCGATGCTGGAATCCCTCTTTGGAACAGAACTTTCCATCCATAGCTGGTTGGTGGCTATGGCGGCATCATTTTTTCTGGGTGTTGCCAAGGGTGGTATCAAAGGATTTGGGGCCATCATCACGACCATGTTTGCCCTCGTTTTTGGAGGTAAAATTTCTACCGGGATCGTCATGCCCTTGCTTATTGTCGGAGACATCTTTGCGGTCATCTATTATCACCGGCATGCGCAGTGGCGTTATCTATGGAAGCTCATGCCGTGGATGATTGTAGGTGTACTGGTGGGGGTTTGGTACGGAAAGGAGTTGCCTGACGAGGCTTTCAAGCGCGGGATGGCCATTATTATCTTGTTGAGTGTGGTCCTGATGTGGTTTTTGGAGCGGGCCAAAAATTACCAGGTACCTGACAACAGGCTATTGGCCGGAATCATGGGGACCTCTTCAGGATTTGCCACCATGGTAGGGAATCTGGCCGGGCCTTTTTCAGAGCTTTATTTTCTGGCCATCCGTATGCCTAAGGAAATGTTTATCGGTACCTCCGCGTGGTTGTTTTTTGTCACCAACGTCATCAAATTGCCCTTTCATATCTGGAGTTGGAAGACGGTCAACAGTCATTCGATTCATATCAATATTGTGCTTTTACCGGCATTATTACTTGGCCTTTGGGCGGGTATCGCATTGGTAAAAGTCATCCGGCCCAATCAATTCAGGCACATCATCATGATTTTGACGGCCTTGGGGGCATGTATTATTTTTTTCAAAAACTAAGCGTTTTCATGTCCGGCTTTTGGGCTCCTGATCAACAGGTTTTTATGATAAATGATCCTGATCAACAAGTTTGTATCCCAGGACAGGACATTACGATCCTGACATTTCAGTCAACAGGTATTTATTACTTATACTTGTACCCTGAGGATTACTTAATGCCTGAGACACCGAATGGAACCAGAAAATGATAAGCTGACACCTACAGCAGCGGAGGTATCTCTTGCCCAGGACTGGTGGATGCGATTGACGGACCCCTGGAAACAAGCCTTTAATGAGACCATGTTACGCCGGACAACGATTGAAATACCGGATGATCTTTCTGTGCATGCCATGTTTACCGCTCAGACCCTAAGAATTACAGGTCCGGGTGCTCCTTTTCCAAGCACATCTGTAGTCCTCGAAGATCTTTCCGGAATCCGGGACCTTCGACATGTTACTATTTTGATTGTAACCTTTCATCAAGTAAAACATATCAGGGAGCTCAGTGATTTAGAGCAAATTTCTTCTCTCTTTGTCAACAATAATCAGATCTCCAGTCTGGAAGGAATAGAGCCCCTGGTCAATCTCCAGGAATTGTATGCCAATGTCAATAAGGTTGACTCCCTGGTTCCGCTCAGTGGGTTGACAGGTTTACACACCCTCTACTGCAACTACAATTCCATTCGGAGCCTGGAAGGAATTGGAGAAGAACATCGGGCCCAACTGCGGAATTTCGTTTGCTTGCCAAATGAAGCCTTGCCGGATGCAGAAATCATCCGGATGGAACGGGAAATAGGAATACGTTGTAAAAAAGGATAAAAGATGATTCAACCCAGTACATACCTCGTTGTTCCAGGTCTTCTGATCCGTGGCGAATTGGAAATCATTGAATCCCTGATGCGGACAGCGCCATTTCAAAGTGGAGAAACAACGGCAACCACATCCGCACGGTCGGTCAAGAATAACCTACAAATGCCGATGGAGGGATCGGTTGAAAAAAAGCAGATAGACGAAATAGTACTTCAGGCTCTTGCGCACAGTCCTTTGGTTCAGACGGCCATGACACCGATAAAAATATTACCTCCTATCATTAGTAAATATGAACCGGGTATGCATTATGGATACCATGTGGATAGTCCGATTATGGCTCACGCGCAAACCGGCCCGATAAGGGCTGATGTGGCGATGACCATATTTCTGGCCGATCCAGGTCAATATGAAGGAGGCGAATTATCCCTGATTGCGCCCGGGCAGGAACTGCGCTATAAACTGGCCAAAGGGGATGCTATACTGTATCCATGTACACAGGTCCATGCGGTACTGCCTGTCACCAAGGGTATCAGGCTGGCTGCCGTCACATGGATGCAATGTGCCGTAAGCGACCCCATGAAACGGGAATTACTTTTTGAAATTAAAACAGCTCAGGCGTTGATCGAACAAAGAGATTCCAAAGCTCCTGAAAATCTGGTTTTACTCCAGGCCTATAGCAATCTGATGCGCATGTGGGCTGAATTGTAATCCGGTCGAAAATATCTATAAACCGACAACAGGTGATCGCTTTTCCATCCGGCAGCAAAGAAGAGGTTGTGTTCAGATTTCTGACCGAAATAGGCATTGAATTTGAATTCAGGGCAATTGATGAGGACACGTTTCTTCCCGGAATCCTGATTGAAAATGGAAAGCTGATCATTGATTTCCAAAAGCTCGGACACATGGGAGATGTCTTGCATGAAGCAGGGCATATTGCGGTGGTTCCAACTGCAGACCGGGCGATGATGCATGGAAATGTAGAGCCCGGGCCACCTTCTCAATCCCTTGAATTGGGTGCTATATTATGGTCTTATGCCGCGGTGGTCCACCTGGGCATTCATCCTTCATTTGTATTTCATGAGGCTGGATACAAAGGTCAATCCAAATGGCTTATAGAGCAATTTCAGACTGGCACCTACATTGGCCTTCCCTTGTTGCAGTGGATGGGACTGACGTATGATGCCAAGCAGGCGTTGGAAAAAAATGTTAAGCCCTTTCCTCATATGGTCAAATGGCTTAGAGATTAACATCAACAAACTAAGCTTTACATCTTTTCAAGTTGATCATAAAGTTTTAGCAGCTCCTTTATCGAAGTAGGGGCTTCCGTTGATATGGAATCTGTTGAAAAAACTTCAGTAGGTCTTTTCGCATCAAAACGGGCCCTGGCCACCATCGCATTATATTCCTCAGTAGAAAAATGCAAGCCAGTACATTGCATAAAAGCATGAAGCATAGTTTCAGGACCTTGATTATAATTGATAAAGAAAGTGTTGTGGTCTTTTGATTTGATATCTATAAACCGAGAGAAGACCGCAGTTAAAAAACGAACAAAAAAACCATCCAGATCTGCATACGCTGATGGTTCTACAAGTATGCCGGTAAAGGATGATTCCAGGTAGCCTGGAATAGATTGTAAGCCGCGTTGCTTTTGATGTGAGGCCAAAATCTGTTCCGGCTGGCGATACATCAGTATGAAAGGGGTGTTGGGATACAACTGTCTGAGGGTATCATAGAAGAAAATATGCCAACTGTCTGTTTTCACCACGAGGTTACGTACAGCGTTGGGACGACTGTGGGCAAGTAAACGTACTGCGGCGGGATAAATCGGCTCTGTTTGATTTAAGTCCAGGCCTGGATTTTTATAGGGCAATCGCAAAATGGCATCTAGCAGAGGCACTTCGGCCAACACCAGGTTATGTTCTATAGTGCAAAGCATCTGTGAAAGCAGAGTGGATCCACATCGTGAGGTGTGAAAAATCAGGGCAGCCGGAACTTTTTCATCCAAAAGATGGGCCCGCGTTAAAAGTTGCCCGATGGAACTGGTGACATTTCGGTGTCTACGATTGACCTCGGATCGTTTGATTCGACCCAGTGTCTGATGAAAAAAGGGTTCGGAAAACAGGGCATTCCCTGCCTTCAACCATTTCACAAGAGGTTCTCCAGGTGAGCCGTCGAGCGCGACAGGGATCCAGTTGCTGTCCGGGGCAAAAGACGATATGTTATGCTTGTGGTTTTTCGCATCAAGCCGCCATGAGGCATCTGATTTCAATGAAGCTAAAATGTTTTTTGCACCTTCTGAGTCCATCAATTGCAGATGATGCATCATCGCTGATTTGGTGGCAGGATCGTACGCTTTATGGTTAAGTTCAGCTTCAAAATCATAGCCTGCTTCTGAAAACAAACGATCGGTCCATTCATTTCTCACTCCATCGATCACCAGGTGAATTCTTCGTGTAGTGCCCCGATGTTCTACCTGGTGTGGCAAACTAAAATTCGCATACCAGCATTCTCCGTTGTCCATATGCAGGGGACAATCATCGACGACAAATAAGACGTTAGGATCTGTGACTACAGGAATATGTACACGAAATCTTCCATGTTCGTAACCGAGTCCGGGATCACGATGTTCTTTGATGATACTGCCAGGTGCGAGTGCAAGTAAACGAACACCTTCGATTTCACATTTCCATTGATGTAAGATCTCTCTGAAATAGGGACAGTTGGAGAGAAGGGGTGTGTCGGTAAAGGAAATCGGGGCGATCGTATGGATATCGTCAGCAGCTCCACTGGCAGAACGAAGAGAGATGCCAGTCCATTCTCCTTCATAATCGTTGGTGTTGAAGTGAGATTTCCAATGTTCTAGTTCACAGATAACCAGATCTGCCAATAATTTTCCGGCATCAAACCGGAAAGGCAGTGGAAAGAACCGATTGTCAGCAGTTAGCTTGTTCATGATACGGGATTCACCTGGTGTATAAAACCCGGAAGGTGGCTTAGTTGATACTGAAAGGTATGGCTTTCATTTGGGGACGGTTGGGGATCCAGGTGACAGATACGTTTTGGAAGGGTGAGTCCACTTTCCCAGGGAGACAACATGATGTTATCAAAAATGTGGATCAGTGTAAATAAATTCAGCTCAGGAAACTTTAATCGGTCAAGGGGATCAATGTCAACGGACACCACCGGAAATGAAGATGAGAAAGCTGAAGCGGTTTCTTTATTGAGAATAAAAACATCTTTAAGGTAACGGATATAATGTTCAGGCGTGTGCGTAAAATCCATCAGTCGTGTCATGGCCATAGCAGGTCGTAACAGACCGGCCCGGATCACAATTTGCTCTGGAACGAGAAAACCCTTAGGGTGCAAAAAGGGGACCAGGTGTTGCGTAATGGCAACTTGTGGTTCTTTTATCAGCGTGTGTTGCATGGTTTCTGTCAAGAGTATGTGGACTTCTGAGGCAGGAAGATATTGGGAAGCATCTGTCTGTATGATTTCTCGTACGAAGGCTTCAAAGCCGAGGGCATGCAAGGTCTTTTGAAGCATCTCGGCGGATATCGGATTTATTTCCAGGAATGTAAACTGCACTTCGCTGGGTTGCATATCGCACATGACAGGGAGGGATAGCGTCCCAAAGGGCCCGGAGCCAGCATACAGGACGTGGACAGGGCGGTCCGGAAACTGAATTCTGGCTGCAGTTATGGCCTCAAAAAGACCGCGGACAAAGCGCCGGGTTCGAAGCATATCCTGGATGCACATCGAAGCCCAATAGGTTCCAATAGCTTTGCCTGAGGCGGTTAAAACCGGAGTACGCTCTGAGGGGCTATATTCATTCAAACCGGCTATTTCGGTCAGCAATTTAAATAATCCGGAAATCGAAGGGGTAAGGGTTGCGAAATCCTCTTTTTGCTGCAGCAATGTAGAGGCAATCGGGGCCAACTGTGAACGGAAAGAGTGATATGGGCCCATATCATGTCACTGAATCAGGCCATCAGATGAGAACAGGCAAAGCTTTCCTCGTGTATTTTTCCAGATGGATCGAAAACGGAATAGGTAGTAATTGCTTTCCCCTTCTTTAATTTAGTGATGACCTGCACATGGCCATTGTTTGTGGCATAACTTCCTGATGTGCTTTCTCCAGAATTTTTTCCAACAGGAAAAACCAGGTTTTGGACAGCTGATGGCCCCTTTTTTCTGAGGGCATGAGAGGCCTGGATCATGGCTTCGACCTGATAGCCAGACAGTGTTTGTACATATTGCCACTGATCCTTGGAGAGGTGGCGAAAAACAGGCATAATAAAATCATGCGATCCTGAAAATGAAGCGGTGGAGACTAAAGGGTAGAAGGCAAAATGATCCCGGTCACCAAAAAAGTAAAAGTGGTCCTCTTGCCTGACAAAACCTAAAAGTGCAAAATGTTCATTTTTAGCCGTAGTGATTTGGTCAAAGGAAGCTGGGTCAAGTTGGGATGAGGAGCGGCGCGTGAGGACAAGGTTCCAGCTCATATTCCGGAGCCACTTCGTGACGTCGTGGGGTGTAAACGAAAATGGATTGAAGGCCGTGTTGCCGGAAACTACTCCCAGGCTGATGGCACCAAATGCAGACTGCTGAACAAAAGTTCTTCTTTTCATGAAGGTATGTACGAAAGATTGAAAGCGCGGATTAATTTCTCGAAGGATAAATGCCTTCGAGGCAAATCACGTAATTCATACCCAAATAGGGTTGCATGTTGTTAAAAGGCTGGTTTCCGCCAGCATTGCTGACCACAGTGGTCACGCCACCCAATGATCCATTGGCAGTGTTGGCAGGAGAGTAGAAACTATCCGGTTGGGATGCCAGAATACTTCCTGCAGGTTCTTCCGTTGTAGCATTGACTGTGGTGACTGCTACCGTGGTTGTTGCGGTATGATTGTGTATTGGCATATTGGCGGCAATCAACGTCGTGGTGTTTGTTCCGGACACTTCACCTAAAACTACATTGGGAAGGCCCGGGCCTTGACCAGCACCCACCGGTACCCGGCCTCTGAGATCTGGTAAGGCAAAGGTGGTTTGTCCGTTTCCGCCAAACGTTGTTCCCAAAAGAGAGAACAATGCAGAATTCTGTGCAATGGACAAAATTTGTCCGGCGCAATAAGCCCACGCATTGGGGGCAAAATTGCCTGCGAACATGATAATTTGAGCCAAATATCCTTCCATGTGTCAGTTATTTATTAATTAAATCTCAAAAATTTTTATTTCAGGGTGTAAAATATAAGAATTTTAATGTTTTGGCTTAAAAATTGCCTCTAAAAATTGCTTTTAGGCCAAAGATTCCGGAGGCATCCTTAACAAATTGCAAGCGTCACGAAGAATTACCAAAAATTAACCCTAATTGAACCCCTTCTTTCAATCATTGCCTGTATCTTGTGGCATTTATACCTGAGGGCTAAACCCCTGATCAAATAAACCAATCTGAGCCACCATGAATATCAGAAACGTACTCTTTTGCGCTATACTGTTCTCTTATTTTTCAGTAAAGGCGCAATATTTAGAACCATTTAGTACAGCCAATAAAGGGTATCTTCTGAATTTCGTTGACGATTTCTCCGGCATGAACTGGACGATGACGCCATGGTCCACGGCGATGATGGAGCGGGATGCCACAGATTATTTCAATACTACAGCCGCAGGTGTTTTGGAATGTATTGATATGGACCAGGAAGTTTGTTGGGAAAGTCCATTATTGCAAATTGGAGCTGCGGGTACCGTTTCCATATCTGTAGACTTAACCTGGGCAGGGTTTGATACCGATGTCATGGCTGGCGGATGTCTTGGCGATTATATCAAGGTCATGTATAGTGTCAATGGTGGAGCTTATACCATGGTGCCTAACCAGGTAGGCGGTAATGCCTGTGCCACTATTGCTTATCCTTTTAATGCCCCCGGAGCTCCTTTCACGGGTTCGGCTACAGTTACACAAGGAGGTATATCCGGAAGTACATTGAGGATCAGGGTTTGTGTTTTTACGAATGCCAATGCTGAAGTAGTAACTATTGACAACGTCTCTGTGCCTCAAGCCGGTGTGTCCCTCAATTGTTCACAACCGGTATTAACTACGACCCAGAAAAACATAGTTTGTAATGGAGCAAACTCCGGTTCTATTGATCTGACTGTAACCGGGGGTTCGGGCAGTGGGTATACCTATGACTGGAGTAATGATGGCCCTGAAACGCCTGACAATGACCCACAGGATCTTACAGGATTGGCTGCCGGCAGTTATACGGTTACTGTAACAGACGGAGCCAACTGTACACAAACCACAAGCGTGACCATCATTAGTTCACCCATCGCACAGAGCGCCATTACATTTCCAGCTTCCTGTGGTGGTGCTAATGGAGCCATAGACTTGAGTGTAAGTGGCGGGAACCCCGGTTATACGTATTTATGGACAGGAGGAGCAACAACTCAGGACATTAGCGGATTATCCGCAGGTTCGTATTCTGTCACAGTGACAGATACATCGGTTCCTCCCTGTACATCTACAGCAACTTATATGGTTGGAACCACAGCCAATGGACCTTACAATGAAACATTCAGTGTGGTAGACAAAGGATATTTGCTCAATCAGGTCAATAACTTTTTTGGTGTAAACTGGACCCTTTCTCCCTGGACCTTTGATGAGCCTCCCGCAGGAATTGGCCGGGATAACGGAGATTATTTTGCGACAACGGCTGCCGGAAAACTGGAAGGCGTGGATTCCGATCAGGAAATTTGCTGGATTAGCCCGGAAATTAATATTTCCACCTCAGGTACTATACAGTTTTCTGTGGCACTTACATGGGCAGGTTTCGACAATGAAGATTACATTCTGGTCCAGTACAGTCTCAACGGGGGCGCATTTGTGACGATTCCCAACGTTATCGGGGGAGGCGTAGGAACCATACAATATCCATTTCCTTCTGTAGATCAGACCGGTTCTACTACCGTCACCCAGACAGGATTATCAGGAAATAAAATTCAGATCAAAGTCTGCTTGAACATGAACTCTCAGGCGGAAGTTGTGACGATTGACAATGTCAACATTCCGCAAACGGTGTCTTTGTGTTTTGCTCCTGTTTTATCTACCACCAAAATGGATGTTTCCTGCAATGGAGGCAGCAACGGATCCATTGATCTTACGGTTACGGGTGGAGCTGCTCCGTATACCTATGACTGGAGTAATGATGGCCCTGAAACTCCGGACAACGACACACAGGACTTGACAGGACTGACTGCAGGTATCTACACCGTGACAGTTACAGATATGGTAGGGGCAACATCTACGGCCAGTGTTACGATCAATCAACCTACAGCGATTTCTTTAAGCACAGTGGTCACCAACATCGGATGTTTTGGTGGCTCGAGTGGAGCCATAGATCTGTCCGTATCGGGAGGCACACCAGGCTATACGTATGATTGGAGCAATGACGGGCCAGAAACACCCGATAATGATACTCAGGATCTGACAGGGCTTACAGCAGGATCATATACGGTGACTGTAACTGATGGCAATGGTTGTACGGCTACTACATCGGTTATGGTTAATCAGCCGACCGCCATATCACTGTCAGCCATTGTGACCAATGTAACCTGTGCAGGTGGAAACGATGGGGCGATTGATCTCTCTGTATCTGGAGGAACTCCAGGATATACTTACGACTGGAGCAATGATGGCCCTGAGATGCCGGACAATGATCCTCAGGATCTGACAGCGCTCACAACCGGGAACTACACGGTCACCGTGACGGATGCTAATGGATGTACTGCTACCAACATGCAAACCATTACCTCCAATCCTTTACCCACCGCATTTGCAGTCACTGGGGGTGGCACATATTGTGATGGAAATGGAGTTGTTGTCGGTCTTGCCGGATCCGAATCCGGGATCAATTATCAATTGCTTGTCAATGCTGCGCCCGTAGGTTCACCTTTTGCAGGTACCGGTGCGGCGTTTAATTTTCCCGGACTTCAAACCACACCAGGCACGTACACCGTCAAAGCCACCAATCCTATGACAACCTGTATGAATACCATGACAGGATCTGTCATCGTTGCTACAGGCGTGGCTCCGGTCATCAACTCTGTAATGGTTGTTCAGCCCACCATGGGGTATCCCAATGGTAGTATAACCGTAAATGCAACAGGAGGTCCCACACTTGAATACAAGTTGAATTCTGGTTCCTACCAATTGAGTAATATTTTCAATGGATTAAAACAGGATTCTACGTATTCCGTGTTTGTTCGTTTGCAAAATTCTTCTGCTTGTGAAGTAGCCTATTCGGCAAATCCGGTTGAAATGAATGCGGTTTCTGCCAGGTTCAGTTGCCTTCCGGATATACTTATAGGGGTCTCCCCATTTCAGGATTCTATGTGGCATATTAACCTGGCAGGAGGCAACGTAGTTAAACGGCTTGCTCCTTCACTTTCTGGCTTTACGATCACCGGCATGAACGGTTTAGCCACCGACCCAATAACAGGAGAGCATTTTATTCTATTGAAAGTAAGTGGAATCTCCGGGCGATTATTAGGAAAAGTAAATATTGAAACCGGAGTTTGTGTTCAAGTAGGAAACACAGGCGATAATTTCTCTTCTATTACGTTCCATAGCGATGGAACACTTTATGGAGCGACTGGAGATGGGGCTTCGGTTTCAGAAACCCTGTATGAGCTGAACCCAATAAATGGGACAAAAACGTTATTGTTCGCCATGGGTAACGGTGCCGATGGAGAAGTCATTTGCTACAATCCGGATGATGATTTTCTGTACCACTGGTCGGGTAATGGCACGGTTGTTTTCGAAAAATGGCCCTCTACCAATGTAACCTATACGCCAACCAATATACCTTATAGCGGATCACCCGGAGGTGAAACGTTTGGAGCCATATACAGAGGCAATAATTCATTCATTATTTCCAATATTGCCAGCAATTTTAAAGAACTCACCCTCACACCATCGGCAAGTTATGGGCCGAATTTGACCAGCAATCCGGATGACCTTAGGGGTCTGATTAAGAAGACGTGCGTCAGTTCGATCACTGTCAGCGGTATGCCTATTGTCTGTGAGCAGGGTATTGTAACCCTTGCGGTCAATGGAGGCGTCAGCAACTATCAATGGTACATGAACGGTGTACTCATCTCCGGGGCTACTAATGCAACCTATGACGCTACTGCCCCGGGCTTATACAATTGTATTTATACCGATAATTGTGGAGAGACGGATAGTGTTCCCCAGGGGATTATCCTAACTTCTGCCACTAATCCAACGCTGACCACGGTTGTAACTCCCACTTGTTTTGGTCAATCTATTGGGGCGATT
>ERZ724521.868-NODE-868-length-13648-cov-5.514235_pt1 | contig 13648 bp, 7 predicted proteins | sample MGYA00376054_ERZ724521 | MGnify/ENA primary metagenome ERZ724521 (study PRJEB28724, sample SAMN07190883) | activated sludge metagenome | isolation source: activated sludge of sewage treatment plant in Hong Hong | place: Hong Kong | collected 2016-03-17 ... | reverse complement strand
AAGCGGTGGTGGCGGAGGGATTGACGGTGATCACCGAATCCGTCATGCCGCCCGGTGTCCAATCATAGCTGACGCCGCCGCTGGTTCCAAACGTTGCGCTTCCGCCATCGCAATACGCGGGGTCCGGACCCAGATCGGGAGTCGGCACCGGATAGACGATCACGGGCTGCGCGACCGAACTGGTACAACCATCGGCCGTGGTGACCGTCAGTACTGCGTTATAGGTTCCTGTATCCGCATAGGTATACGAAGGCGAACTCAGTGTACTGCCGGTTCCGTCACCGAACGTCCAATCCCAACTGGAAATAGTTTGTGTCGAGACCGACTGATCGTAGAAAACGCTCGGAGCGCCTAAACATACAGGAGGAGCCGTGAATTCGGCAACCGGCAAAGGGTAAACGATCACATCCACCTGGCTGGTGCCTGTGCAACCCTGTACATTCGTTACGGTAACGGTGTAGGAGGTTGTCGTAGTTGGATTAACCGTGATCACCGAATCACTCATGCCACCGGGCGTCCAGGCATACGTGCCGCCACCGGTTGCGGTGAAGGTGGCGCTTCCGCCGTCGCAGTACGCGACATCCGGTCCGAGGTTCGGCGCAGGAAGCGGATGGACGACAACCGTCTGTGTAACGGTACTGGTACAACCGGCTGCGTTCGTGATGGTGAGGTTGGCCGCGTATGATCCCGTATCGGCGTAGGTATGTGTAGGTGAGGCTGCGCCGGAGGTCGTGCCGTCTCCGAAGATCCACTGCCAGGTGGTGACCGCGGGATTGGAAACGGATTGATCGGTAAACGAAGTACTGGAACCGAAGCAAACGGGTGGAGCAGTGAACGCGGCCGTTGGTAATTCCGGAGTAAGCGTTACGGCCTGCGTGATCGTATCACTGCAACCGCCGGGGGTCTGCACGATCAGGGTGACGTTGTAGGTACCGGGTGCGCTGTAAGTATGCGTCGGGTTCTGTATCGCTGCGGTTGTGCCATCGCCGAAGTTCCATTGGTAACCGCTGAAACCGCCGACCGACACGGACGATTGGTCGGTAAACGTCGCGATCGTGCCGGTGCAATCGTCGGTGAAACTGAAAGCCGCTACCGGATTCGGGCTTCCGCCGGCTACTACGACCGTATCCCGACCCGTACAACCTCCTCCGGTCGCGGTAACAATATAGGTGCCCGCACCGACTGTGATCGAAGAAGTTGTTTGTCCGGAACTCCAGGAATAAGTGTAAGGCCCGTTCACACCGGTAATCGTCGCGTTGAGTGTCGCCTGGGTCGCACCGGATGTGCAACCGAGTGCGACATCCGGCCCTGCATTCACCGCAAGTCCGTTGACACTGATGCAATAGGCGAACGTCTGGCTTCCTGCATACGGACAGTTGTCATCCTGCACCGTGACAGTGAAGCAATAGGGTACCGTCGAGATGTCAGCAGCCGACGGAGTCCAACAGAACGTACCGGATTCCCGCGTGCCGGGAGTGGTCACGAAGGTCGCGCCGGGGATGGAAAAGTCCCAGCTCAGGGTCGTGTTTTGCGCAGCATCGGCATCCGACGAGAAGACGTTGAAGCAAAGCTGCGAACCGGCACAGACGGAAGTCGCGAAACTATTGGTTCCGTTAATGCCGGAGACCGACGGAATGATGTTGCTGCAGTTGATGACCGTCACCTGGATGTCGCGTTCGACACTTCCAATCAGGACGCCGTTCCGGTACTCGTTCACGAGCACGGCCATGACCGTGACCTCGAGGTTGGTGGGCGTCATGCAGATGTCGCCATTGGCCGGATTAAAAGTCATCGCCGGGCTGGAGCTGAGCGGATTCAACGCGTTAAACGGCGCGAGGTAGGTGACGCCGAGTCCGGCCTGATCCAGGGGCGTGATCATTTGGTAAACCAGTGAATCACCATCCGGATCGTAAGCTCCGTGGTTGAAACAGAATTGCTGTCCAAGACAAACGAAGGGGACCGGCTTGTTCGAGAACACCGGCGAGTTATTGCAAATGCCCGAAGTATTATCCAAGGTGGCGAAGATGTACATGAGCGAATTCGCCGGCAGGTTGATGTTGGTGATCGCCGCATTTCGACAACAGAGATTGTAGCTGAACGTCCAGTCGGCGCAAGGACCGGGGAGCGTAACCGTACCGGTATAGACGTATTCCTGAATGCCGGTGTACGTGCCGCCGCTGCAAGTCGTAACCTCCGTAGAGCAAATCGGCGTAATCTCCTGACCCGTACCGGGGATGGGGTCCAGGGTGATGTAAAAAGCCGGATAACACGAAGACTGAATGAGAATGTCAGCCCATCCGTCGGCTGGAACACCGACACAGTCGCGATAAAACGATAAGGTTACCTGATAGGTATTGCCGCCCAGACATTGATAGGTCAGATCGGAGCCCATCGAATGACTGGCAGATGATCGCTGAACCGAAAAGAGTAACAGCGAAAGTGAAAACCAAAACGCAAGGCGTTTTAGGAACATGGAAATTACTTAAGTCCTGTGTGCAGAGGAATAAGCAAGCTGCCTTGAAAAATCGTTGATGCACATAGGTAAAGAAACTATGAATTGGAAGCAAGGTGTCCAAAATGAACAAAAGAGCTAATGGCAAGTTTTAATAATCAATTCTTGGTTGAGGAGGTTTTATCTCATACAACTTCAAGAATGATAAAAAAACTCTTCGGCGAATTGAACGAAATTGTCGGTATAGTTGTACGATGAACAGGAATGATTGGAATAATACGGTATCAATTCCAATGGTTCGACCTGCACCAATTTTCTTCCTTGAGCCTATCGCACTATCATCATATTTCGCACCTGTTGCAAAGATTCGTTCTGGAGTCGCAGGTGATAGATACCTGCTGCGAGGCCGGGGTTTTCGAAATCGGTTTCATAGGTACCGGCCGGAAGTTCTGTATTGACCAGAGTATTGACCAATTGACCTTCCGGATTAAAGACCTGAACCAAGGTGTGTCCGCCCATTGAAGAATACTTCACGCGCGTACGTTCCACAAAGGGATTCGGATAATTTGACACGAGCGACTCGCCGGCTTTCTGGTTGAGTTCGTTGATTCCGACGGTACATGCATTTCCATTTACCACCGGTAGCAACTGGAAATTCTGCAGCATGATCTGGTTCAGATCCGCCGCCGGTACGCATAACCACTGGTTGAGGACCGTCGCATAAACCGATCGGAAGTCGTATTGCATCGCGACATTATCGTTCGAGGTCACGGTAGCCGGAATGATCGGGTTGCTGCCCAGCATACCGGGTTGCACGTTGGGGCCAAACAAGAACATAGGTGCTGCGGCGCCGTGATCGGTTCCGGTACTGCCGTTCGACTTGATCCTTCTGCCGAATTCGGAGAATGTAAAGCCCAGGACACGATCACCGATGTTGAGAAAATCGAGGTCAGCGCAAAAGGCGGAGATCGCTTCCGACACCCGTCCAAGGAGGGTCGCATGCGTACCCGTCGTGGGATCGGCTGCATCGACTTGCAGGCTATGCGTGTCGAAACCACCCATGCTGACCAGGTAGATCTTGGTCTTGAGTCCCCCGGCGATCAGTCGAGCAACGATCTTGAGCTGGTCGGCGAGTGAATTGGTGCCATCCGGCGGATAAGCCGGAGATTGCTGCGTAACGTTGTCGGCTGCATCGGTGATGACACTGGCGTAAGCCATCGACTGCTGCGCGATCGTCCGGATATACGTGAGCTCCCGACCGTACAGGTTCGCGGGAGCCGGGTCCTGGATTCCGTTGATCAGGTTGTAAAAGTTGGTCGGGTCGGTGATCGTCATGCCCATTCCGACCGTTGGTCCCTGCAAGGCCAGGGAAACACTGGTTCCGATCTGCAAGGCCAGTGGATCCGGCATGGTCGGATTCGGGTAGCCGGTGGGGAAGTTGGGATACTCGTAATTGAGGTAGCGACCCAGCCAACCGGTATTGAGCACCTGGCTGCTGTCGGATGCGGTCAACCAGATATCCGTCGCACGAAAGTGCGAGAAGTTGGGAGACGGATAACTCACGCCTTGCACGATGGCCAGCTTTCCGTCATTGAACAGATTCTGCATCCCGCCCATGGCCGGATGAAGTCCGGTTCCTGTGATCCCGTTGAGTGAGAGGACCGCCGTATCCGGGATGAGGATGTTCGGTCGTGCCAGCGAAAGGTTGGCATACTGATCGAGCGGAATGACCGTGTTCAAACCGTCGTTGCCGCCGGTGAGTTGAACCAGCACGAGGACGTGGTCGTCGATCGTCGATGCCGCCAGCGACTGCAACAAAGGCGATGCTGCGAAGGAACGGAACGAGAATCCGTTGATCAGCGAAGGAATGGTGGCCGATGCAGCCAGCGATTGGAGAAACTGTTTTCTTTTCATGGCCGGCGCTGTCAGGAAAGTTGGTATTCGGCAAGGTTCATCAGGTACTGGTACATCCCCTGTAAACGGGATTCGACAATCCCGTAATACATCGTATTGGTCGGATCCGCCAGGTAGTCGTCCCAGGCATCGGTCCAGTAATGGTCCTGAGCCTGTCCTGATAAAAGGAAGCTTTTGAGATAGTCTTTCAACGTCTGGGACGGATCAAAGCAGTAATGCCGATCGAGTACTTCCTGAATGAGCAGGTTGGGGTCGGTTGCATCCGCGAGTGTTTCGGTATAGGCTACGACATCGAAGGAAATATTGCTGCTGCCCGACGTATAACCGGTGGACACCATGCGGTCGGTGAATGCATTGCGCGCCGGGAGTGTGGTCGCGTTGATCCACAATTCATGATACGCCGGAGCGGAATAGTAAGCCGGCCAGCCAGCCACATCGGGCGGGTCGCCGATCGACTGCCCCATGGCGCTGGCCTGCGAGAATATCCGGTACCAGAGTGCATACTGGTCTTCCAATGCGGAAGCATCCGGAAAGGCGACTGCAAAATCGCGCGCGTGGGATACCGCGAAATCGATGGGAGTTTTGATGAGCGCACCGCGATTGGCTACATCGAAAAAATGTTCACTGCCGAGCAGCGCCTGCAAAGCCGGGATGATCTCGTAATTGTTATTCCGAAAGATATCGGCCAGCGGCTGTATGACATCCGTCTCGGTCGCGGCGTCAATCTCGTAGTAGACGAAATAGCGGTACAGTTTCCGCGCGATCAGCAAGGCAACCTCCTGTCGTGAGAAGATCATGTCGAGCAGATCGTCGAGTTCACCCTGACCGGCGGTACCACTGCGACCGGCGATGACCGCATTACCGTAATAGGCGGAAAAGACCTTGTCGCTGGTGTCGTGGCGATTCGGGTCGAAATAAGCTGTTCCATTCGAGAACGTGATGCGGTATCCGGTGAGCACCTTCGCGGCGTTCTTCACATCATCCTCCGTATAATAAGGCTGACCGGTCGCATCTTTGCCTACCGTAAACAACTCCTGAAGTTCGCGTCCATAATTTTCATCCGGCGCGCTGGCGGTATTTAGGTAGCCGTTCAGGTAGCGCAGCATTCCCGGATCGATGGTAACGGCCCGGGTCATGGTCTTGAAATTGCCCAATGCATGGAGCCGCAATAGCGCGTTGTTCTGGTAGCCCATTACGGCGTTCCCCAGCGTGGCCGCTTCGGTCACAAAGTGATTGTGCCAGAATAAGACCATTCGTTCCGTGATGCCCGGATCCGGTTGCAGCATCAAGCCGATCCACCAGGAACGGAACGAGCGCAGGCGTTGTCCGTTCGCCAAGGCATCGTAAGCGGCGTTTACCCACGTTTGCCCGAAGGGCACATTCGGGTCGTTGTAAACCGCGGTAGCAGTATATAAAGGTGGTGAGGGTTGCATTGCCAGGGGCGTGAGCAGTTCGTTCAAAGCGCCACTCAAGCCAATGGACAGATAATGATCACACTCGGCCTTCGTTGCTCCGAAACGGGTGCGGCGAAGCAGGTGCTTCACTTCGCTCAGGCTCCAGGCACCGGAGTAAGGCGCAAGCCCGGTTTGCGTGCGGGCATGCGGTTCGACAAGTGTTGCTTCGTCGGTTTGCGGCCGACCGGAAAGGAAATCACGACGGTTCATGCGAGTGGGCGAATGTTCCCTAAGACCCGGACAAATGGGCAAGGTTTAAGGCTTGAATGAAAGGACGACAGGGATGTTAGCGGAAGGATGAAGATAATGCACAGCGGACAGATTGGATCCAATGATCGATTCGGGTTTGAACAGATTTATCGTAAAAGAGGCTGTTGTTACGCTCCTCCGGAGCTTGAAATTTCTGTGAATCCATTGTTCTAACGTGTTGGGCCCCTCCGGGGCTGGGTGGGGTGATGACGAAACGCTTTTGCCCATTTGTTGGAAGACATCATGTAGGCAATATCAAACGGACTGCCGTATTCGGTTCATGATGATCCTTCACTGGATACAATCAGCCCCGGAGGGGCCAAATACGTTTGTCGATGGCAAACCCACTACTCCAAAGCTCCGGAGGAGCGTAACAACAGGCCCTTCAGGGCAACAACAATTCTTGAGTTCCGTGATTGGATTTTCATCGATGCAGAAATTTCACCCGATCTCAATCGGCACCTTTTGTTTCGCTCCTCCGGAGCTTGCAATTTCTGTGAATCCATTATTCTAACGTGTTGGGCCCCTCCGGGGCTGGGTGGGGTCAGGTTGTAACGCATATCAGTTCATTAGAATAGATAACAGTTAGAAATTTCGACTCAACTCACATTTTTTCATCTTGACCCTTTCTTCGGACACAATTTGCCCCGGAGGGACTCAACATTATGGTAGTTAGGATTCCTATAATCTAAATATTCCATTGGAGCGATCGCTCAACGGAATCGGAAGAATGAAGCATTTAGAATTCTTCTGCTACCTGAATAAAATATCCCGCATTTATGCGGTTGCAACTGGCCGCATCACCCTATTGCTTTGCAGTATGGCAGACTCCTTTACACAGGTTTACTTACAACTCGTATTTTCCACCTACCGCAGGCAACCATTCATCGCGCAGGAATGGAAGGGCGAACTTCATAAGTACATCACAGGTATTCTGAAGAATCAACAACAAGTGCCCATCAGGATCAACAGCATGCCCGATCATATCCATATCCTCTTCGGCATGAAGCCACAGCGATCCATGTCAGAGGTGATCCGGGAAATAAAAGCCGACTCGACCAACTGGGTAAAGAAAAACCGATGGGCGAATGGGAAATTTCGATGGCAGAACGGCTATGCGCTCTTCTCCTACTCTCAGTCTCATCTGGATCGTGTCGTCAAGTACATTGAGCGACAAGAATATCACCATCGTTCCATGAAATATGAAGATGAGTACACCCGGATTCTGGATCTGTACAAAATAGTTCGAATCGGAAAAAAAGTCTTCGACTGACTGAAGGATCAGGCGAAAACCTGCAGATCATACAACTTCTTGTAGACGCCGCCCCTGGCCAGCAGATCGGCGTGGCGACCGCGTTCGATGATCTCGCCCTGTTGCATGACCAGTATCTCGTCGGCGTGTTGGATGGTGGAAAGGCGGTGGGCGATGACCAGTACGGTGCGGTTCTCCATCAGGCGGGTGATCGCGTCCTGCACCAGCCGCTCGCTCTCGGTATCGAGCGCCGAGGTGGCTTCGTCGAGAATGAGGATCGGCGGGTTCTTCAGGATCGCACGGGCGATCGCGATACGCTGCCGCTGGCCACCGCTGAGCTTTCCTCCGCGATCACCGATATTGGTCTGGTAACCTTCCGGCAAATGCGCTATGAACTCGTGGGCATGTGCAATGGTGGCGGCACGCGTGACGTCTTCGAGCGTGGCATCCGGCATGCCAAAGGCGATGTTGTTGAATACCGTGTCGTTGAACAGGATGCTCTCCTGGTTCACAATGCCCATCAGTCCGCGGAGGCTCTCGAGCGTGAGTGAACGGATGTCCTGTCCGTCGATGGTGATACTTCCCTGCTCCAACTCATAGAAGCGCGGCAGCAGATCGACCAGCGTGGTCTTGCCGGATCCGCTTTGTCCGACCAGCGCGATCGTTTTGCCGCGCGGCACCTCCAGGCTGATGTGCTTCAACACCCAGCCGGTACCGCCCTGGTGATAGGCGAAACTCACATCCCGGTAGGCGATGCGGTCCTTGAAGGACTCGATGGCAACGGCACCCGGACGGTTACGGATCGTGACTTCCGCGTCGAGGATCTTGTTGATGCGTTCGGCCGAGGCGAGTCCTCGTTGCACGTTGCTATAAGCTTCCGTAAATGCCTTGGCTGGCGGGATCAATTGGGAAAAGATGGCGATAAACGCGATGAACACACTCGGATCAAGTGTGGCGTCAGCACTCAACACCAGTCGACCGCCGAAGTACATGACAATGACCAATACGACCGCGCCGAGGAACTCCGACAAGGGAGAACTCAGGTCGCGTTTCCGGTAGAGGCGCTTCTGTAACTTCCGGAAGCGGTTGTTGTTCTCGCGGAACTTTTCGAAGCTAAACTCCTCCGCGGTAAACGCACGGATGATGCGCAATCCGCCCAGCGTCTCTTCGATGTTGCTCAGCAGGTTGCCCATCTGCTCCTGCGATTTGCCCGATGTCCGCCGCAGGCTTTTCCCGATCTGACCGATGAGGATGCCGGCGATGGGCAATAACACAAAAACAAAGAGCGATAGTTGCGGACTCATCAGCACCATGGTGGTGAGGAAGAGGATAACGGTAAGGGGCTCGCGGAAGATCACCTCCAAGGACTGCATGATGCTCCATTCGATCTCCTGCACGTCGTTGGTCATGCGCGCCATGATGTCGCCTTTTCGTTCGTTGGAGAAATACGAGAGCGGCAGTACCAGGACTTTCCCATACAGCTCGTTGCGCAGATCGCGCACCACGCCGGTACGGATCGGCGCCATGAAGTACATGCCGAGGTAACGGAACAAGTTCTTCAACAGGAACATCACCACGACCAGTCCCGAGATCACACTCAGGGCTTCGAGCTTACCGTGCTCGGCCACATACTGGCTGAGGTGATAGTTGAAATTGTTGAGCAGGACCTTCACCGAAAAAGCCCAGGGCATCTCGGTGTAAGTTTGACCCTGACTGAAGAGTACGTTCAAAAAGGGCGCTACCATTGTCAGCGAAAAGAGCGAAAAGATCACCGACAACACATTGCACAGGATGTTCAGCAGTGCATACGGTTTGTACCCGGTGACCAGCCGCAGGAGCCGAAGGTAGTTTTTCATGGGGCGGGGTAAAGGTAGGAAAGAAGGGTGTCGGGTTTTGAGTTTCGGGTTCCAGACTAAAGGGACGAGAGACGAGACCGAGTGACGAGGAGGTTTTTATGTTTAGAGTTTCCTGCCTCTGCATCCGCTACGGCAGTCAGCCGACTAAGGTCGCTTTTTTAGAACGGGACGAGGGCCGATGGAATTGAACCGAGGCTATTTTTTCAACCTTGTAACATTCAACCTTCAAACAACCGGGAACCCGGAACCCGAAACCCGGAACAACCAACTGGCGCATGCCCCGGCCTGCCCTGTCCCGGGAAATCCCTACCTTCGCACCGCGATGGACAGTACCCGACAGCTTAAGTATGCCCGCCTGATTCAGAAGGAGATAGGCGATATTTTTCAGCGGGAAGGCCCGGATTTTTACGGGAAAGCCTTTGTGACGGTGATGGGCGTTCGGGTGAGTCCCGACCTGGGCATCGCACGGGTGTATCTGAGCGTATTCGGCGCGAAGGATCCGCAAGGGACCATCGACCAGATCGAAAGTCACAACAAAGAGATCCGCAAGCGCCTCGGCAACCGGATCCGCCACCAGGCGCGCATCATACCGGAGCTCAAATTCTTCCTCGACGATTCCCTCGACTATGCGGAGAAGATTGACAAATTGCTCAGAGATTCGAAAGGGAAGGATGACGAGCGTTCGGTTGATCCGGGTGAAAACAGCAGTGAACAGTGAATAGCGAATAGCGAATAGAAGATACGGAGATCCAGAATAAACTCGAAACTCGAAACCCGAAACGGGAAACCCACAACCCCCTTCCTCGTCCCTCGGTCACGCCCCTCGTCCCTTTATCAAATGCAGTACGATCCCATCAAACGCTCTCTCGGCAATGTCTTTAACAAGACGCCGTTCCTGCGGAAGATCTTTTACCGAATGCTTGACCTACTGCTGTTGCGGGCCTGGCATGTCCACAAGGAACTTCGTTCGCTGACGCCTGAATTGCTCCGCCGGGAGCGGGACGGTGGTGTGCAGGTGCTGGATGCCGGCGCGGGGTTCGGACAATACAGCTACTGGATCAACCGTAAGCATCCGGCCTGGAACATCCTGGCACTGGACGTCAAAGACGAACAGGTAGCCGATTGCAACCGCTTCTTTTCCGCCATCGGCGCGAAAAATGTCCGCTTCGAAGTGGGCGACCTCACGACCTACGTGAAAGCCGGCACGTACGACCTGATCGTCTGCGTCGACGTGATGGAACACATCGAACCGGATGTGCAGGTATTTCGCAACTATCATGCTTCCATGAAAAACGGCGGCGTGTTGCTGATCTCGACGCCTTCGGACCAGGGTGGCAGCGACGTACACGGAGAGGGCGAAGCCTCGTTCATCGAAGAACACGTACGCGACGGATACAACATCGGCGAGATCGCCGAAAAACTGCGCAGCGCCGGCTTTTCCAGGATCGAAGCACGGTACCAGTACGGCAGTCCGGGCAAGATCTCCTGGCGACTGTCGATGAAGTACCCGATCCAGTTGCTGGGTGTGAGCAAACTCTTCTTCATCATCATCCCGTTCTATTACCTCATCGCCTACCCCATCGCTTATGTGCTGAACTGGGCCGATGTATCCGGTAATCACAAAACCGGCACCGGCCTGATCGTGAAAGCCTGGAAGTAAGGCGGCTGGGATTCGTATCTTCACCGGGTCAGCATGCGCCTGCCCCTTTTCATCGCCCGACGGTATTTCTTTTCCCGACGCTCCCAGCGCGCGGTGAACATCATCTCGATGATATCGGTCACCGGTATCTCGATCGGGACAGCGGCATTGATTGTGGTGCTTTCCGTATTCAACGGCTTCGAGGATCTTATTCTCCGACTCTACAATTCCTTTGATCCCGATATCAAGATCGAAGCCGCATCGGGTAAACGGATCGATCCTCTCGTGTTGCCTGCCGAACGCCTGCTCCAGGTACCCGGAGTCCAGACCGTCTGCCCGGTCGTGGAAGAAAACTGCCTCGTCCGCTACCGCGACCGACAATACATCGCGACCATGAAAGGCGTCGGCGACGATTATGCACGACTGACCGGTATTGACACCTTGCTTCTGGAAGGAAATTTCGTGCTCGACTCCGCTGGCTCGGAGTATGCGGTGGTCGGAGGCGCGATTGCCTATACCCTGCAATTGCATACCGGCGACCTGCTCAATCAATTGGAAGTCTATGCTCCCAAACGTGAAGCCGGCTCGCTGCTCGTCCCGGAAGAAGCTTTCAACCGCCGCTTCCTGGCACCGTCCGGGGTCTTCGCTGTACAACAGGAATACGACGAGAAATATGTGATCGTACCGATCGGATTCGCGCGGGAGATCCTGGAAGACGAAAAGGCGCTGACCAGCTACGAGATCGGACTGAAGCCGGGAGCCGATAAGGAACAGGTTACTGCCGAGGTGAAGCGTCTGGCCGGTGACAACTACCGGGTGCGCGACCGGGAAGCGCAGCACGCGTTGCTGCATAAGATCATGCGCTCGGAAAAGTGGGCCGTGTTCCTGATCCTGACCTTCATCCTGATCATCGCCACCTTCAACATGGTCGCATCGCTGACCATGCTCGTCATCGAGAAACGCGAGGATATCGCCGTGCTGCACAGCCTGGGAGCCGACCTACCCGCTTTGCAACGCATTTTTCTGCTCGACGGTTTGTTCATCACACTGCTCGGCTGCGGGATCGGCATGGTGCTGGGGTTTGTCGTTTGCTACTTGCAGGAACGGTTCGGACTGATCGGCCTCGGCGGAAGCGGCGCATTTGTGATCGACAGTTATCCGGTCAAAGTGCAACTTCCCGACGCATTCTACGTTTTCCTGACGGTGTTGGCCATCGGTTTCGTGGCCTCCTGGTACCCTGCCCGGAAACTGGTGGCGAGGAGCCTGAACCTGCGGTTGGTGGCGGCGGATGAGTGAGAGAGGGGCGTGGGACGTGGGGCGAGGGACGAGGGACGAGGGTTGATGGTTTCGAGTTCCGGGTTTCGAGTTCCGGGTTTCGAGTTCTGATTAAGAGGGGCGTGGGGCGAGGGACGTGGGACGTGGGACGTGGGACGTGGGGCGAGACCGAGGATTGATGTACGAGCGTTTATTCAACCCATATATACTCATATTAGTGCGAACCATCTTTATTCGTAACCGCGTTTGGCAGTAGGCGGTTTACGGATTGTTTAGGGCACTCCTTCCTCGTCCATCGTCTCAACTTACTTCGGCTTCGCTCCTCGTCTCTCCCTTCCTCGTCCCTCGCCCCTCGTCCCTCGTCCCTTCCATGACCCAACGGTACTTCCCTATTCTGCTTCTCCTCCTGCTGGCGACCGTTCATCTGAACGCGCAGTCGGGTTGTACGGATCCTATGGCGACGAATTACGATCCGACGGCCGTGGTGAATGACGGGTCCTGCGTTTATCCGGTGACCTCGCTGTCGTTGAGTCCGGTGACGGATCTGACTACACCGCTGCTGGATGAAAACTCCGGGTTGTTGTATCTCGACGGACAACTCTGGTTGCACGTGGACGATCTCGACACGAATCTATACCGGATCGACACCACGAACAGCACGGTACTGGAAAGTCTACCGGTGCGCAACGCCTGGAACTACGATTGGGAAGACATCAGCTCCGACAGCCAGTACGTGTACGTCGGGGATGTGGGCAACAATGTCGGCTCGCGAACCAACCTGTCGATCCTCCGCTTCGACAAGGCGCAACTCTCGTCGGGCGCGGGTTATGTACAGGTCGATACGATCCGGTTCAGCTACGCCGATCAAACCGATTTCACTCCAGCGATCGACAACACCCGCTTCGACTGCGAAGCCTTTGTGGTGGTGGACGATACCCTTCACCTCTTCTCTAAGGACTGGGTGACGAAACGCACGCGTCGCTACAAATTGCCGGCGCAACCGGGCACCTACTCCATTGCTCCCGTCGACAGTCTGGAAGCGAACGGGCTCATCACCTCCGCAGCACGCAGCGCGGACGGCGCGATCGTGTTGCTGGGCTATGACAATGTGATACCGGCACCCTGCTTTCTCTGGTTGCTCTTCGACTACCCCGGCACCGACTTTTTCGCAGGCAACAAACGTCGCTTCTCGCTGGGCAGCGCGGTGACGGCCGGTCAGGTGGAAGGCATCTGCTTCACCGACAACCGCAGCGGCTTCGTGAGCAACGAACGCTTTCAGCAGATCGTGAACGTGCCGCCGCGGTTGAAGCGGTTCGACATCAGCGCGTACATCACGGCTCCGATCACTGCGATTGACGATGGCGGACTTCGTCAGCTCCGCCTGCTCGCCACACCAAACGGTTATGTGCTGGAACATGCCGGTATACAGGGCGAGTTCTCGCTCGTGAATCTGTCCGGAAGAAAATGCAGAGAGGAACGACTGGGACAGGGAAGCACGCGCATCGAGCGCGACCGGCTCAGCAGCGGCGCTTATCTGTTGACGGTTCGATCAGCGAA
>ERZ724521.867-NODE-867-length-13649-cov-14.462263_pt1 | contig 13649 bp, 13 predicted proteins | sample MGYA00376054_ERZ724521 | MGnify/ENA primary metagenome ERZ724521 (study PRJEB28724, sample SAMN07190883) | activated sludge metagenome | isolation source: activated sludge of sewage treatment plant in Hong Hong | place: Hong Kong | collected 2016-03-17 ... | reverse complement strand
GCAATCATCTTCGCAATAGGTTTTATACCCAATATCAAATGTTGAATTTTGTATAACAAAACAAGCAAGACCATAAAAACCAAATTGCTGAAAACAATTCTGAGTACAAAATGGCTCTGTAACCATGAACCCGTCAGGTAAAACAAAAACGCTGTTACCAAAAAATAGAGAATCGTAGTAACGGCTATCAGGGCATGAGACGTTTCTATTGCATTTTGTGGGCAATGGTTCATACAGTGCATGCAACTTTCGCATTTAAGTGTCCAAAAGGGCCTGTTTTCTATTTCAATGATGGCTTGAACCGGACATTCCTTTATACATATGTTGCATCCATCACATAAATGACTGGCATAAAAAGTTTTGGAGAAAATAAATCTCCCAATAAAATAGTAAAGAAGGCTTATTGGTGCCACCAGCACATCCTGGATCAAATCCTTTTTGGACAAGAACATTTTTTTGCCGGACAGCAGTAAGTTGAAATGTTCAGTTACTTTTTGAAATATATTTCTGTGAATGAAAGCAACGGAATTTGTATTCAAAGCAGGATGCAGGGACAACCAATTGGATGGCATGTCATAGGGAATTTGGGCAATGATTTGGTAGCCTTTTCTTCTTAATAAATAGGCGGATATAAAAAATGCAATACCCGTCAGTCCGGGCGTAATCCAACCACCCAACTTCATGCCGGCTCTGGTATTCATCAATATCACTTTTTGATTGCCTTTTGGAAATTTATTAATGAAATCCAGTGTAATGGGAGGATAATTAAAGCCATGGATGGGAGAAATAAATACGATGGTAGCTGTTGGAGGTAATAGATTAATGTCCTCTTTTCGGAATTTGGCAATATTAAACAGGTGGCACGGCAAGTGGTGTTTGGCGCAGTTCAATGATAACCACAAGGCTACGCGCTTGGCATTACCTGTTCCTGAAAAATAGAAGATATACAGTTCGTTTATGTCCATGGCTTTTATACACAGACTCCGATTGTCTTACAACCTATTTAGCAACCTTAATAAAATAAATTAATAAACAAAATTTCAATAAAACTTACAAAGGTTGCTTTTTTACATTCATATCAAAAAAAATCAATGCCTTTGAATCAATAAACCTCTATTAGATGAGTATTGGGTTTGTATTCATAAACCTGATAACAATTTTAATCAACTGGCTCCCACAATTCAATTTTATTTCCTTCTGCATCCAGGATGTGAAGAAACTTGCCATAATCATAAGTTTCTATTTTATCAAGAATGGTCACACCCTCTTTTTTCAATTCTTCGGCCAAAGCTTCCAGATTTTCTACACGGTAGTTGATCATGAATTCTTTCTCAGATGGGGCAAAATACTTTGTAGTTTCTTTGAATGGGGTCCACTGGGTCTGGGCTTTTTTAGTGTTGTCAAAACCCTCATACCACTCAAAAGTTGCGCCGTATGGATTGGTATTCAGGCCCAGGTGTTTTTGATACCAGGTTTTCATCATTTCCGGATCTTTACATTTAAAAAATATACCTCCGATGCCGGTTACTTTGCCCATTGTATTTTGTTTTATGATTAATTGATTAAAACCAAAGCCCAAACAAAAGAATACTGTCAACATAGTTGTCCAGAAAATTATGATTTTTGCTTTCATGGATCGCCATATTTTAGATTCAACAAATCACTGTCTTTCACCTGCTTGGCATTATCCTCCAAAATTATAAGCGCACCAATGATCAACCGTTATCCAACCTAAATCCTTTGTAAAAACATTATTCGGGATAAGGCAGATATAAAAATGCTGTTAGATCAAATTACCATCCCAAAACATACGCAAACATGAGCGGCGCCACAATGGTAGCATCGCTTTCAACCACAAATTTGGGTGTATGTATGTCTAATTTACCCCAGGTAATCTTTTCATTGGGCACTGCTCCAGAATAGGATCCATAACTGGTCGTACTATCGCTAATTTGGCAAAAATAAGACCAAAAAGGAATATCCTCCATTTCCATGTCCTGGTACAACATGGGCACTACACAGATAGGAAAATCTCCAGCTATGCCACCTCCGATCTGAAAGAAACCAATGCCTTTACCTTCGCTGTTTTTTACATACCAATCTGCAAGCCACATCATGTATTCTATGCCACTTTTGGTAGTGGAAGGTTTGAGTTGTCCTTTGATACAATAGGATGCAAAAATATTGCCCATGGTGCTATCTTCCCAACCTGGCACCACAATGGGAATGTTTTTTTCAGCGGCAGCCAACATCCAGCTGTTGCGTGGATCAATTTCATAATATTGTTCAAGGTCACCACTCAGAAGCATTTTGTACATGAACTCGTGTGGAAAATACCTTTCTCCTGCTTTTTCAGCATCGGACCATACTTTGATCAAATGTTTTTGCAACCTTCGAAAAGCTTCTTCTTCTGGTATACATGTGTCTGTAACCCGATTGTAGTGATTCTCCAACAAATCCCATTCGTCTTGGGGACTCAGGTCTCTGTAATTGGGTACTCTTTTGTAGTGGCTGTGTGCTACCAGATTCATGATGTCTTCCTCGAGATTGGCACCGGTACAGGAAATAATCTGCACTTTGTCTTGCCGAATCATTTCAGCCAGTGAACGTCCGAGCTCAGCCGTACTCATGGCTCCGGCAAGGGTAATCATCATCTTTCCTCCTTCCTCAAGGTGCTGAACATAGGCCTCAGATGCATCAATCAATGCAGCCGCATTAAAATGTTTGTAATGATCTTTTATAAATTCCTTAATCATGGTCTTCGCTATTTTTTAATTCATTTTCAAATTTGTAAGCAAGCATCTTATAATAAAGTTTTGCTGCAATAAAATTAGGAGCCGGGTTGTGTGGGTTGGGCGCAAGTTCTACTATATCGAAACCTACCACATTTTTTCTCCTGAATACCCTTCTTAAAAAGTCCAGGACCTGATACCAGTACATTCCTCCTGGTTCAGGTGTGCCTGTTGATGGCATGATGCTGCTGTCAAAACAATCCAGATCAAAAGTGATGTACACATTATCTGTCATCTTGCCCAGTGCTTCTTCCATCCAGTAATCATTGTCCATGATGTTTTCGGCAAAATAGACTTTATTGTAATCAAGGTGTTCTTTTTCTGATACATCCATACTTCTGATGCCCACCTGAATGAGATTGGCATTTTTAGATGCATCATACACTGCACAGGCATGGTTGTAAGGTGTACCATGGTATTCCGGCCTTAAGTCGGTATGCGCATCCATCTGAAGCACGGTAAGATTTTCAAAGTGCTCGTAATGCGCCTTTATGATACCAATGCTGATGCTGTGTTCGCCACCAAAGGCCGTGAGGAACTTCCCCGTCTTCAGCATTTTTTGTGTGGTCTCATAAGTAGCTTGAAACATCTTCTCTGCATCTTTGCGCTCCGCAATTTCATCCAGAATGTGCACCCCAATCAGGTAGGGTTCTGAATCTGTTTCTATGTCGTAAATTTCCATATTATCAGAAGCATCGCAAAAAGCCTCAAAGCCCTGATCCGCACCTTTTCCCCATGTACTTGTGCCATCAAAAGGCACAGATTGCAACAACACCCTCGCTGTTTCAAATTCATTTTTACCGGATTCAAGTCCGGCATATATTCTGTTACTCATATCCCAAAATTTGAAGCATATCGTTTACGGTTTGTTCTCCACGATAAACCCAGTCACGATAATTGCCCTTTTCGTCCCTGTCTACAATTATATGTTTGGGGGAAGGTATCAGGCAATGTTTAATGCCACCATAGCCACTGATCGCCTCCTGGTAAGCTCCGGTATGAAAAAATCCCAAATACAACGGCTCGTCGCTATCATTGTCGACTCTGGGTAAAAATATTTGCTGGTCAAGGTCTTCTGAGTTGTAGTAATCAGAATGATCACAACTGATTCCACCTATGTTGACCTGGGCATAATCTTCTTTCCATTTATTGATTGGAAGGAGGATGAATTTTTCAAAAATCGACCATGCATCGGGTATGGTATTCATCAGGCTGTTGTCTATCAAGTACCAAAGCTCGGCATCGTTTTGTTGTTTGGCCTCCAACACTTTAAAAATAATGGCACCGCTTTCACCTACTGTGTATTTGCCAAATTCTGTAAAAATGTTGGGCTCTTCAATACCTTCTTCCTGGCACACTTCTTTGATGTTGCGCACCACTTCTTCAATCATGTACTTGTAATCGTATTCAAAAGCCAGGTTGTTGCGAATGGGCAGTCCGCCACCCAGGTTGATGCTATCCAGTGAAGGGCATATTTTCTTGAGATCTGCGAAAATCTTTAAGGCCTTTCTGAATTCACCCCAGTAATAAAGGGTATCCTTGATGCCGGAATCCACAAAAAAGTGCAACATCTTGAGCTTTACCTTTTTCTTCCGAGCCAGTTTTTGCTTATAATATTCAATGATTTCTGTGCTCCTGATGCCAAGTCGGGACGTATAGTAAGCCGATTGGGGTTCTTCATTGATGGCCATCCTGATGCCTATGGTAAGGTCCTTTTTGGTTCTTGCCATTAATCGGTCGATTTCTACTTTTGAATCCATCACCGGAATCACATTTTCAAAATCATCATCAATCAGGCCTACAATTTTGTCCAAATAGTCATCGGTCTTATGGCCGTTGTGGATAAGGAAAGTTTTTTTACTGATACGCCCCTTTTCAAACAAACGCCGAATCAGATCAATGTCAAACGAACTGGAGGTTTCCAGGTGCACTCCGTGATTAAGGGCTTCGTTGATCACATGGCTAAAGTGGCAACATTTGGTACAATAACAATAATAGTATTCACCCTTATAATTATTGGCTTTTATGGCCTTGTTAAAGAGGTTTTTTGCTTTCTTGATCTGATCTCCGATCCTGGGCAAATAAGTCAATCTGAAAGGAGTGCCGTATTTGTCAATGAGGTATTTGAGGGAAAAATCGTGAAAAGTCAGGTAGTCATTTCTGAGATCAAAACCATCCTGTGGAAAAAAGTACGTCTGGTTGATTAGCTCAAAATAGTTATTCTTCATTCTACAGTGTCAGTCTCATGATTTTAGTGAAAAATTCAGTTGTAAAGTAACGAATAAAAAATAGGATTTAACCGTTTTCACCCAACATTTGTGCAAAGCATTTGGGCGACACTTTATAGCACAATTTTTTAAATTTGTTATACTTTGGAAATCAAACTTGTGTTGAAGTTTCAAGGGCGTCAATCAAAGTTTTACAAGCAACAAATATGAGCTCTCGTCCTGCCGGTGAAACCTCAATGTCTTCATCTGACTCCAAACTGTCTTCCACAAAGGCAAGCAAATCTTCCTGGGGGTAGTCTTGAAAAAATACATTGAGCCTGTCATGAAAATTTCCTCCTTTGGCTTCCTCCATTTTGAGCCAGTTGTTTTCTTCCAACTCCGACATTACCTCAGCTTCGCAAGTTTTGATTTGTCCGTTCGCCTGGGTAGTGGATGTGTAGATGACCGTAGCCATAAACCACAACAACTCGTACTCATCATCCGAAAGCAACTCATACCCTTCATCGGTCAACATAGCTGAAAATGCAGGTTGGCCCGAAATCAATGCATCCCGATCGCTGAAATATTTTTTCTCACTCTCATAGTAACCATCAAATACCTTCTCAATGTCGTCTTCTGATATAAATTGCATCCCTTTTTTTTACAAATATCCATAAATTAAACCATTGTTTCTTTGATCTTTTAACATTGTTTTACCGACCTATGGTTTTTTTACCCGCTAATTATGCTGCATCCTTTAGCTGACTTTGTAGAAAGTAAAGGCCCTTGCCCAATTAATAGGTCATGTAACCTTCATCAGATTCACTAAAAGATAAGGCTTCAAACTTTCTGCCACCGTGGCTGTTATGATACAAAAAGATAAGATGAAATATTTTGGTCTGATGTGTGGTGTGGTTTTGTCCCTGCTTTTTCAATCGTGCAAAGCCGAAACACAGCCGGCAGCCAAGCCAGCTTTTGTACCATCTCCGGGGCTTGAAAAGGCCTATTTTGCTTCTGGCTGTTTTTGGTGCGTTGAAGCCATTTTTGAATCTGTTTACGGTGTAGAAGAAGTAGTTTCAGGATACTGCGGAGGTTCGGCAAACGATGCAAGCTACGATCAGGTCTCCTCCGGAAACACCAATCATGCAGAAACGGTTGAGGTATATTATGATCCCACTAAAGTTTCTTACACAACGTTGCTGAAGATATTTTTCGATAGCCATGATGCTACCACCCTCAACCGACAGGGGCCGGATGCAGGCAGGCAATACAGATCTGCCATTTTTTATCAAAATGAAGGTGAAAAGCAAGCCGCCGAACAATATATTGCATCGCTTTATGGCACCGGTCTATACAAGGCGGGTACCATCACCACTACCCTTGAAAAATTTACCGGTTTTTATGCCGCAGAAAATTATCATCAGGACTATGAGCGACTTAATCCAAGCCAACCTTATATCAAAGCAGTAAGTGTGCCCCGACTTAAAAAATTCCAAAATAAAAACCCTGAATTGCTAAAAAAACAAGAAGCAAAACATTGAAACATTTCTTTGTTTTAACCGGGCCGGAAAGTACTGGAAAAACCACGCTGGCCCAACAATTGGCGGTTGAATGGAATATGCCATTGGTTCCTGAATTTGCCCGCCAATACCTGGAAAACAAGGTTGACTCTTACACACTGGAAGATGTTGATTTCATAGGCCAAAAACAATGGGAACTGGAATTGGCAACTGAAGGTGAGCTGGTAATTTGCGATACCGATTTATTGACCATCTACATTTGGAAAAAAGAGGTTTTCCATGTTGAGGATACAGCCTTACTTTCATTGCTCAAAAAGACGTCCAGGCAATACTTACTTTGTGCTGCCAACATACCCTGGGTGCCGGATCCCTTGCGGGAAAATCCCATGGACCGAGACCGGCTCTTTGAAATATACCTGTCTCTAATCAACAAACTCGAATTGCCATTTTCCTTCATCCATGGCAATTCATTTGATGAAAGATACACGCTTGCATACCATAGCATGGGAGCCTTCTTTAGTAAATGAAATTACTACAACAGCCCTTGATCAAAACCTGATTTCATAAGCCGGCACTTTTCCGGTCTTAATCATCTGCTTCATATCAAACCGAAGTTTGACAGAATCATCATCGATCAACTCATAGTCAATCCCTTTTACCTCTTTTATCTTAGCGGGTAAATGATAGATTTGCTCTATTTTGTCCAGGCCCATTAACTGCAGCACCATGTCGATATTCATTTCATCGTTTCCTCCTTCCATCGAAGCAAATTCTTTTGGGACCATGCCATTTTCAAATGCATCCACCTCCCTGCTGCTCAATACACCTGCTTTGGGATCAAAAATCAAGTTTTCAATGGTACTGAAATTACTTTTAAGACTGTTGTATGACGTTGTATCACCGGTTTCAATAAATTCTGCTTTTGCCATGTTCTCTCCTATTTGCCTGGCTTCAGTAAAATTTTTATACGTGTATGTCAAATCAATAGTTCCGGTTTCTGCTACCGAATCAAGATGAAATTCAATCGATACCTGCTTCAACAATGTCGCATTCTCCAACTCCTTCAAAACACTATCCGGAATGATGTTATAGATTGTCACGAAGGTATCCACCTTCCCCTTGTCAAGATTGCTAAAGAATTTTTCTACACTTGATTGCTTTTTTGCGACCGCTCCAAAAGCTGGCTGATCACCCATCGATTGCGTTGAATCCTGTTGAAATTCATAATGGTAGTTGGTAGTGTCCTGCCACATTTCTTCAACGTTGTTTTCCTCTTCGTCTGAGGATTGAGTGTAATCTATACTTGTAGTATCCTGCCACCATGCAGCCAGAGAATCCGCCGGAAAAATGACTTCATTGGATAGACTATCCTGAGCATTGCCCAATACCGCTGACGAATCTTGCTCCATGGCTTTGCCAAAGCCTTCAAATGCGGCTTTCATTTCTTTGATCATCTTGCCCAAATCGTAATGAATATTGGTTTTGCCAGAACCATCAGCATAAAAAGTGATTTCTGATTGGTAAGTGCCACAAGAAAACAACGTCATTCCCAGGAGCAGTAGGATATACTTTTTCATTTGATGTATTTTATAGCAAGATACAATGTATTATCTTGCATTTTCACCTTTTTGATCACAATCAACTCTCCTTAATGCCCCATCTTCACTTTCAACAACCAATTTCCAATGAGCTGGTTGACCTTCAGCCACTAAAATTTGAAGATTTTGATGCTTTGTTTGCGGTGGCCTCCGATCCGCTCATCTGGGAGCAACACCCCAACCCCAATCGATACCAAAGACCCGTTTTTGAGACTTTTTTTGCGGGGGCATTGGCATCTGAGGGAGCTTATTTGGCATTGGACAAGTCTTCAGGCGAGGTGGTAGGAAGCAGCCGATTCTATGATTATAATGAAGACCTCAAAGCTGTTCTAATTGGCTATACCTTTATTGCCAGAAAGTTTTGGGGTAAAGGATTTAACCCCGCTATGAAACAACTCATGCTGGACCACGCCTTCCTGCTTGTCAACGAAGTCTATTTTCACGTCGGTGAAAACAACCGAAGATCACAAATTGCCATGGAACGGCTAGGTGCAAAGTGCGTAAGAAAAGTGGAAGTTGCCTATCATGGTGAACCCTCGCGCATCAACATCGAATACCTCATCAAAAAAAGAGGGGTGTAATCCACCCCTCCGATTTTAACTCATTCTGTTTAAACTTTCTTTGACAAAGTTGGCCAGATCTTCTCCTTTCAACATATTTTGTTGCAGCAGTGCCAGATGGTGGAGATAGGATGCCATCTCTCCTTGTTTTTCTTTGCTTTCAGACAATAATTTGTTGGCTATGATAGGGTGATTGGTGTTGATCACCACATTGTGAATGTCCCCAAACATATCGTTATCCATGCCCTGCATCATCTGCATCTCTTTCATCCTGCGCATAAATTCGGGCTTGGTAATCATTACTGGGTAATCATCGGGTGACAAGGCTTTGAGTTCTACATGTCCGCCCTTTTGGGTCTCCATAATTTCTTTAAACAGTGCCTCAACTTCTTTTTGTTGGTCTTCTGATAATACCGACTCTCTCTTATCCTCCTTTTGTACAAGATTGTCAACCGTATCACTGTCTACCCTTACAAAGGTGAGCTTTTCTCCTTTGTACTCCAGATGTTGCATGAAGTGGTTATCTATCATACTGTCGAATATCAATACATCGTAGCCGTATGATTTCGCACTTTCAATGTAAGCATATTGCTCTTTGACATTATTGGCATAAATACATACCAGACGTTCGTGTTTATCTGTTTGGAGTGCCTTGATCTTTTCTTTGTACTCTTCAATGGTAAAGTATTGGTCCTCTGTGTTTTTCAACAAGGCAAATTTGATGGCTTTTTCATTGAACTTTTCATCGCTGATCATGCCATATTTCACAAAAACACCGGTCTCTGTCCATCGCTGTTCAAAAGTTTCACGCTCTTTTTTGAACAGGTTTTCCAATTTTTCAGCCACTTTTTTGGTGATGTAATTGGTAATCTTTTTCACGTTGCCATCCGCTTGTAAATAACTGCGCGACACATTCAACGGTATGTCTGGTGAGTCAATGACACCATGCAAAAGAGTAAGAAATTCCGGTACAATGTCCTTTACTTCGTCGGTTACATATACCTGATTGCTGTACAGCTGGATCTTGTTCTTCTGCAGTTCCGGCGTGTTGTTGAGCTTTGGAAAATACAGGATGCCTGTAAGATTAAACGGATAATCGATGTTGAGGTGGATCCAAAACAACGGCGGTTGGCTAAAAGGATACAATTCATTGTAAAAGGCCTTGTATTCTTCATCTGTAATCTCTGTGGGTTTTTTCTTCCACAATGGATTTGGGTTGTTGACAATGTTGTCAACTTCTGTTTTAACCTCTTTTCGGTCTTCTCCCTCTCCTTCCCAGCTGCTTTCTGTTCGTGTGCCAAATTGAATTTCTACCGGTAGAAACTTACAATACTTTTTGAGCAAGCCTTCAATTCTGCTTTCTTCCAGAAACTCTTTAGACTCCTTATTGATGTGTAAGATGATATCTGTCCCTCTAAAAGCTCTTTCTGCAGCTTCGATCTCATACTCAGGGTTGCCATCACATGTCCATTTTACGGCCTGGCTGCCTTCCCTGTAGGATTTGGTGATCACTTCTACCTGGTCTGCCACCATAAATGCAGAGTAAAAGCCAAGACCAAAGTGGCCTATGATGCTTTGATCTTTGTATTTTTCTATAAACTCTTCTGCAGAAGAGAAAGCAACCTGATTGAGGTATTTTTCAACTTCGTCCTGACTCATACCAATGCCCCTATCCGAAATGGTGAGGGTCTTGGCTTTTTTATCCAATTTAACCTGGATTCGAAGGTCACTGACATCTCCGGTATTCTCACCAGAAGCGGCGAGGGCCTTTATTTTTGTTGTGGCATCAACCGCGTTGGATACCAGCTCTCTCAAAAAAATCTCGTGATCTGAGTAGAGAAACTTTTTAATGATTGGAAAAATATTCTCCGTTTGTACTGAAATCTGTCCTTTTGCCATATTTTCTACTTAATTTTTAGGTTTTACACTAATAAATTCTGAAATTCGGGTTGTTTGTACCCATGCCACAGTGGTCAAATGCTGTGCCACCTGACAAAAAGTGTCATTTTGGCAGAACAAGATCTCAACGCACTGTCTCCCTGTCTTTTAGCCTTGCTTAATTGAAAAATTGTACTTTTGCACCCTCAATGACGAAAGTGACCTATCATGAATAAAAACCTGGCTCTCCATATCGAAAGCCTGATCTTCGCATCAGAAAAACCAATTACCGTTGAAGATATTACCAATGTAGTGGAAGAAACCATGGAAGTTTTACTCGATCCGGGGCAGGTAGATGAAGCCATCCAATTGCTTCGCGAAAAGTATGAAAGCGAAGATTTTGCCATTGAAATTATTGAAATTTCCGGTGGATATGCTTTCATGACCAAAGGTGCCTACCATCTTACCATTTCCAATTATCTGAAACAAACCACTACCAAAAAACTCAGTAAGGCGGCTTTGGAAACCTTGTCAATTATTGCCTACAAACAACCCGTATCCAAATCTGAAATCGAAAGCATCAGGGGAGTCAATTGTGATTATGCCATTCAGAAGTTGCTTGAAAAAGAACTCATTGAAATCAAAGGCAGAAGCGAAGGACTGGGTAAACCTCTTTTGTATGGTACCAGTGAAAAGTTTTTTGACTATTTTGGCTTAAGAGGTGTGCAGGACCTGCCCAAATTGAAAGATTTTGAAATGCCGGAAAATACCATTGGTGTCCCCTCTCCGGAAGAAATTGAAACTCCGGTCATGGTAGATGGTGAATCGGTTCACCTTTCAGCTTCCACCATCGTTTTGGAAGCCGAAGAACTGTTGGAAGAAGAACAATCCGGGCTCACCATTGTTGAGGATATTGAAGAGGAAGCCGATGCTTCTGCTTCAGATGAATTTACCGATATTCAAGAATGACAGAAAATACATTAATCAACAGGGTCGATCAAAGTGGAATTGTTACCATTGATCTCGAAAAATTCTACCCCGGTTTTCAAGTCTTTTCTTTTGACTTGAAAGACTACCTGTTCCATGGCCTGATTTTAAGGGAAAAAGACTTCAGAGAAGCCTTAAAAACACACAATTGGATGCAATACAAAGATGGTGTACTCTGTGTTTTTTGTTCGTCAGATGCCATCATTCCTGTATGGGCGTACATGTTGGTGAGCAGTTACGCTGCACCCGTGGCTTCACAAATCCATAATGGCAGCCCCGAACAATGGATGCAATATTATTACCATTCTACCATTCAGGCAATGGATTTAAGTCCTTTTGTCGATAAAAAAATCGTAATCAAAGGCTGTAGCGACAAAGCGGTGCCATCCTCTGCTTATGCCACCATCACCGCCAGATTGATGGAAGTAGCACAATCTATTATGTACGGAGAGCCTTGTAGCACGGTACCCGTTTATAAAAAAGCCAAGACTGTCGAAACAAATCCTCTTAGTTGATCTTCCTGCCTTTTTCTTCCTTGTTTTTAATTTGATTGTTTACAGCTTTTTCCAGATCAACCATCAGGATGCTCAATGCATCATCTGCTTTGACGGTGTAATGCTGGTCCTGATACGTCACTGTCCCTTTGTATTTCTCCCAATCTTTTGCCAATAATGCATAACGACCCTTGATGGCTTCATTGGGGCCAAACATCAGGTATTTGCTGTCGTCACTTTCATGAAATGAAATGGCAAAACGGTTGGCCTTGGGAGAAAACAAAAATACGCCGGGGGTTCCTTTTTTTATCACAATGCGTTCACCTGTATTTTCCTTATTGATTTTTATTTTACCATCTACAATGCTGGCTTCACTGCTGTCTCCTTTTTTGTAAAGTACAATATCGTCACTCAAATAAAACTGGATGTTCTTCAATTCTTCATCGGTCCATCGGTACCTGTCGTACAAATCCTGACTAAACGGAGTCAGCTGGGGAGAACAGGCAACCAGCCCGGTGAGCAAAAATGCTGCATAAAGGAAACCTTTCATGTTGAATCAAATTTTAATGGCTTGAAAATCAAAATTACTATGCTAAGACGTAGTACCACGGGTTTTGACAACAACTTAACAGTGCATTTAACATTCTTATAACTAGGGGATAGGGGGTGGGGGATAGGGGATAGATTAAATGATGCACCTATCGGTGCATGGGGACTTGCGACGAGCGACAGGCGACAAGCGTGGTATGTTGCACCTATCGGTGCATGGGACTTGCGACGAGCGACATGCGACATGCGTGGTATGATGCACCTATCGGTGCATGGGACTTGCGTTGAGCGACAGGCGACGAGCGTGGGATGATGCACCTATCGGTGCATGGGGACAGGCGACGAGCGACAGGCGATGAGCGTGGGATGATGCACCTATCGGTGCATGGGGACAGGCGACATGCGACGAGCGTGGGATGCTGCACCTATCGGTGCATGGGGTCAGGCGTGGAGCGACAGGCGACAAGCGTGGTATGTTGCACCTATCGGTGCATGGGGACTTGCGACGAGCGACAGGCGACAAGCGTGGTATGTTGCACCTATCGGTGCATGGGGTCAGGCGTGGAGCGACAAGCGACGAGCGTGGTATGATGCACCTGTCGGTGCATGGGGTCAGGCGACGAGCGACATGCGCGGTATGTTGCACTTAACGGTGCACGGGGACTTGCGCTGAGCGTTGAGCGACGAGCGTAATGTGAGAGAGGACTTGCGTTAAACGCTATAAGCCATGTGCCTACCCCAGCTTCGCTAGAGGCTATGCTGTCTCATAAAATAACGTACTAGTCGAATGGCCCAAGTCAGCCCCCACAGCGATGGCCGCAGGCCCAGCCCCCCCATTGTCCGTCGCATGTCGCCCGTCGCATGTCGCCCGTCGCCCGTCGCTTATCGCCCATCCACCCCACCGCGAAGGCCGCAGGCCCGTCCCATGTCGCACGTCGCCCGTCGCATGTCGCCCGTCGCATGTCGCACGTCCATCCCACCGCGAAGGCCGCAGGCCCAGCCCATGCCCGTCGCCCGTCGCATGTCGCCCGTCGCATGTCGCCCGTCGCATGTCGCCCGTCCAT
>ERZ724521.863-NODE-863-length-13657-cov-4.241215_pt1 | contig 13657 bp, 13 predicted proteins | sample MGYA00376054_ERZ724521 | MGnify/ENA primary metagenome ERZ724521 (study PRJEB28724, sample SAMN07190883) | activated sludge metagenome | isolation source: activated sludge of sewage treatment plant in Hong Hong | place: Hong Kong | collected 2016-03-17 ... | reverse complement strand
CTATGCGCCCACCCCACCCCCTGCACTCCACCGCGGTTGAACTTCGCGCCTTTGTTTGGCTGCTGGTCGCCGTCACGGCCGCCTTCGCACTCATCCTCTGGCCGTTCAGTGGCGCCGTGCTGTGGGCCATCTCGCTGGCCATCGTGTTTACGCCACTCCAACGTCGGGTACTGCACCGCATGCCGGGGCGGCCTACGCTGGCCGCCCTGCTGACGCTGGGCGCCGTGCTGCTGATGGTGATCCTGCCGCTGGCCGTGGTGGCGGCCTCGCTGGTGCAGGAGGCGGCCACGCTGGTGGATCGGCTGCGCTCGGGCGAACTGGACCCGAGCCGCTATCTGCGCCACATTGTGGAAGGCATGCCCACCTGGCTGCGCCAGCTGCTGGCGCGCTTTGGCCTGGGCAACTTCTGGGTCATGCAGCAAAAGGCGCTGGCGGGTGTGGCGCAAAGCGGCGGGACCATCACCTCCCAGGCCTGGCTGATCGGCCAGAGCACGCTGGAACTGGTGGTGGGTTTTTTCGTGATGCTGTACCTGCTGTTTTTCCTGCTGCGCGACGGCGCGGGGCTGTCGGCCCGCATTGGCACGGCCGTGCCGCTGAACGCCCACCACCGGCGCCGGCTGTTCACCAAGTTCGTGATGGTGGTGCGGGCCACGGTCAAGGGCAACATCCTGGTGGCCATCGTCCAGGGCACGCTGGGCGGTATTGCATTTGCGGTGCTCGGCATCCCCGCGGCGCTGCTGTGGGGCGTGGTCATGGCCTTCCTGTCGCTGCTGCCCGCCGTGGGTGCGGCGCTGGTGTGGATGCCGGTGGCGCTGTACCTGCTGAGCATCGGCGCCTTCTGGCCTGCCGTGGGCCTGGCGGCCTGGGGCGTGCTGGTGATTGGCCTGGTGGACAACCTGCTGCGCCCGTTCCTGGTGGGCCAGGACACCCGCATGCCCGACTACCTGGTGATGCTGTCCACCATTGGGGGCATGGCGGTGTTTGGCATCAACGGGTTTGTGGTGGGCCCGGTCATCGCCGCCATGTTCATCTCGGCCTGGGACATCTACACCACCGAGCGGCTGGCCGATGAGGCCGCGCCGCCGCCCGCCTGACACCGCGCCAGGCGCTCAGCCTGCGGGCAGCCACACCGTAAAGCGAGTGCCCTCGCCCGGCACGCTGTGCACCTCAATGCGCCCGCCGTGCTTTTCCACCGCCGTCTTCACGATGGCCAGCCCCAGGCCCGTGCCCTGGATCGTGCCCACGTTGCTGGCCCGATGGAAGGACTCGAACAGGTGCGCCACCTCGTTGGCCGGGATGCCAATGCCCTGGTCAGCCACCTCGAACAGCGTGCCACCTGGCTCGGCCCGCACCGCAAAACGCACGGTGCCGCCGCCGGGTGAGTACTTGATGGCGTTGGACAGCAGGTTGCCGAAGATGTGGCGCAGCAGTTTTTCGTCGTACCGGCCGCTGTTGAGGCCCGGCGCGAAGTCGGTCAGCACCTCGCAGCGCGAGTCCGGGAACTGGGCCCGTGCCTCGTCGATGATGTGCCGGCACAGCGGCACCAGGTCCACCTCGTGCGGCTGGAACTCCAGCATCTGCGCGTCGGCCTTGCCCAGCAGCAGCACGCGGTCCATCATGCGCGACATGCGCTGCACCGCCGCCGAGATGCTGTCCAGCAGCTCGGTTCGCTCTTCCGGCGGCAGCCGGTCACCGTAGTCGCGCAGCAGCTCGCCGGCCGAGAGGATCGCTGCCAGGGGCGTGCGGAATTCATGGCTGGTCATGGCCACGAAGCGGGTGCGCAGCTCGTTCAGGGCCTTCTGCTGCTCCAGCGCCTCACGGATTTCCTGCTCGGAGCGTTTGCGCTCGGTGATGTCCAGAAACGTCCAGATCACGCCGGAATCCGGGTCGTTGGGGCGGATGCAACTGCCGCCCATCTCCACCCAGAACAGCTCGCCGGAACGCCGGCGCAGCTGCCGCTCGCAAATATAGGTGCCATGGGCAATCAGTGCGGCGCGGGCCTGCACGCCAAATTCGCGCCAGGCCTCCAGCGTCGGGTGGATGTACTCCGAGCCCTGGCCGATCAGCACCTGGCGCGGGTAGCCCAGCATGCGGGCAAACCGTTCGTTGACCCATTCGTGGCGCCGCATGACCGACAGCACGATGCCCACTGTCGCGCTGTTGAGGATGGCCTCGCGCTCGGACGAGGTGCGCTGCAGCTCGGCTTCCAGTTCCTTGCGCGCGGTGATGTCCATGATCACCCAGACCGTGCCTTGCGACAGGTCCTGCGGGCTGACCGCCTTGCCCGACAGCGATACCCACAGCACGCTGCCGTCCACACGGCGCATCTGCAGTTCCTCGCGGAACACGTCGCCCCGCCGGATGCTGGCCGCCACGTCGGCGCCGGTGCGCAGGTACTGCTCGCGCGACAGGTAAAACGGCTCCATGGACTGGATGCCGCTGACGTCGCCCTGCGCTCCGAAGATGCTGAACATCGCCCGGTTGGCCCAGCGGAAGCGCCCCTCGGGCGTGAGGAAGGCAATGCCCACCAGCGAATTCTCGAGAATGGTCTCGCGCTCCTGCAGCACCGTGCGGTAGCGCTCCTGGGACTCGCTGAGCGCCTCCACCAGGGCGTGCTCGGCCTCGATGCGGGCCTGCGCCTGCTCTTTTTCGCGCCGCACCACGTTGATGCGGTCGCCCAGTGCGAACGACAGCAGCACCATCTCGAGCGCCGAGCCGATCAGCAGCGAATTGGCCGTGACCAGCGTGGACGGCAGGATGCCGATGTTGTGCAGGAACAGCGCCATCACGCCCCCCAGCAGCGCCGCCCAGGCTGCCAGGAAATACACCGCCCCGGGGTGGCGCTGGCGCATGCCCTGCACCCCGGCTGCGATCACGGCGAACACGCTCAACGGTGACAGCACCGTGGTCATCCAGGTTGCAACCAGGTACGGCAGGAACAAGGCGGCGCCAAGCGACGCCAGCCAGGCCAGCGCCAGCAGCTTGAGCACCTGGTCCAGCCGCGGCATGGTGGCGGCCGAGCCGATGAACTGCCGCGCAAACAGCAGGCCGAACACGGCGGCGGCCGAGTTGCCTATGTTGGGCGCCGCATTGGTCCACCACACCCATGCGCCCCAGAGGAACTGCATCCCCAGCCCGGTCAGTGCGCTTTGCGCCAGGCCCAGGCTGGCGACAAAGGCCACATACAGCAGGAAGGCCGGATCGCGCACCGACACGAACAACAGCAGGTTGTAGGCCAGCAGCCCGAGCAGCAGCCCGAAGTACAGGCTCAGCACCGAATAGGTCACCTGGTCGCTGGCCCACAGCGCGTCGGGCTGCCACAGCCGCAGCGGTGCAGAGACCGGGCCCTGCGACGCCACCCGCACATAAAGAACATGGTCGTCGCCCGCCGGCAGCGCGACGCGCAGCACATGGGTACGGTGCGGCACGCTGTCGCGCGGCTGCACGGTGTCGCCCGCGCGGCTTCGCGCCCAGCCCCCGCGGCCGTCGGGCTGGTACAGCTCGATCCGGTCCAGCGGCGGGTAGGCCACCTGCAGCAGCCAGTCACGCGGCGCGCCCGTCGCCAGCCGCAGCGTGACGCGCATCCAGATGGCGTCCGGCGTCAGCCCGAAGTTGGTGGCGGTGGTGCTGTCTGCCACCGGCTGCAGCCGGGCCTGGGCAGCGGGCTGAAGCACGTCGTCCAGCGTCAGGCTGCCGCCCGGGTCGCGCAGGTAGCTTACCGCCGGCGCGAGGGCGTAGCTGCCCCCGTTGCCCAGCACCAGGGGCACCTGCGCCGCGCCCGGCAGCGCCCAGCCGCACAGTGCCAGCCAGCAACCCAGGAGGCGCAACCAGTTCATGCGGGCTCCAGCCGGGGGCGACCCGCCCGCACCGCAAAGCGCGCCAGCGTACTGGCCGCCGCGTCGGGCCGGGTCACATCGTCCACCACCCGCAGGCTGGCGGTCAGTTGTGCTGGCGTCAGATCCAGCAGTCCGTAGCCGCGGTGCTCGCTTTCCGCCAGCACAAAGTGCGGGTTCTCCGCCAGCCGGGCGGCCAGCTTGTCATTGCCGCCAGACGCCCGCGACGTGATGCTGGTGCCGCAGAATTCCACGCCCACCGTCGCGCTGGACGGGCTGGAATAGTCGGCCTTGACGTGGCCCACCCAGTTCTCATGGACATCGCCGCCCACCAGCACCGGGTTGGCCACACGGTGCTTTTGCAATGTGTCGGTCAGTCGCGTGCGGGCGGCGCCATAGCCGTCCCAGCCGTCGTTCCAGAGGTAGCGCTGCGGCCCGGGGCGCGCGTCGCGCATGCCGAACAGGCTTTGCTGGCCGATCAGGTTCCAGCCCTGGCTGCCGCGCGCCAGAGCGCCGGCCAGCCAGGCCTCCTGCGCGGTGCCCAGCATGCTGCGGCGGGGGTCGTCCCAGACGGCGCACTGGGCCGGGTCCAGGTAGCCGGACGCCCCTTTCCCAGCGGGTGTGCAAACCGGCGCGTCCTTGTACTGCCGCGCGTCCAGCAGGTACAGGGTGGCCAGCTGGCCCAGCCGCGCCTGACCGTAAAGACGCAATTCGGCACCGGTGGCCAGCCCCTGGAGCGCCCGCGTGAGGACGCTGGCACGCAGGGGCATGTGCTCGTAGAACGCCTGGTAGGCCGCTGCCCGGCGGGCGGCAAAGTCGGCCACGGCCGGGCCGCCATCGCCCGGTGTCAGGCCGGCATAGTCGTTCTGCACTTCGTGGTCGTCCCAGGTCACAAACCATGGGCAGGCGGCGTGCATGGCCTGCAGGTCGGCGTCGCTCTTGTGCAGCGCATGACGCCGGCGGTAGTCGTCCAGGGTCACAGTCCAGCCGCCGCCGGGGCTGCGCACCGCGCCCACAGCATTCGGGTATTCATAGATGTAGTCGCCCAGGAACAGCACAAAGTCTGGCGCGTCGGCCCGCATGTGGCGCCAGGCGCTGTAAAAGCCGTGTTCCCAGCGCTGGCACGAGGCATGCGCCAGGCGCAGGCGCTGCGTGGGCGCGTCGGGCGCCGGCAACGTGCGGGTACGACCCACCGGGCTCACCGCATCGCCGCTCATGAAACGGTAGAAGTAAACGCGGTCGGGCGCCAGGCCCGGCACCTCCACATGCACGGCGTGTGCGAGTTCTGGCAATGCCTGGGCCTGTCCGCGCCGGACCGGGCGTACAAACGCTTCGTCGTGCGCCACTTCCCATTGCACGGTGACAGCGCCGGCTTCCGGCAGCGGCCGGCGCGCCGTGCCATTGAGCAGCAACCGCGTCCACAGCACCACCGAGTCGGCCTCGGGGGAGCCGCTGGCCACCCCCAGCCGGAAAGGGTCGGCCTCGGCGCGCAGCTGGCTCCACGCGCTGCGCGGCAGCCACAGGGTTGTGGCAGATGCGGCAGCGAGCTGCAGCAGGCGGCGGCGGTCGGTCGTGCTCCTCGTCATGGCCCCTCGTGATAGTCTGCGCATTCTCACATGCACTGGACGCACTTTCATGCTTGACCCGCAAGCCCGCGCGCTGCTGGACCTGATCCGCGAGCGCGGCATTCCCTCCACCCATGAACTGTCCCCTGCCGAGGCCCGCAAGGCCTACCGGGACCGGCGTGGCTACTCGCAACCGGCCCCGCCCGATGTGGCCAGCGTCCGCGACTTCCCCGTCCCCGGCCCGGCCGGCGCCTTGCTGCTGCGCGAGTACCGGCCTGCCGGCAGCGCGCCGGGGCAGGCATTGCCGGCGCTGGTGTACTTCCACGGCGGCGGCTGGGTCATTGGCGATCTGGACACACATGACGTGCTGTGCCGCTCGCTGGCCAACGGTGCGGGCTGTGCGGTCTATGCGGTGGATTACCGGATGGGGCCCGAACACCGTTTCCCGGCCGCGGTGGACGACGCGCTGGCCGCCACGCGGTGGATCCTGGCCAGTGCCGGGGCGCTGGCGATTCATCCGGCGCGGGTGGCGGTCGGGGGCGACAGTGCGGGCGGCAACCTGGCAGCCGCCGTGACGCTGGCCCTGCGCGATGCGGGCGACGCCCTGCAACCGGCGTTCCAGCTGCTGATCTATCCCGCCACCGACATGCGTGGCACCAGCGCCTCGCACCACGAGAACGGCAGCGGCTACCTGCTAACGCGTGACGTCATTGACTATTTCCAGGGCCATTACCTGGACGCCACACAGTACGCCGACTGGCGCGCGTCACCGCTGCTGGCAGCCAGCCACGCCGGGCTGCCGCCCGCCCTGGTGCTGACCGCCGGCTTCGACCCGCTGCGCGATGAAGGACTGGCCTACGCCAACGCGCTGTCGGCAGCGGGTGTGCCCACACAGTACGTCTGCTTTTCGCGGCAGATCCATGGCTTCATCCTGATGGGCCGCATCATTGACGAGGCCAACACGGCCGTGCGCCTGTGCGCAGACGTGCTGCGCCACCACCTCAGCCCTTGAAGAAAGACACCGGAACCATGCAGTACCGCACCCTTGGCAAAAGCAACCTGAAAGTCTCGGCGCTCTGCCTCGGCACCATGATGTTTGGTGACCAGACCGACACCGCCGAAGCGGGGAGCATCGTAGCCCACGCACAGGCCCACGGCGTGAACTTCATCGACACTGCGGACGTGTACACCAAGGGTGCGTCCGAATCGATGCTCGGCACCCTGCTGGCGGGCCAGCGCCACCAGTGGGTGCTGGCGACCAAGCTCGGCAACGCCATGAGCGACCGGGTGAATGAAGGCCACTACTCCCGCGCCTGGATGCTGCGCGAGGTCGAAGCCAGCCTGGGGCGGCTGAAGACCGACCACATCGACATCCTGTACCTGCACCGCGACTACAACGGCATGGACCTGGAGGAGCCGCTGCATGCACTGCAGGCCCTGCTGGCCAGCGGCAAGATCCGCTACTGGGGGGTTTCCAACTTCCGGGCCTGGCGCATCGCCGAGCTGGTACGCCTGGCGCGCGGGATCGGCATGCCGGGCCCGGTGGTCTGCCAGCCGTACTACAACCTGCTCAACCGCATGCCGGAGGTGGAAATCCTGCCGGCCTGCCAGCACTACGGCATTGGCGTGGTGCCCTACAGCCCGATCGCGCGCGGGGTGCTGACCGGTAAATACCAACCGGGCGCCAGCCCGGCCGAAGGCACCCGCGCCGGCCGGGGCGACAAACGCATCACCGAAACCGAGTTCCGCGAAGAATCCCTGGTGATTGCGCAGAAGCTGCAGCAGCATGCACAGGCCAAAGGCAGCACCGTGGCGCAGCTGGCGGTGGCCTGGGTGCTGGCACACCAGGGTGTGAGCAGCGTCATCGCCGGCCCGCGTACCCTGGCCCAGTGGCAGGACTACCTGCCCGCCCTGGACTACGTCGTTACGCCGGAAGATGAGGCCCTGATTGACGCTCTGGTGCCGCCCGGCCACCCGTCCACGCCGGGCTTCACCGACCCGGCGTACCCGCTGCACCCACGCCGGGCCTGAACGCGCACCCGCCCGGCTCAGCGCCGGCCGGGCTGCGTGGGGGCGAAGTCGCGCGGCGGCTCGTCGTCCAGCTTGAGTTCGGCCAGCGCCGAGTCCCGCACGGCGAACAGCTTGGCCAGGTCTTCCTGGACGTCGTCCACAGCCTGGCCGTCCTCGTCGTCGGAGCCCGGGCCGCCTTCGGAATCCAGCAGCATGACCGAGGCCGGTGCGGCGGCCTTGCCCCAGGTGTCGCGCGGCGGCATTTCGAGGTGCGGGCAGTTTTCGGCCTTGAACTCCCACGTCACGCTGTGGAGCCAGTCGGAGGCCTGCGGCTCGAAGCGCAGGATTTCCGCACGCAGCCGCATCTCGAACGCCATCACGTGCCGCACCAGGGTGTCATCCCAATAGCGCAACACCAGCCGCGCATGGAGATGGGTGTCGCCCTTGCGGGTGCTGACCACCAGCACATGGCACTCGATCCAGCCCTCGGGGATGCCGCAGTAGCGCGCGGTGTCGCGGGTGAGCACACGCAGGAGCTCCCGCCGGGTGGTGGTCTGGCTGCCGAGCTCGGTGGCACGCGAATGCTCCTGGCCGTCGGCTTGCGACGGTGCTTCAAGCTTCGGGGGGGCCGGATCATTGCCCAACAGGCGCTTCAGGATCTTCATGTTCTGGGGTGATGCAGTTGCAGCTGACTACTGCTGATGCAGATTGTGGCGCATTCAGCGCGTTTAGTCGCGCAGCAGGAAAAGCAGCTTGTTGCCCGCTATTTCCAGCACGTCATGGTTGGACAGCAATACCGGGCCCGATCGGCACACCGTTGAGCGCCGGCACCGAAGCCCCTTCAAGATGCGCCACGTAGTAGCCGGTGCGCCGGTGGGAAATGGCCACCACCGCCACGCCGGGCTTGCCAAACGTCGTCACCGCCTTGACCACCGGCACCTCCAGCCCTGCCGACGAGCCGTTGACCATCTGCAGGCTCGCATGCTTGACGCCGTTGCCCGCAGGCGACGCGTCCACCTTCATGGCCGACGTGGCGGAGAAGTTGCTGGGCAGCTCCGACGCCGCCAGGTACTGGATGCGGAAGCGGCCAATGGCGATCACGTCGCCGTCGTGCAGCTGCTGGCGGGTGGTGACCTTGCGGTTGTTGACGAAGGTGCCGTTGGTGCTGCCCAGGTCTTCAATGAAGACATTGGCCAGGCCTTCGAGTTCGAACACACAGTGCTCGCCACTGACGGCCAGGTTGTCCAGAACGATGTCGTTGCGGGGGCGCCGTCCCAGCGTGGTCCGGTCCTTGGTCAGGTACACATGCCTGATTTCGACGCCTTCGACAGATGCGATGAGCTGTGGCATGGAGCCTCCTGCACGTTGACACGGCACAAGTCATCGTAGCCCTACATCACGCCGGCGACAACCAGAAGGCGCTAGATGTAGGCCGGACTGTTTAACGGCGCGTGCCGGATGTGCAGCGACGCGTCCAGCGCTGCCAGGTGGTTGGCATTGCGCCCGAGAATCCGCGCCGCCAGTGGCAGGTAGTGGGTTTCCTCGAAGCGCGCATGTGCCAGGTAGGTGGCCACAAGGCGCTGCACGGCCGGTGCCTCCAGCGCTGCCGGCTTGCCCCTGGCGGCAGCCTTCAGCGGGGCTTCCAGCGCCTTCCATTGCGCTTCAACATCGCGGTGCTCCCGGGTCAGGCGCTCGGCCAGGGCCGCAACCAGCGCGGCCTCGTCGCCCGGCATGGCGCTGCGCTGCACCGACGGGAAAAGCACCTTTTCCTCGTCCAGGTGGTGCGCCAGAACGCCCTCGTCAAAAAGTCTCAGGGTGTCGGCGGCGACCGCCCGGGCCTGGTCAGCCGCGTCCAGCAGCGCGGGCAGCCGGGCCAGCGCACCCAACCGGGACACGATGCCTTCATGGCATCGGGAAAAGTCGCCCAGGGGTTCTGGCGATGGGTCGGCGATAGCAACAGGCGGGATGTTCATGCGCTCAATCTAGTCGGCCAGCCATGCATCCGCCTTGATGCGCGTCAATCACCGGGCCCTTGCCGGGCGGCAGCATCGGGGCTTCCTGAATGCATTACTGGAGAGGCAACCCATGTTCAAACACATTCTTCTGGCCACCGATGGCTCCCCGGCGTCGGAACGCGCCACCACCATGGCCGCGGGCCTGGCCCGCCAGCATGGCGCCCGGCTCACGGCGCTGTACGTGGTGGACCCTTACCCTTACCTCGGCATCGGCGAGGCCAACCCCATGGGCTTCCAGGCCTACATGTCGGCGGCGCTGGACCACGCCTCGCAGGCCCATTCCCGCGTGCTGGCACTGACCCAGCAGGCCGGCCCGGGCATCGAGGTCGCCCAGCGGGTGGTGGAAGACGTGGCCGCGTCCACCGGCATCGTGCAGACCGCCCGGGAGCAAGGCGCGGACCTGATCGTCGTGGGTTCGCATGGTCGCAGCGGCATTGCCCGGCTGATGCTGGGCAGCGTGGCGGCCCGGGTGGTGGCCGAATCCACCGTGCCGGTGCTGGTGGCGCGCTGACGCCTCAACCCGCGGGCGTGCGGGCCAGCCAGCCGGCCAGGTGGTCGTTGAACGGTTGGGGCTGTTGCACCATCACCCAATGCCCGGTGGGCATGGGACGGATCTCGTTGCCCGGCGTTGCCGCCAGCCAGTCGAGCCAGCCCTGCGACTGGAACTGGAACGGTTTGCGCTGGCCATAGAAGTACAGCGTCGGGCAGGCCGGCGCCACCGGGGCGGCCTTGCGGTAGCCCCCGCTCCACTGGGCGGCGTACGGGTAGTTCATCTGCCAGCCGATGTCGGCCTGCGCGGTCGGGCAACGCAACGCGGCGGCCATGGCGCGTGTCATGCGTGTGGCCAGTGCCTGATTCACAAACCGGCCCACGCCCCAGGCCAGCGCCAGCCAGAGCTGGTAGACCGCCACGCCCCACTTGGCCCTGGCAGACAGGGAACGCCGCAGCGCGCCGGCGTTGTGGTCGCCAATGTCCACCGCCACCAGCCGCGCCACCCGCTGCGGATGCTGCGCCAGGTATTCGTAGCCAAACACGCAACCCCAGTCGTGCAGCAGCAGCGTCACGGGCCGGTCGGGGCTGACCGTGTCCACGATGCGGGCCACCGCATCCGCCATGCCCTGCAAGGTCAGCGGCCGGGGCGGCTGCGTCAGGTCGAACCCCGGCAGCGTGAAACGGGCGCAGCACAGCTGGCCCGGGAAGGTGGCCAGCAGGTGCGCCACCTGCGCATCCCAGAGGCGGTGGGTGTCTGGCCAGCCATGTAGCATCACCACCGTGTGGGGGCCCTCGCCCTCCAGGTACACCGCGACGCCGTCCACCGACAGGACGCGCGCCGCCATCAGAGTGCGCTGGCTGCCTTGCGGTCGGCCACCACCTTTTGTGCAGCCGGCCGCTCGCCAATTAACTTGATGTAGGGCTTGTAGTCCACACCGGCGGCGGCCAGCAGGTCTTCGCCATACACGGCCCGGGTGGCCATGCCCACCAGCGGCAGGTTGGCAAATGCCGAGCAGTCCGCCTGGCTCAGGCTGTCGCCTGCCACATACGGCGAGAACCTGGCCAGCTGCTTGAAGGCAGCGATGTTCTTTTCCAGCTGCTTGCGCACGCGCTCCTTGTTGCTGTCGCTGACCGTGCCGCCAAAGAACGCCTGCGGGTACAGGTCGCGCGCCACCAGTTCGAGGTGCAGGTCGATGAAGATCGTCAGCTCGCGCACCTTGGCCGCAGCGAACGGGTCGGCCGGCAACAGCGGCGGATTCGGGTAGGCGGCCTCGATGTACTCCAGGATGGCCTGGCTTTCGCACAGGCCGCCCCCGGGTGTGCGGATGAACGGGATCTTGGCCAGCGGCGAGGCCGCCAGCACGGCCGGGTCGGTGCTCTTGGTGGGCACCAGCGCCTCGGTGAAGGGCACGCCCTTCTCCAGCAGCGCCAGCTTGACCTTGTTGTAGTAATTGGAAATGGGGGAACCGCACAGGGTGATCGTCATGGTGGCTTGACTCCGGGTAAAGCAGTGCGCAGTGTAGGGCGAGCCCGTGCTGCGGTTAAAGTCCGGGCTGTCGCCTACCGAACACCCCCAACACAGGACACTGCATGGCAAGACCCCATGACTGGGCACCCAAGGTGCTGGCCATCATCAGGACGGGCAACACCGCCGCGGCCATTGCGCAGATCAAGGTCGCGCCCAGCGTGAAGGACCTGAAAGCCCTGCAGGCCGCACTCGCGGCCGCCGGGCTGGCCGGGCGCTGGCGCGAGCTGGACGAGGCGGTCACGGACAACCTGGCCCTGCTGTCCGCGCCCCGGCTGCACCGCTCGCCATGAGTTTTGCCGCCCTCGGGTTGACGCCCGCACTGGTCAAGGCCATCGCGGCGCTGGGCTTCACCCATCCCACCCCCATCCAGTCCGCCGCCATCGGCCCCGCGCTGGCGGGCGCCGACGTGCTGGGCCAGGCCCAGACCGGCTCGGGCAAAACGGCGGCGTTCGCCCTGCCCCTGCTGCAGTGGCTGGTGCAGCAAGGGCCGCAGGCGCCCCGCCGCACCCGCGCCCTGGTACTGGTGCCCACGCGCGAGCTGGCCGCCCAGGTGGGCGAGGTGCTCCGCAGCCTGGCGCAACACCTGTCGCAGCCGCCCCGGGTGGCCGTGGTGTTCGGCGGCGTGTCCATCAACCCGCAAATGCTGAGCCTGCGTGGTGGCGCCGACGTGGTGGTGGCCACCCCCGGCCGCCTGCTCGACCTGGTGCAGCACAACGCCGTGCGCCTGACGGATGTGGGCCTGCTGGTGCTGGACGAGGCGGACCGCCTGCTCGACCTGGGCTTTGCCGAGGAGCTGAACCGCGTGCTCTGGGCCCTGCCCCCGAAGCGGCAGAACCTGTTTTTCTCGGCCACCTTCGCGCCGGCCGTGCAGGCGCTGGCCAGCGGCCTGCTGCGCGACCCGGTGCGCGTGGAAGTGGCGGCCACGCCCGCCAACGAACCCGCCATCGTGCAGCGCGCCGTGGCGGTGGACGCGGCGCGGCGCACCCAGCTGCTGCGCCAGCTGATCAAGGACAGTGGCTGGACCCGGGTGCTGGTGTTTGTGGCCACCCAGTACGCCACCGAGCATGTGGCCTGGAAGCTCTACAAGGCCGGTGTGTTTGCCACCCCCTTCCACGGCGGCCTGAGCCAGGGCGCGCGCAAAAAGGTGCTGGAGGAATTCAAGGCCGGCCAGTGGGATGTGCTGGTCACCACCGACCTCGCCTCCCGCGGCATCGACATCGCCCAGCTGCCGGTGGTGGTCAACTACGACCTGCCGCGCTCGGCCACCGACTACGTGCACCGCATCGGCCGCACCGGCCGCGCGGGTGCCAGCGGGCTGGCGGTGAGCTTTGTGAGCCCCGGCACCGAGGCCCATTTCCGCCTGATTGAAAAGCGCCAGGGCTTGAGCCTGCCGCTGGAGGTGGTGGCCGGCTACGAGCCCACCGAAGCGCCCGCACTGCCCAACCAGGAGACCGTGCCCGGCACCGGCGGCATTAAGGGCAAGCGCCCGAGCAAGAAAGACAAGCTGCGCGCGGCGGCGGCGCGGGCCGCGCAGGCTTAGTCGTCGGTGGGATCGCCAGCCGCTGGCGCAGCGCCTTCCGGCCTGGGCACGCGCTTGCCGGGTTTGGCCAGAATTTCCACGTAGAACTGGCTACCGCCCTCGCGCGCATGGGCGTCCAGCAGGGCAATCAGCTCACCCACCCGCGCCACGGCCGCCGTGTCCTGCGTGGGGCCGAACTTGCAGTCAAAGTCCCAGAAGTCGGCGCCCTCGGGCAGCTCGCGCCGGCGCTCGCGCCGCAGGTACTTGCGCAGCTCGTGCTTGGTGGCGTCGAGCACCCGGTCGGGGTGTTTGCCTTCCACATGGAGCTGGAATGTTTTTCTCATGAAGGTCCTTGGTCGCGGGGAGCGTGATTATGCGTTGCGCCCCGCTGGCTGGCCGGCCACCAGGTCTTCGTGGTAGTGGAAGGCGTGGCAACTGGCCGCCCAGTGCCGGTTGGTGGTGTTGCGCGCGCCCACGCCCACCAGCGTCTTGCCTGCGGCGCGCAGGGCCTGGGCCAGCGGCATGAAGTCGCTGTCGCCACTGACCACCAGCACGGTGCCGATGTGGCGGTGGCGCGTCACGTCCTGCACCGCGTCCAGGCAGAGCCGGATGTCGGCGCCATTCTTGGCGCCCCCACCGGGCGGGAACAGCTGCACCAGGTCGATGGCGTGCTGCAGCAGCGCATCGCGGTAACG
>ERZ724521.861-NODE-861-length-13663-cov-3.766167_pt1 | contig 13663 bp, 9 predicted proteins | sample MGYA00376054_ERZ724521 | MGnify/ENA primary metagenome ERZ724521 (study PRJEB28724, sample SAMN07190883) | activated sludge metagenome | isolation source: activated sludge of sewage treatment plant in Hong Hong | place: Hong Kong | collected 2016-03-17 ... | reverse complement strand
CGATACGGTATTTTATGAAAACGGCCGTCCTAAGTTTTTAAGATCCTTTGACCATGGAAAACTCAATGGATACATCCGTAAGTGGGCAGAAGACGGGTCGCTTATTTATGAAGCCCGGTATGCTCAGGATCAACTGGTGGAAGTAAAAGGTCAGGATATTGACCCGGATTCATTTCCACACCTTACGGATACGCTGATTCATGAGTAAACTGGGCCATGTCTTCGCATTCCCTTCACAGTAGGAAGAATTGCCCAAGTTTCAAACTACCTGTAACCTCTAACGTAAAGCAATATATTCTACAAGGAGTGAATTGCGATCAATCCCCAGGTACTGCTCCGGTGGTTCCTCAACTCTTTGCAACAGGCTGTACATATTGAGCAGGAATACTTCCTGGATAGGACTATCTGAATCGAGGTTAAATGTATTGCGCATGACAATAAACAGAAAATCCGCACTGACCTTGTGTTTCCTAAGGCTTTCGTAACGATTGAGCAGGTCTACGACGCCCTTTCGTGAGAGATCTTCAACCGCATTGACAAACATTTCCCGGACGTTGGGTTTGACTTTATACCCGAGGTTGAAATCTAATCTGAAGATTTTGCCTTTGACAATTTCATGAAAGTCATACTCCTGCTGGTACGGCACTTCTGTTTCGTTAAAGTGTAACAGCCAATATGCATCCGCTCGTTTGGGTTGCTTCTGATAGATCGATTTGAGGATTTGCTTCTCCATGCGATGGATGGAGTACGCGCTGGTCAGATAAACAATATTCGTAGCATACTTTGGGATTTCATGATCATTGCTCACGTCCGTGATGATATCTTCATATTGGTGGACATCCACAAATTTCTTCTTCCGGAGCAAAACATGTTTGGCTTGATAGTGAATCATCATGATACACATGAAGATGATCATGATGACCATAGTAAATCCGGCGCCGTGGGCCAGTTTATGTGTATTGGCGGCCAAAAAACAAAGTTCTACCGTGGTGAATAACAAGGTTAGGGCAATACATCTGAACCAGTCCCAATGTAATTTTTTGCGCAAAAAGAAAACCAGGAGGAAGGTAGTAGAGAGCATTGTAAAATTGACTGCCACGCCATAAACGGCTTCCATGGCCAGACTGGTCTGAAAATAAAGTACGATGGTCACGGATCCCAAAAACAGGATGTGGTTGATCATTGGAATAAAAATCTGTTGACGATGTTTGCTGGGATACAGGATTTGCACCCTAAACCAGGTTTCCAGTTTAACGGCTTCATTGATCAGTGAAAAAGAACCACTGATCAAGGCCTGGCTAGCCACCACAGAGGCCAATGAGGCGATGACAACGCCCATACCAACAAACCATCTGGGCATGAGTTCGAAGAACGGATTAATCCCTCCGAAGACCTGTCCCTGTACATGCTCCAGCACCCAGGCGCCCTGGCCAAAATAATTAATCAGCAAAGCTGCTTTAACAAAGATCCATGTGATGCGGATATTGGTTTTGCCTACATGTCCCAGATCTGCATACATGGCCTCTGCTCCTGTAACACTCAGGAAAACCGCGCCAATAATTACCCAGGCTCCTGGATGTGCTGTCAGTAATTCATAAGCATAATAGGGATTGATGGCCTTGAGCACATAAGGATGCTCCACCAGAGAAATAAAGCCTAAAATCAACAACATAGAAAACCAAACCAGCATGATGGGCCCGAATGATTTTCCAATTTTATCTGTACCAAATTGCTGGAATGTAAAAAGTCCCACCAGGATCACGATCACGATAGGCAATACCGGCACGGAGTCATTTAGTGTTTTAAGACCCTCCACCGAAGCGGTCAATGAAATGGCAGGCGTAATCATACCATCGGCCAACAAGGCCGCGCAACCCAGCATGGCGACATAAATCGTCCATCTTGGTGCAGTTCGCTTAATGAGGGAAAAAAGAGACAACACGCCTCCTTCCCCATGATTGTCTGCCTGGAGTGTGATCCAGACGTATTTGAACGTAGCCTGCAATGTCAAGGTCCAGAATATGCAGGATAAGCCACCGTACACCAGGCTTTCGGTGACCAGGTTTTTATTGAGGATCGATGAGATTACATACAAAGGGGATGTGCCGATATCCCCAAAGACAATCCCAAGTGTCACCAGGAGCGCTGCCCCGGTAACTTTGTTGTGTGCTGATTTCATTTAATTCCCTTGACGCAGAGCTACTAATCGGTTTATCGTTTCCATGAGTCAGATATCTGAACCTGAAAATAAGGACCAGTGGCTGCCTATAGGGGAACAAATATAGCTATAGGACCAATGGACAGCGGAAAAATTTACCTGATCGGCCGGGCACCTTTCCCATTTAACCGCCCTTAGATTTTGCTACATTACAGGCTTCAAAAGCAAGTCTATGCGCCCAAAAATCATCCTTTTATTTTCGGGTCTGATTTTCATTACCGGCTGTGGCCCTTCCCTCCGCACAATGAGCTGGATGAATGGTACCTGGAAAATGGAGAAGCCCACCGGTGGGCAACGTTTGGAAACCTGGGCCCCTGAGGGCAAGAAACTCCTGGTGGGTACCGGACAGCGGGTAGCACATGGTGATACTTCAATGCTTGAAAACATTTCCATTTACAAGTCCAAAGGGCATTTGTACTATGCTCCTGCGGTCAAGGACCAGAATCAGGGACAGGCGGTTGCCTTCAGAATGATGTCCGGAAAGGATAACACCTTTGTATTTGAGAATACCAAGCACGATTTTCCTCAACGAATCGTGTACATCTACAAACCTATCGGGGAAGAAATGTCTGACCAGCCAGATTCGATGTTTGTTGATGTAACAGATCTGGAGGGCAAGGGAGTTCATTTCAACTTTGTCAGAGCCCAGGTTCCATAAAAAAGGTGTACCCTGTGGTGGATACACCTTTGATTTTGGGTGTGATTTGATTTCTTATTGGCCTCCGTCTTGTGACATCCTATCCACAGCAAATTGCCCTACAGCGGTGCCTGCCACCTGTCCGGCTTCGATATCAAAACGGTAATGGATACCGCCATACAGCCTGGATAAAGCTGCTTCTTCCGAATAGGATTGAAACTTTGAAGCTTCTTCCGGGAAGACCGATGATAACACTGCGGCTCCAGCAGCAGAGAACATAGAGTGTCCGGAGGTATAGCTGGGGAAATTGGGAGTGCCCAGAATCGTTTTAAATCCTGGCATGGCCTGAATAGGTCTTGGGTAATGATAATAGTACTTGGCATCCCAGCAGGCGATACCTGCATCTTCCATGGCCATATTTAAATAGGCGAGGACACGGGCTGCTCTGAGTGGATTGTACTTATGACTGACGATAGACTCGCACGCAAAACGGTTCCAATGCCCAGGTGGCGTATACGTGCCTAGTCCATCGGACCAGAAGTTAGCAATGCGGCGCTGATCATTAGTCAGATTATCCAATACATCATTGAGTTCATTGGCTGCCGTCTGAAAGTCAGCTGATCCAGGTGCAGGTGGCACGGGAGGACGGACAGCTGTCACATCGGTCACAAACCAGGTTTTTACTTTTCCAAATGCGGGTGTGATCCCGACCGGGCGCTGAGGGGTTTCCTGATTTTCCCAATGCCATCCCCAGCGAGCTTGTGCGGCATCGCGGATAGAATCGGACACGGGCCTTGGGGTTTGTGCGACCTTCATCCCATCTGTAGCCGCACGCATCCTGAAGATCTTACCGACAGCTCTTCCAAGGGAATCACCGGCAGCGATATCGCTGGTAGTATTGATACCTGCCCATTTGAGGCTATTCTGATGCTCAGCAGCTTTGGCAGCCAGGAAATCTTTTTCCAATGGAAACATGGCAGAGAGAATATCCTTTGAAACTGCAGCGACTACTGCACCATCTGATGGATAACCCGGAAGATCATTTTGAGGCAGATGTGTGGTGATGGTAGCATCCGTTTTGAAAGCCGCTGGACGATTAAACTGGTATTTGTAATGCCAGGCCGAGATCAGTGCATCATATTCGGCAGCTGCCCAATAGGCCAGCATGCGGGATGAATAGGGTGGATGTGCAAAAGGGAAATATGGGTATACACCTGGATTATTTGGATCAGGTGCAGGGTAGGTGCCGTCTGCATTTGGTGCAGGGGTGAGGTTATACTTGGCTGAAAGTTCGCGTGCGATTTCGTCCCATCGTACGAGTCCATCGCCACCCCAGTATTCCACTGCTGCTTTTTGTTCATCCGTGAGTTGAGCGGAAAGGGATTTGACTTCAGCCAGTTCTGCCTGGTATTCAGGAGAAGTAACATCTGCAGGTGTGGGAATGCCCACTTGTGTTGGACTAGTGAGCAGATTGGGAGTCCATGTACCACCATCTTCATCCAGGGAAGCATATTGGTAAGGATCATAAGATAAATTGACCGGCAAATCCTCATCACAGGACTGCATCATGAGGCCGATCACCAGTGTCACGAAGAGGAAAGGAAGCGTATATAATTTTTGATTGAATTTCATGTTAAATGCTTTTAATAAGGATGTGTTTTCAATTGGCTTAATTGATGGTCTTTGGGGTTTCGGCTTTATTCCATACACCAAAAATATAGGAAATGCCTCCGGTGATTGCGGTAGATTGTCCCACGTTCCGGCCTGTCAACACAGTAGTATACTGGGCTATCACACCCAGGCCAGGAATGGAGGGGAAGTGGTAATGCGCAAAGCCTCCCACTCTGGTAAAGTCCATTTCATTGGAGGGAAAGCCTGCATCCTGACGGCGGATGTCAAATCCATCGAGGGAATTCAAACCATCATAGGTTGCTTCAATTTGCAGCGCATTTTTAAACAGCCATGTGCCTATCGTAGCGCCATAATTGACGGCATTAGGCATGCCCACTTCATCGGAATATACACCATGTGTGGTGTAATAGTAATCTCTTTCAATCTTTGCATTACCGCGCACATTATAAGCGGCATTTCCGCGGATATAAGGTCCTCCAGCCAGCTTATATTGGACTACGCCTCCAAGTGAGAGATTTGCTGCTCCGGTACCGAGGCTAAAAGGAGCATAATCTTCCAGGTAATTGGACGCAGGGAATGTGACACCAACGACCGGATGCACCGTAAATCCTGAGTTTTCTGTCTGCCCCTTAATGGCCGTAGCTTTAATCCAGATACCAAAATCCTGAAATCCGCTGACGCCTTTGAGCTGGCCCCCACTGGCTTCGGTAGACATCCAGGGCAGCATAGCCATCACATTGATGCGCTCCGTCAGACCGAGGGCAAACATCGGGGAAATGGTCTGGCGGGTCAGGGTGCCTATGTTTCCATTGACGCGCTTGAGTGTGCCTTCCCAATATTCATCCCAGGTATCGTGGGTATAGGTGGCAGCCACACACAATTGACCATTAGCCATCATAATGGCATCCGTTGGTAATTGTGCTTTGGCTTCATTAATAGAGAACACCGATATCACTCCCAAGAGGATACTGGTGATTGAAAAATACTTCATGTATAAAAGATTAAAAAGTGGTGTGGTAACTAATTGCAGGACAAAAGTAGCCCATGACCTTCACAGGATTAAATTCCTTAATAAATTCTAATATCTTGAAAAACAACTATTTAACACCCATTTGTCCGAAAATGGGCATTTCATAGCTAAATCACTTAGATTAAAGGCTTTAAACTAACCGATAATGTCGCATGAAGACGTCATGCATTATAAGGGCCTTGTCCCTATTCCCCGCCCAGCAACCATTTTTTAAACTCAGGTGAGCGTTCCTTGCTGACAATGGCGTCTTCTTCTGTCGGTGGATTGAGCTTGAGTTTGACCCTGGATTTTGAATACGCAATCATTTCATCAATGGAGTGCATGTTGATGATAAACTGTCTGTTGATCCGGAAAAAGTGCGTCGGATCAATCATATGTTCAATCTGATCGAGACTTTGGTCCAGTGGATATCGCTTATTGCCAGGAAGCACTGCAAAACTGATTTTATCTCTCGAATAAAAATAGGCCACCTGATCCAGTTCGATCAATTTGATCGATTGCCCCATACGGATGAGGATCCTTTTGGTTTTCTTGATAAAGCCGGCATTGGCCAGTTTTTGCACCAGGTCTTCGCCTTGGGCATCCTGACCCGGACCTTTGGTGATCCGTTGTAATGCCTGGGCCAGATCTTCCTTTTTGATGGGCTTAAGCAAATAGTCAATGGCACTGACTTTAAAAGCCTTGAGGGCATATTCATCATATGCTGTTGCAAAAATGACTGGAGCATCGATAGGGACCCGATCAAAAATATCAAAACTTGGTCCATCAGCCAGGTGGATATCCATCAGGATCACATCGGGCGCCGGGTTGCTTTGAAACCATTCCACAGCAGATTCGATGCTACTGAGCACACCGATCACTTCTGCATCTGCCCGCACTTCGCTGAGTAATTTTTGCAGGCGTCGGGCGGCAGCTTGTTCGTCTTCGATAATGAGCACTTTCATGTGGCTGACTTTTTAAGAAATGGAATTCGGACGGTAAAGGACGTTGAGTTTTGTTCAACGATGACTTTCTGATTGGTCATCAACTGGTATCTTCGGATAATACTATGGAGACCAAATTGCGTAGAGGGTTCGGGTCTCGCTTTGGGCTGGACATTATTCCGGACACCTACATATTGATCTGCATCGACCGTGATATAGAGATCCAATGGAAAGGCGTCAGAAATGACATTGTGTTTGACCGCATTTTCGACAAGCATCTGTAGCGTCATAGGCAGGATGTAGATTTCCCTCGGAGGAGGATCCATATGGAGCCGGATATTGTTGCCATATCTTTTTTCTAGCAGGTAGACATAATTCTGCACCAACTCCCATTCTTCTTCAAGGGTAATGGATTCCTGTTCGCGGTACTGGAGGATACTCCTGTAGAAATCCGATAGCTTTTCCACGTATTCAATAGCTACTTCGGGATGCATGGTATTTTCATCGATGATCGTGATAAGGGTATTGAAACTATTAAACAGAAAGTGGGGATTGATCTGTGCTTTCAATGCCGACAATTGAGATTCGATCATGTCCTTCTTGAGCATGGCCTGTCTTCCGGAACGTCGCTCCCGATATTTGACCCAGAAATATAAGGAAGCCACCGAGGCCAATGACACCAGGACGATAAACCAGGTTTTTTTCCAAAATGGTTTTGAAATCGTAAATGAATACGTCGCCACCGGCTCGTCAAGAAAAAATTGATTTTCGGAGGCTTTGACTAAAAACGTATAATCTCCTGGAGGCAGATTGGAGTACGATACTACACGGTCCCGTGAGACTTTCCATTGAAGATCGTAGCCTTCCAACTTATACAGGTAGGTAACATCCGATGGTGAGGTATACCATAATCCTACATAGGTGATCGACATATAATTCTGGTCATAAGCAAACCTTCGGGTGGTGGCAAAATCGATGGATTGGTCAAAAACAGAAACATCAAGGATTTGAGTACGAGGATGAATACTCATCTTGTGTCGGGTCCCATAATATTTATAGATCACATTTCGGCCGCAGGTAAATACATCCCCCTTGACACTCAGTGCACATGCGTTGAGTCCCGGTTCAAAATCATGTATATCAATCTCACTTTTGTAATACATCAAATGCCTTCTTTCTGGTTCGAGGATATCTATGCCTTTGGAATGCGTGATGAGTATATCCCCGGTGCTGGCAGTATTGATCGAGGCGATATTAAAACTGCTGAGGCCATCCTTCACACTTAAGGGCCGGTATTGCTTTCCGTCATATTCGACGAGACCCAGTGATGCCGTATTAAACCACAGATGCCCCTGATGATCTTCGCAGATGGAATACACGGTCTTGATCTCAAGACTATCACTGCCTCCGTAATGTTTGACCTCAACGCCATCAATACTATAGACTCCATTGCCATCTGTAGCAAACCACACACGGTCCTTGCTGTCCACAAACACCTGGAAGACGAAATGGAGGTTGGATTGCCAGGGATCATCGAGCAATTTAAACTGAGGGGGACCCGATGATGCCAAAATATCTTCGGTCAAAGGATATGAAACCACACCTGCGAGTGTAGCCAGCCAAATTCTCGAACGGGTCAGGGCCATGGACATAATGGTGTATCCGCCCTGATCAAGTATGGATCCAAAATGCCTCACCTTGTTGGTCTGCGGATCATACACATAGAGACCCTGGTCAATGGTGCCTATCCAGAGATGGTGGAAAGGGTCTTCAATGATATCGGTGATATTCAAAGGCAGATCCGGCAGGATGCGCACAGTCAGGGTTCCGGATTTCGGATGTTCTTCAAGGCGAAACAGTCCTTCTTTTGTACCGAGCCATACAACACAAGCAGCATCACAAAAAATGGTCTGGACATCTGGTGTGGTGACCTGCAGCGATTCAAACGGACGAAACGCGGAGAGCAGCATTCCGTCTTCATATATGACCCAGATATTGCCCTCTACATCAGCCAACAGATCACTGACCCTACTTTGCCGAAGCGGATAGAGCCCTTCAACGCGTTTGACAAATGTAAATCCCGGAGCATAGCGCCACACCCCCGAAGACCGGGTACCTATCCAAATTTCTGTTTCATCAAACAGGGTAAACGATGTGATCTCTCCAAGGTCACGCTTCTCAAACGGTATAGAAATACGTCCTGTAGACGCATCATAATAGGCCACTCCAAATTCGAAGGTTCCAATCCATACATTTCCGGATGCATCAGCTTTCAGTGCTGTGATGATCTGATCCGGCAATCCATCTTTGAGGGTTAACGTGCGAATATGTTTGGTTTCATTTGTAAAGGAACAGATAGATATCCCATTGTCTGTACCGAGCCAGACCTCTCCTGCGGTCGTACGTGTCATCGTATAGATATCCTGTCCCTGGAGGCCATCGTCGGTGCCGATGTTAAATAACCTTGAGCCTGTGTAGACATAGGCACCTTCGCCGTAGGTCGCAAACCAGATATTATGGTTGAGATCTTCGGTTATGGCCACTACCGGTTTACGGGGATTTCCCTCTTCAATTTCAAAAGGGTGGAGTTTTCGGGATGGATCGAGATAAAAAATGTCCCCGGAGGCCGTTCCGATCCATATTCTTGAAGTCTGATCTTCGAAAAGGGAGCGAATGATACAGGTTGTATCTTTTGAAACAACGGGTATATCTACCCAGATGGTGCCGTCATAGCGGGCTATCCCTTTGTCTGTGCCGATCCAGATCATGCCCTGACGATCCTGGAGGATCGTATGAAAAGATGCTGAAGATGAGGCATCATCAAGGTCATGCTGATGAAACAAAGGCTCCTGCGCACTGAGTGTATACACCAGCAAGCATAATCCGACAATGGAGATCAGTCGGCACATCATGGAAGGCCTTTTGTAAATTCAATATCGATATTGACCGCGATTTCTTCGGCTATTTTCTGCATCACAATTTTGGGAATGACAATCCCGTGATCTGTGACCGGCACAAAAAATCGGGCCTGGGTTCTGAGGCCATTGCGTGTAATGATCAGATTTCCCCTGATGATTCTCTCTTTTACGATCCCGTGTATTTCAAGGTTTCCTTTAGCCCGAACCGAATACGTACCTGGAGTCTGGAAAGGTATTTCCTCAATAAACTTGCCGGTAAACGTTGCCTGGGGATATTTTTTTTGCTCCAGATAGTTTTCGAGAAAGTGGGTTCGCTGGATCTCGCTGTTGAAACCTTCAAAGCTGTTGATGCGAACTGAAAACGCGAAGGATCTGGTAGCTGGGTCAATCACCCCTCGCAGTGCATTGCTTTCTGCCTGAATGATTTCGAGAGGAGCGTCTGATCGTATGGAGGCCTTACCGCTTTCCGCATGCCAGACTCCATTCTGAGCCAGGACCTCTGAGAACCCAAAAATGAAAAAACTATAAAAAATATACCGGCAAATCCAGGACATATGCCCCTAAATAATAACAAAGTTTGTCAGCTAGTTCAGATTATCTCTTGGATCGGAAGAATACATGCCTGAACCCGCCAAATCGGGCGACCAAAAATGAGATAGCTTCAGAACCGAAATTACTGGATGGTAATCTTCGAGACCACATGGCCTTCAAAAGAAACGATATACATCCCTGGCAGCCAGCCTTCCACTGAGACCTCATGTGTGGCCGCCTCGGCAAATCGTCCGGACCAGGCTGTCTTGCCTAAGAGATCAGTGATCGTGCAAACTCCCTTTTGAGGCACTTTGATGTAGAGGGTTTCGTGTACCGGATTTGGGCCCACAGTCACTTGATAGTCGCCCTTCTGAAGTGTTGAAGCAGAGAGCAGATTGTCCGTACTGACCTGGTCAATGCAGACATAGGCCGGTGTATTCATTCCAAAAATGCCCACATCACTTGAGGTCATGCGGAGGACGAGCGAATCCACCTCACCCAGACGCGTCAGATCTACGTAGGTCCAGTCCGAAATGATGTAATCCTTTTCGGCTTGTGGAAAACGGTAATCGGCGAGATAGAGGTTGATACTATCATCATCAATGGCACCACCAGAATATTTTTTGATGGTCAGCAATAAGAAGTCAGGGTCCTTACCGGATTCGCCGCCGAATTTTTTAGCAAAAGCATCACCATCCCGCATACTCAGATAGGTGTAAGTGGAGTTGTTGAAATACATCCCAATCATCGGTTTTCCGATGGCCTGAGGTTGTAGTCGAACTATGATTGGATCATAAATATATCCGACGCAATAGGTGGAAGAGCCTTGTGCCCCTTTACCGGCAATAGCGCTATACTGATTAAGGAAGCCCGGAGTAGTTCTGTTGGTATCAGCAGAAATAGCCCAACCGGACCAAAAGTCAAATTCGGCGTCATAAAAGTTGGGAAGTTCAATCGATCCGCTGCGGAAACCCTTCTCCGGTGCGGCATTGTTGAGATGTTGTCCGGGATATAGGTTGAAATTTTCAAAACTTGCCAATACCTGTGCATGCAAGGAAGAGAAGCTTGCACATACACACAAGATGACAATGAAGCGGATTCTAGATTTAACAGGCATGGGAGTTTATTTAATTAAAAATCCAGTCTTACTATTTCCTGCCATCATCGTGATGCAGGATGGACTTCATGAAAATGTGAGCCTAACACCTCCTGTAAAACTTCTACCGGGCATTGGTCGCCTTTCGATGAGACGATAGGGCACATTCCACACGTTGTCGGCTTGAAGATACAACGTACAGCCGACTTTGTGGGAGGTAAAAATATAATTGAGGCCGGCCGATCCGACATTTCCTGAATCCACATCTTCATTGATTCCCGGTGAACCACCAAACCAGTGATGGGTGTAGTATCCGGTCCAATGGGAATGGGTGACCCGAAATCCCGCCATAACCGTTTCAACAGGAACATAAAAGAGCTGATCGCCTTCCTCAATCTTGAAATCGGGTATCGGTTGGCCAAACGTAGACCAGGTCAGGTCGGCACCGGCATTGAGGGCAAAGGTCCAGTCCTGCTTATGAATAACCAGATTTCCCCTAAACTCAAATCCACGGCTCCATACTTCCGAGATATTGACCGGCGACCAGTAGTTGCGCACATCCGGGATAGGCGGCAGCCACATGATCCATTCATCGATTTTCCGTGTAAAGGCAGTCAGAGAGGAGGTAAAGGCCGGTGTTTTTTTACGGTTCTTGTAATGCAAACCCGCTTCGAACGTCCAACCGGTCTCAGGCACCAACTCCGGATTTCCACCGGGCCTCCAATACAAATCATTTAAGGTAGGCACCCTGTAGTTCCTGGATACACTGGACTTGATCGTCCAATTTTTAATGCCTGACCATTCGGCAGAAACATCAGAAAGTAACGGGGACCATTTTGACCCTGTAATTTCTTCACGCAATTGGAGTCTCAGCACCCAGTCTCCGGTAATCCAACCCAAAGAGGTAAAGGCCGCATACTGATTCCTTGCTGTTCCAGTATCATAGTTGGCCGACGATGCACTGACCAACTCCGCATAGAGTCCACCTGTAAATGTCCATGCAGGATTCATCCGAACGGAAGTCGAAGCTTCTGCCAGCCATGTGTGAAATTTATTTTCGGTGTACAACAGGATCAAAGAATCCTGGTAATGGATGCTTTCATTGAGCCACGCGGTTTTACACTGCCAGCTGAATTTTTCCCCATTACGCATCCATTGTAAGGTGGCCCGCAGACTCTCATCCTGCTGTGCTGCTTTGCTGGTGGTCTGTGTAGAGAGCGGTGGGATCTGGCGGTCAGCATACTGATACCATACCCGGGCCGTCACCTGTTCCTGATCGCTGATGTCCCACATGGCTTCCTGGAGTATACCGGTATTGCGGAGCTCATGATGCACCTGGTTTCGCTCCGGAGTATTTTCATCCAGTTTATACCGGTAGTTGTTTTCACCAGACTGTCCGAAAATACGGGTTGAAAAACGCAGCTTTGAAAACCCATATGTGGCTTTAAGTTCGCCGAGGAAATTATCCCAGCTTCCTGCTGACAAATGAAGTTGCAGGCCATCCTCATGAGCTATCCTGTCATTAGAAAAAGAAATCAGACCCCCAACCGCACCGGAGCCAAATGCGGAACCATGCCCTCCATAATGAATAGACACCTCATCCGTAAATAACGCCGGAATCAATGCCAGATCCACAAGGCCCAACATGGGGTTTCGCAGTGGAATTCCATTCCAGAGCAATTGCGTATGTGCAGCGCTGCCTCCACGGATCCCAAGGGTGGCCAGCGTGCCATTACCATAACTCCGCACATATAATGGGGTCAGAAAGGAAAGTTGATTGGACAGTGAATTGTATTGCCGCATGGCCAGGCCCTGACTGTCGAGGGCTTCGGAATGTTTCCCCACATCTGTGAGGTTGATGCGCTGCGCCGTGACTTCGATTTCTTCCAGCCAGGCTATCGTATCCGCTTGTCCAGGAGCGGAAAGGCTCCATAGCATGGATAAAGCAACTGCTACACTTACTTTCCTAAAGAGACATAGAGGTCCGGGCCATGGCATTGGTCAAAAGTATAACTAAAACCCTGATCAAGTATGGAGCCATAACGCTATTCGACCAACGATTCATAGCTGGAATGCATGTCATGAAAAGGCTTTCAAGAAAAAAAGTTCATCATGTCGTCCTGCAGACAATCAATCCTGGGTGTTGACAAGGAAAACCCGCACTTCTTCAATCTTTTTATCAGAGACTTTCTCAATGACAAAACGATGGTTGTCCATTTCAAAATCATCACCCAACTCCGGAATTTCACCAGAAGTCATGACGATGTAACCGGAGAGCGTTTCGTAATCTCCGACAGGGAAGCGAAGTTCAGGATATTTGGAATTGAGGTAATCAATCTCCAAACGGGCTGAAAAGAGAAATTCGGTATCGCTCACTTTCTCTTCCAGAAAATCTTCCTGGTCATGTTCATCTTCAATCTCCCCAAAAATTTCTTCCGTAATATCCTCAAGGGTAATGATGCCCGCGGTCCCGCCAAACTCATCGACCACAACGGCAATGTTGTTTTTCTGCCGCGTAAACATCGTCATAATGTCCAGCACGCTTGTGACCTCTGGAACATGTGCAATAGGGATAATGAGTTTTTCAACATCTGTAGCTTCCTGCAGAAGGGACTGATGGTGAACATACCCAAGGATATTGTCCAGATCATCCCTGGATATTAAAATCCTGGAATGTC
>ERZ724521.860-NODE-860-length-13671-cov-4.671343_pt1 | contig 13671 bp, 7 predicted proteins | sample MGYA00376054_ERZ724521 | MGnify/ENA primary metagenome ERZ724521 (study PRJEB28724, sample SAMN07190883) | activated sludge metagenome | isolation source: activated sludge of sewage treatment plant in Hong Hong | place: Hong Kong | collected 2016-03-17 ... | reverse complement strand
ATTTGACGGATGAACAGATCAAATTTATCTGTGATCATATCACGGCGTTTTTTGTTTATTTGTTCCTTGCCCCTAAATCCCCTAAAGGGGACTTTATAAATTGAGTTTCCTTTATGAACCTGAATACGCAAGCGTAGGTGCAACCTACGCTTAACAAGACAGCATTTTATGAGGCCTGCGGCCTCATAAAATTTTGATTCTATAGAGTTGTGTACTTTGGACTTCGTATTGAAGCCCCCTTTAGGGGATTTAGGGGCAAAAAAATCAATGATAACCGTATCCATTCCCAATACCTTCATCGCAGAGCGCACGTATGCCGTGAAGGCACTGCTGTCAGCGTTGTGCGGGATAGAAGTGGATATTCTGGTTGACCCGGATCAACAAGATTATTTACTTCGATGGGAAAGTCGGTCGATTGTCATTAAGGATTATTTTTTTGGAAAATGTTCTAAAAGCGATGGGTACGCTACCTCAGCCCATCTTCCATCTGCGGTAAAATCTGCAACGACAACAGGACTTGAAGGGATCATAGCGATCTATGGTGAAGAAAAATTTGAAGCCTCTGCCGATCAGATCGTCTGCCATGTAGACCTTTTCGCCGGGGTGTTTTTTATGTTGACCCGATGGGAAGAATCCCTGGAGGGTCCACGAGATCAGCATCAGCGATTTCCGGCATCCAAAGCAGCTATTGTGAAAGCCGGCTTTATCCTTCGCCCTGTTGTAGATGAATATGCAGCCTTGATGCGTAACTGGTTGCAATCTTTAGGATATGCTGTACCTGAAGACAAGGCTACCTTTACAGTGGTGCCTTCCTGTGACGTGGATATGCCGTTATATTGGTGCAGCAAGCCTTTATGGAAAAGCCTGGGTGGACGATGGCTGCAGCATCACCGGATCACGCAGACCTGGAGAGATTATAAAGAATATAAAGAGGTATTGCGGGGTAAACGCCAGGATCCGTTTGACACTTACAATTACCTGATGGATCTCGCTGAAAAATCAGGTATACGGTTCACCTTTAATTTTATCGGTGGTGGACAAACGCAATATGAAGGCACTTACAGCATAACCGATCCATTTATTGTGGACCTGATGCGACGGATTCAGGCGCGTGGACATGGCATTGGTATACATCCCAGCTATACGTCATCTGAAAATCCTTCCATCATAGCCGCTGAAAAAAAAGCCGTGGAACAAAGTGCCGGGATGACCTTAACGACTTCAAGGCAGCACTACCTGCGATTTAAAGTGCCAGACACCTGGCGATACCTCGATCAAGCCGGCATCCGGGAAGACAGCACCATGGGCTATGCCGCTGAACCCGGCTTTCGCTGTGGTACGTCAAAACCCTTTCAGGTATTTGATATCCACAAACGGCAAACTTTGTCCTTGATAGAACGTCCTTTATTGATCATGGATGTATCGTTTAAGATGTACAAACAGTTTGACATCGAGAAGAGTATATCCCTTTGTCAGACGATTGAGCAGCAGGTCAAAAAACACCATGGGGAGTTAGGCCTCCTTTGGCACAATTCTTCACTGAGTGAAATAGACGGATGGAGTGGATGGAACAGGGTACTTGAAACCCTTATGCCCTAAAATGACAATAGCTGTCATGTGACAGCTATTATCTTTTCCGAGAGCACAAATTTATTCCCGAGGTAAATCCGGAAGCCTTTGCCCCCGAGCTCAGCGGTGTTATGAAAATTGATTTTAGAATTTTGCCACTTTACGGATATACCATTGATCTCCTGATTTGACACGTAATACATACATCCCCGGAACGAAATCTGTAGCTTCCAGGATATCACCCTGTACGGCCGTATTCCAGGCTCTTTGAGCCATAAGTTTGCCAGACATATCCCTCAGCTCATAGGCGTGGATCCCATGACCATCAGCCATGTGAATATTGAATTTGTCAGATGTTGGATTTGGAAAAACAGTCAGTAAAGAAGGATCACCATAGAAATCCTTCACCCCAGTAGCTTCTCCATAAAAGACTGAAGCATATATGCTGGAGGAAATCTCCGGGTCACAAAACGAGTATAAAAAGATCTCCAGATTTGGAAAGGACTGTTCAGAAGAACCTTGCTGTTGCGATACATTGATCACCAGGTCTTCTATACAATCAAATGCCGGAATATTGAATTCCTGTCCAAAGTCATTTCCATTGAGGGGTACACCCGCAGCCTTGACTTCAGCGCCATTGAGATTGGATTGCGCATTGAGTTTGAGGAAATACTGCCGGGGCTCGTTGGATTCATTGCACAAATCCACTTTAAAGGAAGCTACGGTACCATTTACATTTCCGGACGACACGATTTCTGTGTCTTGCGAATTAGCGATAGTGAGTTTGGGCTGGTCCCGTGCATATCCACCTTCGTATGGGCAACTGGTGCGGGATCCCTGGTTGAGACGGAAGACGGGCGTTCCAAACATGGGATCGCGGACGATATCTACGCTGAATATATCTCCCGGATCATCATCCGTCAGTGTATAATCGAGGATCTGGCTCTCTTCTGATGATTCATTTTGAGTAGCTCCAAATCGTTCAGACGTAGCATACTCATATCCCAGTCCAAATCCGGATCCTCCGATATTGACGACCACATCGAGGCCAAATGTCCCTTCTACATAATGTTCTGTGGTGATGGCAGAGGTATTGACGATATCGATACTGGAAGAATGGGTCTGTGTATTTCCTGCACTGTAGGTGACCAATTGCAGGGTATCATTATTGGGATTGTTCTTATTATCCGCATTGAGTTGAAGAACCTGGTTCCAGACATCAATCTGGTTTTGGGATTCATTGCGTGAACGATCATTTTGTGTGGTATCGTCAACAAATTGCTGAAGAATGGCAATCTGGTTACGGATGGCATCTTCGGTGTACACAAACTTTCGTTCTGAATTTGGTACAGGGGCGTACAGGAGTCGCTTGTCATGAATAATAGAGTCGCAGTTGACGACATCCACAATGTCATAAACACCATAATACAATTCACGGCCAAAACCGATATAGACATCACCACTGCCTTCCGCTCCGGGAAGATCGGATGTCGAGAAACCAACTCCAGTGCTTACGCAAACCTGATCTGTCGTGTTGAGAATGCCCACATCGCCGACATTGCCACTGCCTTTAAACTCCACATAGATTTCATAATCAATAGAGGCAATCATTCCGATAGTTCCTTTCACACCGAGCTTGGCTGAACCGTGAAACATATTGGATTCATCACGGGCATATTGCGTTTCCTTGCCTCTGCACATGGTTTTATTGTCCTGGAAAGATGCTGTACTACCATCTCCGGGAGGATCGTGTACGATCATGTAAGGAATCTCGGGATCAAGGGTTGTGCCAAGAATGGGGACTTCGATTTCCGGATGTTCTGGCCCCACCACGATCACAGGGATGATGAGGTAATGTTTGGCATACTCCACATTGTTGACAAAATCTTCCTGCACTTCAATCACGAGGGCTCCACGGGTCGTTCCGCGAGGAAACCTTACGGTAAATTCAAAATAATTGGCGCTTCCATTTTGGGTGGAATGATAGGCGTTGCTCAGGGGTGTGTCAAAAGTCTGACCTCCGTCAGAAGTTTGATAGATCGGCATATATTGCCCCACCTGGGTATGCATCCTCCAGTTGAGGGCATTATTGACAGACATACCCACCGAATATTCCTTTCCGAATTCAGCTTTTAGGAAATAAGCCGGTTCCGTAGCGTCCAGTCTTTCAGCAATGATCTGTGGAAGATCTGTCGAACTGCAAGTGGCTGCAACGCCATTCAATTGGGAGCAGGAGTATTCACTGGGATCAATACCACAAACAGGCCAGGGCAATCCCTGTATCGTATAACCAGAACTGGTCACAAAAAAGTTTCCATAAAAACTACCCTGTGATTGTCCGTACACAGGTATCAGCAGCGCCAGGAGAAGCACCAGTAGGCGAACATCCTGTCTGAAGCATACCGCTTGAATCTCCTTTTTGATGAGTACTAATGTAGTCCTCCCTGAATGGCCTATCATACGATTTGATTGTAGAGTCATTTCATCACCAAAAGGCAGGAAACCCTGATATTTTCCCATGGAAAGGAAGCGTTGGCTTTTCAGTTCTGTCCTGCTATGGTAAAAGTATCTGGACTACATGGGTTGCGGTATCACATCTTGATGTGATGGAATGGGGGACATCCAAAAAAGGGATTAGAGCGCATCCAGAAAGAGGCTTACCGAGAAGCCTTGGTTTCGGGATACCAGGAATGTTCCATGTAGTTTTTGCGCCCGCATTTCCATATTCTGAAGACCCATCCCAGACGAAGGAGGTCCGTCAGTGGACGGAGAACCATTATCTGCGATGGTCAACTCAAATCCATTTGGGAAATAACCAAACCGGATGGTAACCTGATCTGCTTTGGAGTGTTTTACAATATTGGTAATGGCTTCTTTGAAGAAAAGGAATACATGCTGACGGGTATCCACCTTCAACTTTTTGTCGAGGGGCAAATCTCCCAGTTCCAGGTGAAAACGAATATCCCGCGGTGTCAGCATTTCTTCAGCGTTCTCACGCATACGGTCCACGAGGTCCTTGACACGGTCGCGGCGACTGTCAATCGACCAGACCACATCCCGCATTTTGGATAAGGTCATCCGGCTCAATTCGGTCAATCGCTTCAATTTGGCCGGATCCGCTTTGGAGGGGTTCATTTCCATGATTTCAGCCTGCATAGCCAGACCGGAGAGCATGGATCCGACTTCATCATGCAGGTCACCGGCTATACGTGTCCGCATTTTTTCCATTTCAAGCAATCTCCGGTAACGGTAACGCACAAAGGCATAAATCAGACCGCCCATGCCCAGGATACTCAACAGGATAAACCACCACGTTTTAAAAAACAGAGGATTGACGATGAGCGGAATCGACAATTGGGTGCTGCTCCAGTTTCCTTTACTGTCGGCCCCTTTGATATGCAGAGTATAATCACCTGCAGGTAATTTATGATACCGGATGAGGGGTTGATTACCGATATAGGTCCATCCTTCTTCAAGACCTTCCAGCCAGACATAATATTTGTTCTGATCCGGCTTGAAATAATTGGGCAGTGTCCATGAAAATTGCACATAACTGTCATAAGGAGAAACACGCACCGCATCCAAGAGGGTGTCACCCAGCATCAGGACTTGAAGGCTGTCAATCCGGCGATTATATTTTAATAATCCGGTCCAGGTCAGCGGAGGGTTGACTTGTTGGTGAATAATTTCAGCAGGATCGAAAGTCTGAACGCCATTCATGCCTCCAAACCACATGTGTCCATCATGATCCCGAAAGGATGAGGCATAGTTGAATTCATTGTTGCTCAACCCATCCTCTTCATAATAATTTCGGAAAATACCTTCCTGCCGCAGGTAGCAGGACAAACCATGATAGGTGGCAGACCAAATATTACCTGCATCGTCTGCAAGAATGGAAGTGACATTGTCATTGGCCAGACCTTCCCTGGTCGTAAATACTGTGATAGTTTGGTCATGAATATCCAACCGGTTGAGACCTCCACCGAACGTGCCTATCCACAAGATACTATCGCCCTCCATGTACAGTGACAATACATTGTTTACACTTAGTGAACCCCGAGCTGATTGTTGATAATGTTTAATGATTTTACCCGTCGTCGCGATATGATACAATCCCTGGTTGAGCGTTCCGATCCAATAGGTATGGTCCGGAGCTTCCACAAAACAATTGATATCATTATCCTCCGCTTCCGATGGTAACTCCATCATGACAGGGGTTACTTTTTCAGAGTCCGGATCAAAGTGCGCAATATGTTTCAGGCTGCTGCCAAACAAAAATTGTCCGTTGCTTAATCGGGTTAAGGGATTACGGGCATATTGCCTGGAAATATTTTGTGTTCCTGGCTGTGTATAAGGATGTATATCATGCAGATCAATCTTTACCAATGCATCGGTGACCGTCCAAACGGCGTCATCTTGATGGTCTGAAATGAAATGCCGGGGTTCTCCGAGGATGGTTCTTTGTTGCTGAACAGGGTCGGGAAGGAAAATAAAATCTGTTTGATGATTTCGGGGGTCAAACCGATGTAGCCCTACCTGACCCGACTCGCAATAGGCGTAGATACGGCCTTCTGAATCATCAAAAATGCCACGCATGGAATTTCCCCATTCCATATCCGGAACATCAAAGTGGTTTTCGAAGAGCTGTTTGAAGTTGGGAAACTTGACCAACCCATTATCTGTGGCCACCCACATCAGGTTGGCCTGGTCTTCATACAACGCCTGAATCGTACTAAAGGATAATGCTTTTTGCAGGACGCCTGTAACGTCCGTCAATACCCCTTGCGGATCGAAACGAAACAATTCATTTTTGGTGGTAAACCAAACATTACCCAGACGGTCTTCTGCCGTATAAAATCCAACGGAAGACAAATGGTCCGCCACGATTTCCATATGATGGGTTTCAGGATGGTACAACCAAAACGCTTGTTGACTTTTCGGCACAATAAACATCCTGTTTTTACTATCAATAAACAGTGGCGTGTAGTACATGGTCGTCCCAAACCAATTGAAGCTATCGGGTTTGAATGCAAATTGCATTTCGCCGGATGGGGCATATTGTTTTAATCCTCCATGGATCGTACTCCACCAGGCATTACCGGAAGTATCTGTGGCGATACAGGTAAATTCACGCCGGCCTCGTTGCTCTCGTGCGATAGATTTTGCACCAGTCCGAGGATCTATACGCCAGAGAAACTGATCCTCGCCCGATTCCCAAACGACCCACATGCTGCCATCAATGGATTTTTTCAGAAAGGTGACTTCTCCCTTTATTTGATAATGCAGATTAAGATCTTCATAGGTGAAATGGCGGGTATCTAGGGCATACAACTTCCTGTCGGCTACCAGCCACAGGATCGTGTCATTGAGAAAATGGATGGATCCATACAAGATATCATCAGCTGGAAGCCTCACATCCGCTCTTGCATCATTGCCAAACCGTAAAAAGCGGTATCCGTCATACCGGTTTCGGCCTTGCCGGGTACCAAACCACATCAGCCCGCTTACATCCTGGGTGACAGCCGAAACGTCTCTGAATCCCAGTCCATCTTCCATGGTGATGGCTTCGCCGATCGGTAACCTTTGGGCATGTGTGGAAAGGGGGAGGAGGCTGAACGTGAAAACGAGGATGCCCGACATCCAGACCACCAGTCGGTGGTGAAACAAAGGAGGAGACGGGACTGCGGACATGGATGTGTACTTGGCCCCTCAAAATATCTGATTTTATGAAATTATAGCTTATCGCATGAAGATGTGATATCGAAGGACTGCCCGGTAAGTATCTTTGAAAGATGAAGCCCATAAACCTCGCCATAGTTGAAGATGACCCTATCGTCAGGGATAGTCTCAAAACGTTTCTGGGTGAAGACCCTCAGTTTGAACTCGTGACCGTTGCGGAATCCCTGGAGTCCATTCTTCAAATCCTGGAAACAGATACCCGGGTAGAACCTGCCATAGTATTACTGGACATACAGTTGCCTGGCAAATCAGGTATTGAAGGAATTCCCCTGATCAAAAAACTCAGACCCACCACCGATATCATCATGCTCACAACATTCGAAGAGAGTGATAAGATCTTTGCCGCCCTTTGCGCCGGAGCCTGTTCTTACATGACCAAACGCACCTCACTGGTCAATATCCGTGATGCTGTACTGACTGTTCATCGTGGTGGTTCCTATATGTCACCGAGTATCGCCCGAAAGGTAGTGGAGCATTTTGCCCCGGCACCAAGGAAAGCTGATGAACCATTGACACCCCGTCAACAGGAGATTGTGGAGTGTATCGTCAACGGACTAAGCTATAAGATGACGGCCGATAAGCTTGGCATTTCCCTCGATACGGTGCGCACCCACATCAAACACATCTACGAAGTCCTGCAGATCAACAGCAAAGGAGAGTTGATCAAAAGGACCTTAGATAAGGGATGAACTAAGAGTGAAGAATGTCGCAGCGCAGCTGTGATCCCGCCATATCATCTGATATGCAGCGGGAAAAAGTGATGAGCGAAAACGTGAGTAGTCAGTGGTCAGTGGTCAGTGGTGAGTCGTTGTTTCTTGCATTTGGAGATGTTGTTGCAATAATCCTGTGATGAGATTCTCAGATCTATCTATAACAATGGTTCGCTGAAAATTTTTGAAATACAAAAATCAATGCCCCGTTGGGGCTAAAGCTCGGTAACAAGAGGAAAAAGAAAAATCTTTTCGCGCGCCGTAGGTGCGCAAGACGATTCAGCAGGGACTTCATAGTTTATAGGAGAAAATTTGAAAAGTGAAGAGTTGAGTCGTTCTCCTTAACACATGGTGATTCTTCACTGAATTGCAAATCCAATTAGCGCTTATTAGCGTGAATTAGTGGCGCAAAGGCAGAGGGCAAAGGGCAGATTTAATTTATCCATGTTATTTCCACATTCATCTACATGTATAAGTTAATAATCCTATGGTGAATTGTAAAACCAATTAGCGCTTATTAGCGTGAATTAGTGGCGGAAATGCAGAGAGCATAGGGCATAGGGCATATTACGCATTGATTGACCTTTAACCTCCCAATCTCCCAACCCTATAATCTCAATAAACTCATAACCTTCTAAGCTTATAACCTCCCTTCACCAGGTACATCACCATCTCTCTTCAAAAACGATTCTCTCTCTGCAACTTTCAATTCGAAAACACCATCTTCTTGGTATCCACCAGTCTCTGATTGAGGTAGAGCGTATAAAAATACGTGCCCACCATATTATACCCATGTGTATACACCACCTCGTTCATACCTTCTTTGACGGGCACAGGTAATTCTTTGATCAGTCGGCCTGTGGGATCCGTGACACGGATGATGGCATCTCCGATGACGGCAGGGTCATGAACGAAAAATGAAATAATCGTGGATTCATCAAACGGGTTGGGTTTGTTTTGAAACAATTCTACTCCGGAGGCGCTGATGGCAGGATCATGAATGCCCGTCAGACGAGCCAATACTTCTTCTGAAAAAAGACTTTCAACGCCATTTGGATCTATGGATGCTGCAGATACGAAGATGTTGAACTGCCGGCTTGGTAGTTTGAATGCTCCTGTCTTTCCTCCTTCGATATAATACAATGTATCAAAGTCATTAGAGTTGATTCGTAAGCCGACTACATAATGATCGTAATCATTTGGATCTTCTATCTCTATATACAGAAAGTCACCATCCTGTCCAAATGTTTTAATCACTGGGCTCTCAGGGCCTAAAGCCGCCATGGCTGCTCCGTTTCCATTGATCACGGCATTGCGGGCGAGGTAATGAAAATCAACAAAAAAGCTATCGATGACCTGGTCGCCATCGGTATCCACACCCAGGATATCATCCGATGTATGCTGGCGATCATGATAGTCCGGGTCACTGACATCGGCATTGCCATGTTCGTTAGCCGAACAAAACCGCATAGCGGTAAATCCATTTTCGCGGAAGGGGATGTGATCACTTCCCCTGCCGGTACGGTCCTCTGCTGACATGATCGTGACCATCATGGGTACACTGGCCAGCGGACGAATCATCTCCTGGTATTCCAATTTGATAAAACGACTCAGCGATTTATGCGGTGAGTTAAAACCCCCGTAGGAAAATAAGCGGACCTGTGTACTGTCGATATGATTAAGTCCGGGACATGAAGGTGGCGAAGAGGTTTCCCCGCAAATGATTCCCCCAACGATGTCATTGTTAAGCACGGCCTTGATCGGGAGTTGTTCTTGTGCAGCATAGACCGCATAGGCGTTGGAACCCACAAGACCTTGTTCTTCACCCGTCACGATCATGAATACAATCGTGTGATCATAGACAAAGCGACTCATGTTGCGGGCTAGCTCCATGACCAGGGCAGTGCCACTGGCATTATCTTCCATGCCTTGCGCCAGACAATGGATATCACAATTGTCAGCGCACCGGCTGTCCAGGTGAGCTTCAATGATGATGGCAGAAGGATCACTGGTATCTCTGCCGGGAAGCACAGCCACCACATTTTTATGCCGTTGCATCCCACACACATCCTGATCAAATTCGAGATACCCGGTAACGATCCGTCCAAATTGCTCTTCACTATACCTGTTGAAATGCTGCAAGACCCACCTACGTGCTGCACCGATACCGGTATCCAAAGAAATCGTATCCGATGCAGTATTGCGATTATGAAAACGCTGAAGTTCGATGAGTGTTTGTTTCATCGTATCCGCCTGCACCAGGCCATTGATGCTTTCACTGATGGAAGCGGGGTCACTCACCGGAAAGGGTGGCATGTATTGCTCCGGATCATATTGGCCTTTGAGAATATCTAATATGACCGGATTGGTGAAATGGATGTTGGTCTGACTGTTTGCCTTGATCGGGGCAACCATAAGAAATAAAAGGACATATATTTTTTTCATGGCAAACGGTGTGATGTGAACTGATTATTAAAAATACAAAACGGTTTTGGCATGTAGCATGCTACATGCCTTATCACATCACCATCAACCCCACAGCAGCTGCCGTCATGACCAATAAGGTCAGTACACCCAGGGTATTGGAAATCCATCCATTGGTGTATTGACCCATAATTTTTTTATTGTTGGAAATATGCAGCACCATAGCAATCAATACAGGTGCCGTCAGACCATACAGTATAGCGGCATAAAGCAATGCTTTGATGGGTGAAATCCCGATATAGTTGAGCGACAAACCCAGGATCAGCGAAAAGGACATGATCACATAGAAAGCCCTGGCTTCATGAAATTTTTTATCGAGTCCTCCGGACCATCCAAACGTCTCACTGACGATATAGGAGAGTGAACCACTGAGAACAGGGATCGCCAATAATCCTGTGCCTATCACACCCACAGCGAAGAGCAAATAAGCTGCATCTCCGGCCAGGGGCCTGAGCGCCTGTGCGGCTTGTTCGACCGTATCAATGTCATGGATATGGCTGTTGAACAAAACAGTTCCGGCAGTGAGAATGATAAAGTAAAAGACCATGTTGGAAAAAAACATTCCTACATCAATATCCTCCCGCATCTCATGGATAATCTTACGATCCACTACCAGCTTACGTTTACGATGTTGAACTTCTTCGGCTTCCATGGTAGCTTGCCAGAAAAAGAGATAAGGAGAAATGGTGGTCCCCAGGATCGCAACCAGTATCGCCAGAAATTCTTTATCAAAATGAATTTTCGGAAGAAATGTATTGCTCAATATATCTCCGACATCCTGTGGATAGAGAAATGGAACCATGATATAGACCAGCAGAACTATACAGAGGTATTTGAGAGCACTGGCAATTTTCCGGTAAGGGAGATATACCATGAGAAGCAGGAGAAGCACCGTAAAGATCACACTGAAGTAGATCGGTGGCAATGACGGTATCAACAGGTTGCCCACAGCCCCAATGCCCGCAATGTCTGCGCCTATATTCATGACGATAGCCGGAAAACTAAACAGCAACATCACATACAATAGAGGTCGGGGATAATGTGATCGGATGGTGCCTGCCAGTCCATGTGAAGTGACGAGTCCGATACGTGCGCACATCTCCTGGATAGCAGCCATCATGGGAAAGGTCAACAGAGCTGTCCATAACGTAGAGAGTCCAAATTGGGCGCCAGCCTGCGTATATGTCACGATCCCGGAGGGATCATCATCGCTGGCTCCTGTGATCAATCCCGGACCCAATACTTTAGAGAAATGCCGGATTTTTTGCCGGATGGATTTTCTTTTGGATGAGGAATGGTTCATGGATTCATCTGCTTGAATTGCGATCAGGACGCAAACAATACAGGAGCTGGATCCGCATACCATACTTCCATACGATCTCTGTATTTACGTTCGATTTCGTTGCGTTTGAGTTTAAAGGTAGGTGTCAGCATATCATTGTCCGGTGTCCAGGCATCCTGTATGATCACGATTTTCTCCAGTTGCTCATGCGCATCGAGAGTGGCATTGAGGGCAATACGTTTTTCAGTAAGCAGCGTCAATAACACTCCAGGCGATACATTTTTTCCGCCTTCGGACAACGTAACCAAACCTATAGGCTGTGGCAGGGATGTGCCGGTCACGCAACAAAACTCCAGTTCATTTTCTGCGGACAGCCTCAATTCGATTGGGGCAGGGACCACATATTTACCCTTACTGGTTTTAAAGATATCCTTGGTACGACCGGTGATGGTGAGATATCCTTCCGCATCGATCATTCCTTCATCACCGGTGCGCATGAATCCATCGGGCGTAAACATCTCCTTTGTGAGTTCCGGTTCCTTATAATAACCCAGCATGACGGCTGCATTGCGCACTTGTACTTCATTGTGTTCACCCAGCCGGACCTCGGAATAGGGAAGCGCACAACCCACGGTACCGATTTTAATTCGCTCCGATGGATTGGCATGCGAGTAACCGAAATTTTCCGTCATGGAGTAACCCTCGAGCAATGTGATTCCGATACGCTTATACCATTCGATCAATTCAGGTGGTGTAGGTGTGGCGGCAGTAAGAATGGCCCTTGCATGGGTAAACCCTAAGCCTTGCTTGATTTTCTTTTTCACCAAAGCGGAAAGGAGTGGTATCCGCAAAAGTATATTCAGTCTCGACTGAGGGACTTTGGTGAGAATGCCTTCCTGAAATTTTTTCCAGATGCGGTGAACGCCCAGGAAGACCGTGGGCTGTGCTTCCTGCATGTTTTTTGAAAAAGTATCCAGCGATTCCGCATAATACACTGTTCCTCCGGCATACAAACTACCCATTTCCACCACCAGTCTTTCACCCACATGGGCGAGAGGCAAATAGGAAAAAAATCTTTCTTTTTCAGTGAGGCCGATAAACCTAACGCCTTCGGTGATGGCAAAGGCTACCGTTGCAAAAGAATGCATAACGCCCTTTGGCATACCAGTAGTGCCAGAAGTATAGATGATCGTCATCAGCTCATCACCTCTCCGCTGCACGTTGTCCACCATTGGCTTTTGATCTTGTATCAAGTCATACCATTGATCATAGCCCTCATGAGTGTAAAAAGGAAAGGAAATACATCGGACACCTTCAGGCACTCCAGGTCTCATATCTTCCCAATGATCCAACTTGCCTACAAAGAGCAGTGGAGATTCGCTATGCACAAGAATCTTACGAATACTCTCAGGGGTCAGGTTGGGGTACAACGGAACCGAAGTGTGGCCTGCCATCATAATCGCGATGTCCGCAATAATCCAGTGTGCGCAATTTTTAGAGATCAAACTGATGTTAGAACCTGCTGGCAGATCGAGAGACCGGAGAAACACGGCCATCTTACGTGCTTCCAGTCCGGCTTCTTTCCAGGTCCAGGTCCGTACCCTACCGTTAATGGGCTGACTCAGATAGATACTGTCCGCTTTGGTTTGTTCCCAATGATAGAATTGATCAAGTGGAAGAGTATATTTCATGCTGATCGGTCGATTGGGAAGTAAGATAGTAAGTCTCCTGTTTCTAATGGTGAGGGGGCAGGAAGCAGGAGATAGGGGGCAGGAAGCAGGAGTCAGGGGGCAGGAAGCAGGAGGCAGGAGTCAGTGGTGAGTTGTCGCTATTGCAACTAAATCACCATATCGCCCTATCACTCCATCACCCCATCACCCCATCACT
>ERZ724521.859-NODE-859-length-13672-cov-4.162738_pt1 | contig 13672 bp, 9 predicted proteins | sample MGYA00376054_ERZ724521 | MGnify/ENA primary metagenome ERZ724521 (study PRJEB28724, sample SAMN07190883) | activated sludge metagenome | isolation source: activated sludge of sewage treatment plant in Hong Hong | place: Hong Kong | collected 2016-03-17 ... | reverse complement strand
CGCTGCGGGCTAAAATATTCAACTTCGCCGACGAGCGTTTGGAAAACAGGCAAACAGTTGATTTTCTGGACTTTGCTCAGGATTTTCTGAATCACGGGCAAGCCGCCTCAAGTTCCAGAATTGCCGCTCGCTTTAAAGGGAAAATCGGCGCATTGATCCAGTTGTTGCCGGCACCCGGAGATAATTGGCAGGCAGTGGTGAACGGCTTGTACGTTGGCGGGGGAAAGATGTTTGCGCGTTGGGCGCACCTGTTCCCCGACGACCTGCGGCACGCGCTGGCGGGCTGGAACGACTCAGTCCCTTTCCCCTGGCAGGGCTGGTCGAATGCCAATTTTCAGCCATTGCTGCACCCTGATGCGCTGATTGTGCCGGGTGGCCGCACGGATGCGTTGCCGGGCGGCAGAACAATCCTCATAGCGGACCTGGCTATTTGTAAAACGACCGAAGGTCCGCAACTCCTGGATAAAAAATCGGGAAATCCGGTAATAATGACCGATCTGGGTCTTGAAGTAGCGCGGCTGCGACCTCCGGTACTCCAACTGCTTTGGAACCTGGGTATGCCATATGTTTCCATCGAAGCCCTCGTGCCGGAGCATTTGAATCAAACCTTTCCGGATACAGGCTGGAGCCGGCAGGAGCGGATCGTATACCGGGATCTGGTGTTGATGCGTTCATCATGGACCTTGACTGCCGCATGGGCAGGCCGTTGGCTGAAGCAAAGGGATGATGCCGGGTTTTTCCTCATGGTGAACGACGATTTGCAGGAAACAGGCGTTCCGGAGCGTTTTTTTGTCCGGTTTTCAGGTGCCAAACCCCAATATTTCGACCGGAGCAGCCCGGTTTCCATGTTGCTGTTTGCCAGATGCCTGAGAAAAAATACGGCCCCGATTGTCCTGACGGAAATGTTGCCGCTGCCTGAGCATGCCGTAGTGCGGAAAGATGCACCGCATGCCGCTGAAGTGGTGCTGGAATTAACGGTGTAGCGGCAACCAGAACACATGCAATCCTTCATGAATATGATATCGCGTTTTTTTACCATTATTCTGATCCCGATCAGTACGGGGATTGCGTTTTCACAGGGCGCAGCCATCACAGACCCGGTACAGTTTTCCACACCCGGCGGTGTGTATACCGGAACGGTGAACATCAGTCTTGCCTGTTCCACACCCGACGCGGCGATCAGGTATACCCTGGATGGCAGGGAGCCTGACTCTTCGGCTGCGTTGTACGATGGAATACCATTTCAATTTGATTCGATCGCGGTGCTTCGGGCGCGGGCTTTTGCAACCGGATCTGCGCCATCGCAAGTGACGACACACAGTTATCTGGCCGGGGTGGAGCATACCTTTCCGGTGGTTTCGCTGGTGTTTGATCCGGCTGCTTTTTTTGATGCGGATACGGGTATTTATGTAAAATACCTGGATGATCTGACGGCTGTAGCCAACATCGAGATGTTTGTTCCGGAAGCAAACGACGCCGTATTCAACCAGTTGGTGGCAGTGGAAATACAGGGCTCGGCAAGCGCTTCCCAGCCTCAGAAATCGCTGGAAATCAGTGCAAAAGGCTCTTTGGGTAATCCCACCATCGCCTACCCCCTGTTTCCGGAACTGCCTTTTGAATCCTACCGGCGATTTGTGCTGCGGAACGGCGGACAGGACTGGTGCGTACTGCAATTCCGCGATGAGTTTGCATCCGGTTTGTTGACCGACCGAAGCGATATGGGCGATATACTGGCAGCGCCTGCCTTGTATACCCAGGCCTGGCGACCGGCAGTGTTGTACCTGAACGGGAAATATTGGGGCATACACAACATACGAGAGCGTATGAACCGCTTTTATGTGCAGCAGCATTTTAACTGGAGCAGCGATACGTTTGACCTTGTCGATAACTTTGGGTCGGTAAGCAATGGAGATATTGTCGCCTGGAACGATCTGTTCGGTTACCTGTCACAGACCAGTGGTTTTGATAATGATTCGCTTTTCAAAACCCTGGAACGGCAAATAGACGCACGCAATTTCCTCGACTATTGCGTTTTCAACATATACCTGGAAAATGAAGATTGGCCGGGCAATAACGTCCGCCGCTTTCGCCAGCGTTCGCCCGAAGGGAAATGGCGCTGGATGACGTACGACCTTGATTTTACCTTCGGACTGTTTCAGCAATATGGCGGCTGGAATACCGGCGATGCGTCGCCTGATGCGCTGGCGCGCCTGCTCGACGATACCTCTCAAGTCTGGCCCAACCCCGACTGGGCGACCCTGCTGTTCCGCCGGTGCTGGCAAAACGCCGGGTTCCGCCGCGATTTTGCCAATCGGCTGGCCGATATGTTGAATACGGCCTTCCTGCCTGCACGTGTGAGCGAACGGCTCGACGTGTTCAGAACCCTGTACCAGCCCGAGATTTCCAGACACTACGAACGCTGGTGGTTCGGCAATTACGACAGTTACTGGCTGGCTAACATCGAAACGACCCGGCAGTTCGCATTCGACCGGCCCGATTATGTGCGTCAGGAAATACTGAAGGCAGTACCTGAGGCCCTTGGACTGGCTGAATTGGAAATCAAAGCCAATCCTCCCGGCGGGGGCAGGGTAGAAGTGAATACTGTATCCCCCACGGCAGCGCAGTTGCCCTGGTCGGGTATCTATTTTGCCGGAGTCTCCCTGCCTGTCCGGGCGATCGCCAATCCCGGCTATCTGTTTACAGGTTGGTCGGAACCCGGTCTGGGCGCCGACGATTCAACCAGTATTGTGCTTGCCGGGAATACGACCCTGATAGCCAATTTTGAAAAAGAGGACACCGTCACGACGCATACCGCAAATATGGAATGGCCGGCATTCGGCATTTACCCTAATCCGGCAGATAAGTCTTTGACAGTCAGAGGAAACTTTGCCGAAAATGCCGAAATGTCCGCCCGGATAACGGACGGATTCGGTCGGCAAATCGCCGGGCCGTGGCGCCTGACAGGCCGGGAGATGAATCATTTATCTCTCGACCTGTCAGGGCTGCCCGGTGGCATATATTTTTTGAAAATAGAAAGCGCGAACGGAGCGGTCACGCGAAAATTTATGGTACTTCGATAACCTTCACCAGCCCCGAACGGACGCCGGTTATTGCTTTTCGATGCTGTCGATCAGGCGGTTAAGTTCAGCGTCGTCGTTGAAATTGACGACCAGTTGGCCCTTGCCGTTTTCGTTGCGTTTCAGCGACACTTTGGTGCCGAAAAATGCGCTGAATTGGTCCTGGATATTGCGCATGTGCTCCGGCAGGCGTTTGTCCGCTTTCGGCGTTTTGCCTTTCCGGTCTTCCTGGTATCCGGCGATGATCTTCTCGACGGCCCTGACAGACAGGTCTTCTTCGATGATCTGCCGGCAAAGTGCGTTCTGCAGGGAGATATCGTCGACGGCGACGAGCGCGCGCGCATGACCCATGGATATCTTCCGGTCGCGGATGGCGTCGGTGACGTACTGTGGCAGGTTGACAAGCCGCAGGTAGTTGGTGACGGTACTCCGGTCCTTGCCCACCCGTCCGGCGATCTGGTCGTGGGTGAGTTTGTAATCGGCAGCGAGTCGACTGTAGGAAATAGCCACCTCCATCGCATTCAGGTCTTCGCGCTGGATGTTTTCGATCAGCGCCATTTCAAGCAGTTCCTGGTCGTTGGCCAGGCGAACATAAGCGGGTATCTCCGACAGACCTGCGGCCCGGGATGCGCGGTAGCGGCGTTCGCCGGAAATGATCTGGTACGCCTTATCGTGCAGACGGCGCACGGTGATCGGCTGAATGATCCCGTGGGTTCTGATGCTGGTCGTCAGTTCGTCTATAGCCTTCTCGTCAAAATCACGGCGCGGTTGTTCCCGGTTTGCCTCGATATACTGGATCGGGAGCATGATAACATTGGTGGCGAGTTCACGCACGACTTCATGCGGATTCTCCTGGATAGCCTTTTCCAGTTGTCCCGCATTGCGCAGGAGTGCGGCGACGCCGCCTGTGCTGAATTTTGTCTTTGCCATGATCTTCAATTGTGGTTTTTCCGCAAAAATTCCTCTGCGAGGTTGAAAAAATTGGTAGCGCCTTTACTGCTGACGTCGTAAAGGGCGACCGGCACGTGCGACATCGGCGCTTCTGCGACGCGGCTGTTGCGGTGAATGATCGTTTCGAAAACGTAATCGTTGGAACTGTTGCGCACCTCCTCGACGATTGCGTTGGCAAGCCGCAAACGGCTGTCGTACATGGAAATTAGCAAACCTTCGACCTGGAGGTTGGGGTTGTACCCCTGCCGAACCAGCGCGATGGTGTTTTTAAGTTTGGCCAGCCCTTCAAAAGAAAACATCTCACACTGGACCGGAATGAGTACCGTATCTGCGGCAACCAGCGCATTTACGGTGATGAGGCCAAGGGAGGGCAGGCAGTCGATAAAAATATAATCGTAATCGTCGCGCAGGGCGTTGACCACACCGCGCAGGATGTACTCGCGACTGGGTTTTTCCGCCATTTCAAGGTCTGCGCCAACCAGGTCGATATTGGAGGGCAGCAGATAGAGATTCGGCGTTTCGGTTTCCAGAATGGCCTCCTTCGGATCGATACCATGCACCAGGCAGTCGTAAAGCCCTACGCTTTCGCTGGTATCAGCCTGGCCGACGCCGGATGACGCGTTGGCCTGAGGGTCGGCGTCGATGAGCAGCACTTTTTTCTCCAGGATCGCCAAAGATGCTGCGAGGTTGATCGCGGTGGTGGTTTTGCCCACGCCGCCTTTTTGGTTGGCAATGGTGATAACTTTGCCCATGTTTTTCAGCATAAGATCAATGCTTTGCACCTGCCGGCGGCAGGCGGGTGGAATTTGTTTTAAATTTCGATTGTAGCGCCTATGTCCATCAGAATCAGTTCCTTGCGGTTCTCCTCGAAGGTAGCCTGCGCTTCTTTGTGGTCAATCCTGATGTATCCAAAGGTGTCGTAGTGACAGCCGATGATGCGGTTGCATTTCAAAAAATCGGCGGCAATTACCGCGTCGGCATAGTCCATCGTAAAGTTGGAGCCGATCGGCAGGATGGCCGCGTCGAGTGTCGGACAGGTCATAGGGATCAGTTGCATGTCCAGGGTAAGCGCTGTATCGCCGGCTACGTACAGCACACCGTCGGCGCTGTCGATCACATAACCCGCCGGTTCGCCCGCCGGCATGCCGTCGGGGAAAACACTGCTGTGCACGGCCTGTACCATTTTAACCCTGCCGAAACTGAAGGTCCACCAGCCCCCCTTGTTCATGGGGTGGGTTTTCAAACCCTTCGCGTTGTAGTAGGCGCTGACCTCCCAGATGCCGACGATCAGCACTTCCGGGTTGTTGGCGGCCACGGTTTCCAGGTCGGCGATATGATCGGAGTGGGTGTGCGTGACAAAAATGTAATCGCAGCGGATAGAATGGACATCCAGCCTGCCGGCGAGCGGATTAGCCGAGATGAACGGATCGAACAGCAGGCGTTTTCCGCCGGTCTCAACTATAAAACAGGAATGACCGTAATAGGTGATTTTCATATCCGCATCAGGTTAACTTGGGCAAAGATAGGCGGGCATGAAACATCGCGTGGAACATTGAACGAAGAAGTTATCCTCCATTTTTCCACAGGTTGCCAACACCGTTAGGTCGCTCATTCACAACCCGTTATATTTGCCGTACACCGCGCGGTCTTTGCGTTTATAAACATCATCAGGATGCTTCGGTACCGAAATCTGCTTTTGTATCTGCTTGTCGCGGCAAGTGCCTGCACGACGGGGACGCCGTCGAACGACAGCCGGGTCGCTTTCCGCTACAACCAGCACAACCCCATCACTTCGCTCGATCCCGCTTTCGCCCGAACCCAAAACAACATCTGGGCGATAGATTGCCTGTTCAACGGGCTGCTGCAACTCGATGATGACCTGCTGGTCCGGCCCTGTATTGCCAAAAAGTGGGAGATATCCGACGATGCTCTGCAATACCGCTTTATCCTCCGCGATGATGTTTTTTTTCACGACGATCCCGCCTTCCCGGGTGGTAAAGGGCGGAAAGTGGTGGCCTCCGACGTGGTATTCAGTTTCAACAGGCTGCTCGACGATGAATGGCCCAAACCGGGGTCCTGGATTTTCAAGGACCGCGTGGCAGCCGACACGCCGTTCAGCGCTCCCGACGATTCGACTTTTATTCTGCGGCTGGCCGAGCCGTTCCAGCCCATGCTTTCCATTCTGACCATGCAGTACGCCTCCATCGTGCCGCGGGAGGCGTGTGAACGGTATGGCCGGGATTTCAGGCGACATCCGGTCGGTACGGGGCCGTTCCGGTTCAAAATCTGGGCCGAAAACCAGGGCCTGGTTGTGTTGCGCAACGACCGTTATTTTGAAAAAGACAGCGCCGGAAACCGCCTTCCCTATCTGGATGCAGTAAAAACAACTTTTATCACCGACAGGAAAACGGCATTCCTGGAATTCAAAAAAGGTAACCTGGATTATTTTTTCGGACTGGAAAGTTCCTACATCAACGAACTGCTCACCCCCGATGGCGAACTGCAACCTGCTTTGGCGCAGGATATTTATTTTTTGAAAAACCCCTACCTGAATACGGAATACCTGGGCATTCGCATGGATGAGCAGGCAACCGCCGCCAATCCGCTTCAACAGAAAAAAGTGCGCCAGGCGCTCAATTGCGGTTTTGACCGCTCCCAAATGCTGCGTACGCTTCGAAACGGCGTTGGGAAACCGGCATCATCGGGGTTTACGCCGCGGGGTTTGCCTTCATTCGACGAGACGACGGCGCCGGGGTATGCCTACACCCCGAGCCGTGCAGCGCGTTTGTTGGCCGATGCCGGTTTCCCGAATGGTAAAGGCCTGCCGCCGGTCACGCTGCTGTGCAACCAGGATTACCTGGACTTGTGTACTTTCATTGCACGACAATGGGAGGATCTGGGCATTAAAGTCAACCTCGAAATGGTGGAGACGGCACTCCTGCGCGAGCGCATGCGCAACGGTCAGGCGCCGTTTTTTCGGGCGTCCTGGATTGCAGATTACCCGGATGCGGAAAGTTTTTTCACCTGCTTTTACTCAAAAAATACGGCGCCACCCAATTATACCGGATTTCATCATCCGGCGTTCGACCGACTGTATGAAGCCAGTCTACGTGAGCCGGACGTGCAACGGCGCTATGCCTTGTACCGGCAAATGGATGCGATATTGATCGAAGAGGCGCCGGTAGTGTTCCTTTTTTACGATGAAACGGCACAGTTCGCCGGTAAGAAAATAAGCGGACTGCCTCGGAACGGCATCAACCTGTTATCGTTGAAGCGGGTACGGAAAACAAAATAACCGGTATCAACGCAACAGGGCTACATCTCCTTTTTCCATCAACTTCTGACGGACGCCCTCCCTGATCGCTTCGTATTCCAGTTGCCACACGTATACATCGCTCGGCGCATCTTCCCCGTCTACCCGTCCGTCCCAGGCATCGTTCGGGTCCTGACTTTCAAAGACTTTTTTGCCCCAACGGTTGAAAATGCTGAACCTGGAGGTAATCACCGGGCAAAAGTAAACAGGCTTGAACCGGTCGTTAACGTCGTCTCCGTTGGGGGTGAAGGCGTTGGGAAACTGATCCTTCACACTGGCCACGGTAACTGTTTTCGAGACCGAATCCCGGCAGGTGCCGAGGTTAATGGTCAGACTGATTTCATACATTCCATTTTGCGCAAAACAGAGATCGGGCGACCCGGAGCTGTCAACCGTTACACCGGGCGGAAAGCTCCAGGTCACCTGCGCATCCGGCGGAATGGAATCGGGCAGACTCAATACGACGCATTCAAAGGGGCATACAGAATCCCTGGACAGGTCAAAATCGGCATTGATCTGGGCGCTTTGGCAGATTGAAACAATAGCAGGCGTTACGGTTTCTACGGCTAAGATGTAGTCGGCTGAGGCCACCGTCCCGGAAGGTATGATGGGTATTTCGTTAACCATTGCTGTATTGGCAGACCTGTTGTAAGACATTGCACTCACACAACAATCGCCGGGCCGACCATCCTGATCCGTTCGAACCAACAGCATCTGGTCGAGATTGATTGGATCCGGTTTGTCAATACCTGCAATAAGGTACCCCGCTCCCGGCAGGTTGTTCGCCTTAAACAAAGAAGTAGCGCCAGGATCGGAAATATTGCCGAGTTGGTAGGCCCATTCGATTGCAGCATCCGGGCCGACCTTTGCCAGGACACCTAGAGACAAGGTAAGCAAGACCTTGTCGTCAGGCGTGCTTGTTATGCTCGAGGCATCCAGAAAGCCATTATTCAGGGGAGAAAGGACGTTGGACGACAGAACATTACCAGTGTCGTCCAGGTGCAGTATCCATGCCTGTCCGGAAACCTGTCCAGCAGCAACGATCGTACCGTCGCTAAGCATAGTCAGGTCGCGAAACAGATTAAATCCCCCCGTGTCAAAAGATTTACACCATACTATGGCGCCGGCTGCCGTGATTTTTAGTACTATACCATGTATATCACTTCCGGTACTGTAATTTCCGGAAACAAAAACGGATCCGTCGTTTGCCACCACAGAACTGGTGAAAGTATTGAACACTCCGGGCAACTCGATCGAACGTTGCCAGACGACATTGCCATCCGGATCAGTTTTCAGAACAAGCGGCGTTTCAATACCACCTTGTTTGGCTGATCCGGCCAGGATAAACCCGTCTGCGACGACGCTGACTTTTTCGCCGGTGCGACCATTCCCGTATGTTTTGCTCCAAAGGATGTCGCCGTTGGGTGTAACTTTCATGGCGCCCATCTGGCTTCCGGCCGGGCTCGACCGCTCCATCAAAACGATCAGGTTGCCTTCCGGGGTTGGTGCAATATCCTTCGCTTGTTCATTATTGGGTGTTGTGGCGTATGTTTTACACCAAATCAAATCTCCGCCTGCAGTGAGTGCAGCGACAACGGCTTTATCCCTGGCGGGACCTGCATGTTGAAACCCGCATGTGTACAAAGTGTTGGCATCAAAAGAGATGGCCGATAAGGCAAAAGCCCAGGTATTGTTCTGGTTGACTCCGGGAGGAGCGATCGTTTTTTTAAAGGATAACTGGGCTGAAGCAGGAATAATGGTAAAGCAACAGATAGAGGTTACGAGCAGGAAGCAGTTTTTCGTCATGGTGGATAAACGGGGATTCCTGTCCCGGCATTATCTGAGCAGCGCAACACTTCCCTTTTGTGTCAATTTTTGACCAATGCCCTCCCGGACGGCCTCATACTCCAGGTACCACACATATACGTCGCTCGGGGCCTCTTTCCCGTCCACCTTTCCGTCCCAGGCATCGTCCGGGTTTTGACTTTCAAAGACCTTTTTACCCCAACGGTTGAAAATGCTGAACCGGGAAGTAATAACCGGGCAAAAGAAAACGGGCCTGAACCGGTCGTTAACGCCGTCGCCATTGGGGGTAAAAGCGTTGGGCACGACGTCGGGTGCAATGCCCGATATAATTTTAATGGCCTGTTCCTTCATGCAGCCGCTGTTGGCGCCTTTCCTGACAACGAAAAATGTACCGGGGTTAGGATAGCAGACCCGGCCGGGCACGTCAGGATCGGGTATACCGCCCGTTGTGGTCAGGGTGTAACTGACATCGGGTGAATTGCCGGTGAGGGTAATATCGATACATTCGCCGGGGCATATACTGGAGTCGGAAAGCGCAAAATCGAGGTCGATGGGCTTGCATATTTCGGTCACCACGGGATTTGCCGTCTCCTGACTGGCGGTAGTCGCAGTACTGAAAAAGTTGTCCTGATATGCCGGGGTAAACGTTTCATTATTGATAACGGCATCTCTGACAATGATAGTGATGCCGGTGGGACAGCATTCACTGCCCGGCATAAGCCCGTCCTGGCCGATCCTGGCGACGTACACTTGTTCGTCGCCGTTGATCACCGACGAGCCGGCAGCGATAAAGCCACCGCCCGAAGAGAGTAGTTTTCGAAAAATATTGCGCTCTCCACCGGTTTTGTACTCGTATTTCCAGGCAATGTCGCCGTTTTGGGCCACTTTCATCAGGGCGGACGGGCTGCCCAGGCCATTGCTGAGGTTGGCAATAGAGACGAGAAATTGATCTCCCGGAATGGCGAGCAGGTCAATACCTGCAATGTCGAGGTCAGGGTACTCATAGGTTCGCGCCCATTTGAGGTCGCCTGCGCTGCTGACCCTGACCAGCAACACCCTGTCGTATTCAAAACCCGGACTCAGCGAATGGCCTGCCAGCAGCAGATCGGTACTGCCGCTAAACGGGGCAACCGAAGTGAACTCTTCAATGGTGGCGGGAATGCCGTATCGCCGCGACCATAACACCGTTCCGTTGGGCGCCAGTTTGGTCAACATACCCTCTCTATCGCCGTTGAACTTATCCGATACGCCGGCGCAATAGATAAATCCTTCGCTGTTTTCCCAGCATTTCCGCAGGTTTTCGGTTCTGATGACATCGCCGAAACTGGTGTGCCAGAGCACCTGCCCGTCTTCATTGATCTTTATCGCCAGCGCGTTGCTGTTATTGGGCGCGCTGTTGTCGGCGCCGGTCAGCAGATACCCGCCGCCGGCCAGCGGAAGCGCTTTGTAAAGCACGGCGCCTGTTGTGCTTTGCCGGTTCCAGACGAAGTCGCCGGCATCGGTGATTTTCATCCAGCCGCTTACCGTACCTGCTCCCTGAACCAGGGCGCGATAGACCACCAGAATGCTACCGTCCGTCATTTGCTGTATATCAACCGCCTGATTGGCGTTCCCGTTGGTTTTATACAACCTGGACCATTTAATTGCGCCTTGCGGATTAAGCCGCTGTATCCATATTTTCTGTTCGACCTGATGCGCGCCGCCGGTCAGGATGTCGCCATTGCCGAGGAGCACGGCGCCATTTCCTGCGTCGGCGAAGCCCAGGTCGTATGTTTTTTGAAAATAGGTTTGACCGCTGACAGAGGTGGTAAGGACCAGACCAACAATCTGGATGAAAAGGAGTCGCAACATGTAAGATTGTTTAAGGATAAAACGGGCGACAAATCATTAACCTTGCAAAGCCAAAGCCGATTTTTTTTCCAGCATCGTTCCATAGGTATGCAACAGCCGCCGTCCGACTTCGAGGTTGTCGAAGTGTTCCATACAGAATGCCTGCGCCTGGCGGCCATATTCCGGCAACTGTTGCCGTCTGGCATAACACCAGCGTATGGCTTCGAGAAACGCTTCGGGTTTGTCTGCAATCAGGCACTGCTTCTGGTGTCGGGCATGAATGCCCTCCATGCCTACCGACGTGGACAATACCACTTTCCCGACGGCCATTCCTTCCAGGATTTTAGCGCGCATACCGCCGCCGGAAAGGAGCGGCACGACCATGACTGAATGCTGGTTCAGAAAATCGGCCGAACGTTCCACTTCTCCGTGGAATCGGACGCGTTCCATATCCAGGTTGCGCAGCCAGGGAGGGGCTGTCCGGCCTGCAATATGAAAGGTCAGTTCCGGAAAGTTCGGCGCCAGGTGTGCCTGCCATACGTCCTCCAAAAACCATTTTAACCCTTCCTGATTGGGCATCCAGTCCAGCGATCCGATAAAAGACAAACTCAGCGGTCGGTCGAAACTGGAATAATCGGGGGTGTAATCGCGGCAATCGAGACCGATTGGGGCGACCGTCGCCGGATTGTGCAGGCCCAGTTTCTGAAATTGTTCAACATCGCGGGCACTGATACCCACGACGAGGTCATAATCATTTAAATGTGTGGTCTCGTAGTCTTTGAGCCGGGGCGTTATTTTCTGTAAATACCACTTTTTCAATGGGTTGGAGTTTTCTGCTACACGCTCCCAGATTTCGTGCTCCACATTGTGCGCGCGCAGGGCAATCAGGGCGTCGGAGTGCTGCCGGATTACCGGAATATAAGGCGTGAGGTACAGGGATTCCAGCTGGATAATATCGAACACGTTGTCTTGGAGGATGCTCGCCAGTTTCTGTGCGAAAATATCGTTTGCAAAACGCTCAACGTGATACGACTTGTCGGTAAACAGGTTCACCAGAGCCGGTATGAGGCGGATGCGGTTATCCACATATACCGTATGGATAGTTGAATAGTGATCGAAATCGTGCGGAAGCTCGTTCGTATCATACCAGTGTTTGCTGGTGTTCATCGAAAGCAGGCTCACTTCGCTGCCGAGTTCGGCAAATGCTTTGGCAAGATAGGTACTGGCAATCGCCGCCCCGTCTTTCAGGGGCCAGGGAAATTTGTTGCACAACTGAAGGATTCGCATAGATGCAGGTTTGGGGTTTAAGGGATGATTTGTAATGATCGCTTCTGTCGGCTTTTTTATCGGGATCAACGAAGCGGCAAAGCTTCAAACTTTTTTCAGACATTTGCCGCATGGTACTCAAGGCCAATAATATACATAAGTCTTACGGCTCCCTCGAAATTCTTAAGGGGGTGAATCTCGAAGTGCAAGCCGGTGAAATCGTCAGCATTGTCGGCAAGTCCGGGGCCGGCAAAAGTACGCTGCTTCACATTCTCGGCACACTCGACGCCTCCGACAAGGGCGACCTGCATATTCGCGACACCCGGATCACCACGCTGAACGCCAGAAAACTGGCGGCTTTCCGCAACCGGCACATTGGTTTCGTCTTTCAGTTTCACCACCTGCTGCCCGAATTTACCGCGCTTGAGAATGTGTGTATTCCCGGGTATATCGGCCAAAAGCCGGACGAAGAGGTGAAGAAGCGCGCGGCCGAATTGCTCGATTACCTGGGCTTGTCCGACAGGATCGCCCACAAACCCACGGAATTGAGCGGGGGCGAACAACAGCGGGTTGCCGTAGCCCGTTCGCTGATCAACCAGCCCGACATCATCTTTGCAGATGAGCCGACAGGCAACCTGGACAGCATGGCTTCGCAGGACCTGCACCGGCTTATTCGCCAACTGCGCGACGACTATGGACAGGCCTTCGTCATCGTAACACATAATAAAGAACTCGCTGATCTTTCCGACCGATGTATGGAGATGAAAGACGGCCTTTTAATTTCAAGTTGAACGCCGGGATTAATCCTTGTTTCAACGTTTCAAGTATTGAAACGTCTATGCGCCAGATTTTGCTGCCTATACTGTTCATTTTTGCCGGATGTGCGTCTCCCGGCAAGCAAAGCGCTGATATTCAGCCTGTAAAATTCTCCGAGCGCCCTAAAAATATCATCCTGCTTATCGGCGACGGTATGGCTTTGTCGCAGGTGTCGGCGGGTGTATACTGGATCGGAGTAGGCAAGACTGCTTTTGAACAGTTTCCGATAGTCGGTTTCCACAAAAGCCATTCCTGCAATGACCTGGTCACCGACTCGGCCGCCGGCGCCACAGCATTCGCCTGCGGAGAAAAAACCACCAACGGCACCATCGGGATGATTCCGCCGGATAACAAACCCTGCAGAACCATTCTGGAGGAACTGGATGCCCGGGGACTGGCAACCGGCATGGTTGTGTCCTGCTCGGCGCCGCACGCGACACCAGCCTCATTTATCGCCCATCGCGAGATCAGGGCGTTTACCGACGAAATTGCGCTGGATTACCTGAAAACACAGCTCGATTGCTTTGTCGGCGGCGGGGAACATTTTTTCAACGACCGCTCCGACCACCTCAACCTGGAAGATCCACTCAAACAACGCGGCTATGTCCTACGC
>ERZ724521.852-NODE-852-length-13705-cov-6.333846_pt1 | contig 13705 bp, 26 predicted proteins | sample MGYA00376054_ERZ724521 | MGnify/ENA primary metagenome ERZ724521 (study PRJEB28724, sample SAMN07190883) | activated sludge metagenome | isolation source: activated sludge of sewage treatment plant in Hong Hong | place: Hong Kong | collected 2016-03-17 ... | reverse complement strand
CGATCGGCGCGGCCCACATCGGCATGCCGGGCTCGGGCAGCTCGAGCAGCAGGCGCGGCGGTCCGCTCGGACCTGTCCCGACGACCAGGCGACGCCCGGCCAGCTCGACCACGTGCAGCGCGTGCCCGGGCGTCAGCGTGACCACCGACTGCGCGCGCTGCCGACGACCACGCTCGAGCCCGCGCCCAAGCCAGGTCAGCAGCAAGAGGGCGACGAGCAGACCGCCACCGACGGCGAGCAGGTGATAGTACGGTTCGAGTTCGGCCAGCACGCGCCCAGCGTACAAACACCTACACGTGCGATCAAAAAACCCGACAAACGCAAAAGGCCCGCAGCGAGCGCTGCGGGCCTCTCAGGCTTCGACCTGTCCGTCAGTTCAGGTCGCGGCAGCCTCGGCGCCGGTCGCGGTCGCGCCGGTCGCCTCGGACGTCGCCGGGGCGTGGCCCGGGAGCTGGTAGGTCACCAGCTCGAGGATCGCCAGCGGGGCGGCGTCGCCCGGACGGGTGCCGACCTTGAGGATCCGGGTGTAGCCACCCGGACGCCCGACGAGGCGCGGCGCGACCTCGTCGAACAGCTTGTGCAGCGCCTCGCGGGTCCGGATCATCCGGCCCGCCATCCGCAGAGCGTGGACATACTTGCCCTGCTCGGCGGCGGAGCGCTGCTCCCGCGGCTTGGTGAGCACGTCGCCGAGGCGGAGGGCGATCGTGATCGTCCGCTCCACGAGCCGGCGAAGCTCCTTGGCCTTGGGGTCGGTGGTGGTGATCCGCTCGTGCTCGATCACCGAGGTCACCATGTTGCGGAACATGGCCTTGCGATGAGCCGAGTTGCGGCTGAACTTGCGGCCAGCGTTCTGGTGGCGCATCGGTCAGGTCTCCTCACGGGCCGGCGGCGGCCCCTGCCAGTTGTCGATCTTCATGCCAAGCGACAGCCCCATCTGCGCCAGGATCTCCTTGATCTCCTTGAGCGACTTGCGGCCGAAGTTCTTGGTCTTGAGCATCTCGGCCTCGGTGCGCTGCACGAGGTCGCCGATGTAGTGGATGTTGGCGTTCTGCAGGCAGTTCGCCGAACGCACGCTGAGCTCGAGCTCGTCGACCGAGCGCCACAGGTACTCGTTGAGCTTGTCGCTCTCCGACTGCTGGGGCGCGGCGGCCTCCTCGATCTCCTCGCGGTTGATGAAGATCGAGAGCTGCTCCTTGAGGATCTTCGCCGCGTAGGCGACCGCGTCCTCCGGGCGCACCGAGCCGTCCGTCCACACCTCGAGGGAGAGACGGTCGTAGTCGGTGCGGTGGCCGACGCGGGCGTTGGTCACGCGGTAGTTGACCTTCTGCGTCGGCGAGAAGAGCGAGTCGATCGGGATGACCCCGATCGGCATGCCCTCGGTCTTGTTCTGGTCGGCGATCGCGTAGCCGCGGCCCATCGCGCAGGTGAGCTCCATGCGCAGGCGGCCGCCCTTGCTGAGCGTGGCGATGTGCTGGTCGGTGCGCAGCACCGTGACGCCCGTCGGCGCCTGGATGTCGCCGGCGGTCACCTCGCCCTCGCCCTGCTTGTCGATGACGAGCGTCCGCGGGGTCGCGTCGTCCATGCGCAGCAGCAGCGCCTTGACGTTGAGGATGATGTCGGTGACGTCCTCGACGACGCCCGGCACGGTCGTGAACTCGTGCAGGGCGCCCTCGATGCGGACGGTCGTGATCGCAGCGCCCTGCAGCGAGCTCAGGAGCACGCGGCGGAGGCTGTTTCCGAGGGTGATGCCGTAACCGCGCTCGAGCGGCTCGCAGGTGAACTTGCCGTACGTGTCGGTCAGCGTCGAGGTATCGACCTCGAGCTTCTTCGGTCGAATCAGGTCGCGCCAGTTCCTGGCGATGGTGTTCTGGTCCTGCATTCGTCCCTCCGGATCACTTGCTGTAGAGCTCGACGATCAGCTGCTCGTCGATATCCGAGGAGATGTCCGACCGAGTCGGCAGCGCGGTGATCTTGCCGCGCATGTTCTCCTTGTCGAGGTCGATCCACGCCGGCCGCGGGACCCGGTCGACCTGCCCGAGGGCGTCGACGATTCGCTGGATCTTCTTGCTGTTGTCGCGGACCTCGACCGTGTCGCCGGCGCGCACCTGGTAGCTCGGGATGTTGATCCGCTTGCCGTTGACCAGGAAGTGCCCGTGACGGACGAGCTGACGCGCCTCGGCGTGGCTCGAGGAGAAGCCGCAGCGCATGGCGACGTTGTCGAGACGACGCTCGAGCAGGACCAGCAGGTTCTCGCCGGTGACGCCCTTCATGCGCGACGCGCGGTAGTAGTAGCCGCGGAACTGCTTCTCGAGCAGGCCGTAGATGCGCTTGACCTTCTGCTTCTCGCGCAGCTGCTGGCCGTAGTCGCTCGGGCGCTTCTTGCGGCCCTGGCCGTGCTGGCCCGGCGGGTACTGACGGCGGTCGTAGCCGCACTTGTCGGTGAAGCAGCGGTCGCCCTTGAGGAACAGCTTGGCGTCTTCACGCCGGCAGAGCCGGCAGACGGGACCAATGTAACGTGCCATGGTGTTAGACCCTCCTCCGCTTGGGCGGGCGGCAGCCGTTGTGCGGGATCGGCGTGACGTCCTTGATCGAGGTGATGCGCAGACCGGCCGACTGCAGGCCGCGCAGCGCCGACTCGCGGCCGGCGCCGGGGCCCGAGACGCGGACCGACACGCTCTGCATGCCGTGATCCTGCGCCTTGCGGGCCGCGTCGTCCGCCGCCAGCTGGGCGGCGAACGGCGTCGACTTGCGCGAGCCCTTGAAGCCGCGCACGCCCGACGAGGCCCACGCGATCGTGTTCCCGTTGACGTCGGTGATCGTGATCAGCGTGTTGTTGAAGGTCGAGTTGATGTAGACGACACCAGTAGCGACGTTCTTCTTGACGCGGCGCTTGCCGCCCTTCTTGTCGCCGGAGTCCTGTGCCTTGGGGTTCGCCATCGGTTAGGCCTTCCTCTTCTGCGCCACCGTGCCCCGCTTGGGACCCTTGCGCGTGCGAGCGTTGGTGTGCGTGCGCTGGCCGCGGACCGGCAGGCCACGGCGGTGACGGAGGCCGCGGTAGCAGCCGAGGTCCATCAGGCGCTTGATGTTCATCTGAACGTCGCGCCGGAGGTCACCCTCGACCTTGAGGTCGCTCTCGATCACGTTGCGGATCGCGGCGACCTGGTCCTCGGTGAGATCGTCGGTGCGGATCGCCGCGCCCACGCCGGACTTGTCGAGGATCTTCTGCGCCGTGACGCGGCCGATCCCGTACAGGTAGGTGAGAGCGATCTCGATGCGCTTGTTACGGGGCAGGTCCACCCCTGCGATGCGTGCCATGGTGGTGGTCCTCCTAGCCCTGACGCTGCTTGTGCTTGGGGTTCTCGCAGATCACCCGCACGACACCCTTGCGGCGGATGACCTTGCACTTGTCGCAGATCTTTCGAACGCTTGCTCTGACTTTCATGGTTCCTTTGATGGGTGCGACGGCGATGCACCGACTACGGCTGCCGCAGGGCGAGCCCGGTGATGACGCCGCGACCTGGATCGAGACTGGCCCGACGGACCAGCACACGTTGCCCCGTCCTCACGCTGACGCCGACGCGACGCGCCTCCGCCGACAGGCTGGCCGTAAGGACAGCCCGCGACGGCGACTCGGCCTCGAGGCGGAACAGCTGCTGGGGCAACTCAGCGATCACTGTGGCCTCGAATGTGTCGGCTTGCGGGAGATTCACAGAGAAGAGACCTCGGATGACATAAGCTAAGGGACCCCCGGTTCGGGGGCCCGCAAGGAAGGGCGAAAAGGTGGCAAAAAGGGCGGCGATAGTCCAGGCCAGTGCCCGCCTGGACTCGCGCCGCCCGGTGTGAGTTAGCCCCGACGTCCGCGGACACGCGGCCCGCCCGGGCCGGCGAACCCCTCGTACGAGCGGGTGACCAGGTGGCTCTCGATCTGCTGCGCAGTGTCGAGGGCGACGCCGACGACGATCAGCAGCGAGGTGCCGCCGTAGTAGAACGGGACGTTGAACTTGGTCTGCAGCAGCGTCGGCAGGACGCAGACCCCGGCGATGTAGAACGCGCCGGCGAAGGTCAGGCGAGTCAGGATGAAGTCGATGTACTCGGCCGTCCGCTTGCCGGGGCGGATCCCGGGGATCGACGCGTTCTGCTTCTTCAGGTTGTCGGCGACGTCGACCGGGTTGAACTGCAGCGACGTGTAGAAGAACGTGAAGAAGATCACGAGCCCCACGAAGCTGGTCAGGTACAGCCAGCCGTCATAGCGCAGCGCGTTCGAGAACCACTGCATCGACGAGCTACCGGTCATGCCGGCGATCTGGCTCGGGAACATCAGGATCGAGCTGGCGAAGATCGGCGGGATGACGCCGGCGCTGTTGAGACGCAGCGGCAGATAGTTGGCGTTGCCGCCGAACATCTGCCGCCCGACGACACGTTTGGCGTACTGGACCTGGATCCGCCGCTGGCCGCGCTCCATGACCACGACGAAGGCGATCACGGTGACCACCAGCGCGCCGAGGATGGCGATGAAGAGCGGGCCGAAGTTCTCGGGATCGTCCTGGGTCTTCTGCCAGAGCTGATACAGCGCGACCGGCAAGTCGGCGACGATGCCCGCGAAGATGATCAGCGAGATGCCGTTGCCGATGCCCTTCTCGGTGATCTGCTCGCCCAACCACATGATGAAGCATGTCCCTGCAGTCAGGGTCATGATCGTCATCAAGCGGAAGGCGAGCCCGGGATCGAGCACGAGCGTCTGGCCAGGCGCGTTCTGCGACTCGAGCCAGGTCGCCATGAACCATCCCTGGACGATCGACAGGAAGACGGTGCCGTAGCGGCTGTACTGGTTGATCTTCCGCCGGCCGGTCTCGCCCTCCTTGCTGAGCTGCTCGAGCCGCGGGATCACGGCCGTCATCAGCTGCATGATGATGCTCGCGCTGATGTACGGCATGATCCCGAGCGCGAACACGGAGAGGTTGCTCAGCGCGCCGCCGCTGAACATGTTCAGGTAGCCGAGGAAGCCGCCCGCGCCCTGGCGGACAATGTCGTCCATCACGGTGCGGTCGACACCCGGCACGGCCACGAACACGCCGAAGCGGTACACGGCCAGCATCGCCAGCGTGTACAGCACACGCTTGCGAAGCTCCGGCAGTTTGAAGATGTTGATGATGACACCCATCGGCGGTTCCAGCTTGCCTGTTCGGGCGGCCGATCTGACGGCCCGGGGCCTGCGCCCGGATTTGTACCCCAAGGACAGCGGCGCTGCAGCCGGCCGGTGGCCGCCGCGGCGTGCGCCACCCCCTAGAACGAGCAACGGCCGGACCTCGTGCCTGGCACGGAGATCGCGGCCGTTCGTGTCCCGGCGGCCCATGCCGCCGGCTCAAGAGGGGGAGCTCAGGCCTGAGCAGCCTGCGCCAACTCCTGGATGGAGCCGCCGGCCGCTTCGACCTTCTGGCGGGCCGACTCGCTGACCTGGTCGAGCCGGATCTTCAGCGCGGTCTTGAGCTCGCCGGTGCCGAGGAGCTTGACCTTCTTCACCCGCTTGGGGACAAGGCGCTTGGCCCGCAGGCTGTCGAGGGTGACCTCGTCACCGGTGCCGAAGCGCCCCTCGAGCAGACCCACGTTCACCCCGTGGATCTCCTCGCGCGCGAAGTTGATGAACCCGCGCTTCGGGACGCGCCGCTGGAGCGGGTTCTGGCCGCCCTCGAAGTGGTCCGGCATCTCGTTGTGACGAGCGAGCTGACCCTTGACGCCGCGCGTCGAGGTCTTGCCGCGACGCGAACCGATACCGCGACCGACGCGCTTGCGGCGCTTCCGGGCGCCCGCGGGCGGCTTCAGGGTTTCGAGTGTGGTACCCATCGAAAAGTCCTCTTACTTCTGGTCGTCCGCCGGCTCGACGGCGACGAGGTGTTGGATCTTGCGGATCATCCCGCGGATCGACGGGGTGTCGTCGAGGACGCGAGAGTGGTTCAGGTGACGCAAGCCGAGGCCGCGGACGGTGTCCTTCTGCGACTGCTCGCGGTGGATCGGGCTGCGGACGAGGGTCACTTTGAGCTTGAGGGCCATGGGAGTCTCCTCCTTACTGCGTCAGCTCGGCGACCGGCAGGCCGCGGCGGCGCGAGACCGACTCCGGCGCCCGAAGACGCTTGAGGGCGTCGACCGTCGCGTGGATGACGTTCTGCGGGTTGTTCGTGCCGATGCACTTGCTGAGGATGTCGTGGATGCCCGCGCACTCGACGACCGCGCGGACCGCACCACCGGCGATGACGCCGGTACCCGGCGAGGCCGGCCGCAGCAGCACCGTGCCGGCGCCGTGGTGACCGATGATCTCGTGCGGGATCGTGGCGCCGGCCAGCGGGACCTGGAACAGGTTCTTGCGAGCGAGGTCGTTGGCCTTGCGGATCGCCTCCGGGACCTCCTTCGCCTTGCCGTAGCCGATACCCACCCAGCCGCGCTCGTTGCCGATCACGACCAGCGCGCTGAAGCTGAACCGCCGACCGCCCTTCACGACCTTCGCGACGCGGTTGATGTAGACGACGCGGTCGACCAGTTCTCCGAGGGATTCAATGTCGATCATCGCTGCTTCCTGTCGGGCTAGAAGTCGAGCCCACCGGCGCGCGCGCCGTCGGCGAGGGCCTTGATCCGGCCGTGATAGATGTACCCGTTACGGTCGAACACGACCTTGGTGATTCCCTTGGCCAGGCAGGCCTTGGCGATCGAGGCGCCGACGAGCTCGGCCATCTCGCGCTTGCTCTTGTCGTCACCAGCGGCCGAGAGCTCCTTGAGGAGCGTCGAGGCGGAGACGAGGGTCGCCGAGGTGGTGTCGTCGATGACCTGGGCGTAGATGTGCTTGGCGCTGCGGAACACCGAGAGCCGGGGGCGCTCGGTGGTGCCGTGCACCCGCTTGCGGATGCTTGCTTTGCGGCGCAGCCGGATCTGTTCATTCTGCGAGGGCATGGTCCTACTCCCAGCGCGCGGCTACTTACCCTTGCCGCGGGCCTTGCCTTCCTTGAGGGTGATCTTTTCGTTCAGGTAGCGGATGCCCTTGCCCTTGTACGGCTCGGGCGGCCGGAAGCCGCGGAGGTCGGCCGCGACCTGGCCGAGGAGGCTCTTGTCGGCCGACTTGACGTGCACCTTGCCGTCCTTGTCGACCTCGGCCTTGACGCCCGCCGGCAGCTTGTAGCTGACCGGGTGCGAGAAGCCGAGCGTCAGGTCGAGCGTGTCGCCCTTGACCGCGGCGCGGTAACCGACGCCGACGATGTCCAGGGTGCGGGTGAACCCGACCGAGACGCCCGTGATCAGGTTCGCCGCCATCGCGCGAGCCATGCCGTGCATGGCTCGCACCTTCTGGTCGTCGCTGCTGCGAACGAAGGAGAGGGTGTCGCCCTCGACCTTGAACTGGATCGCGGCAGGGACTTCGAAGTCGAGCGTGCCCTGGGGGCCCTTCACCGACAGCGTCTGGCCCTTGGCGGTCACCGTGACCCCCTTGGGGATCTTCACTGGGGTTTTGCCGATACGACTCATGGTCTTGTTCCCTTTGCGGCGCTCACCAGACGCTGCAGATCAGCTCGCCGCCGATGCCGTGCCGGCGCGCGGCGCGGTCGGTCATCATGCCGCGAGAGGTCGAGACGATCAGGATGCCGAGGCCGTTCTGGACCTTCGGGATGTCCTTGCCGCGGGCGTAGGCGCGCTGGCCAGGACGGCTGATGCGGCGCAGGCCCTCGATCGCGGCCTCGTCGCCCTGGTACTTCAGCTTGACCTCGATCTGCCCCTGCTTCTCGTCGTCAATCCAGCTGACGTCGGAGATGTAGCCCTCTTCCTTGAGGATCTCGCAGATGCGGAGCTTCTGCTTCGAGCCGGGCATGGTCAAGCTCGGGTGCTGCGCGTGGATCGCGTTGCGGATCCGGGCGAGCATGTCGGCGATGGGATCGGTCATGGACATGGTAGCGAATCTCCCTTAGGCGCGCCGGAACGGCATCCCCAGCTTCTCGAGCAGGGAGCGGCCTTCCTCGTCCGTGGCCGCCGAGGTGTGAATGCAGACGTTCATGCCGGGCACCTTGTCGAGCTTGTCGATGTCGACCTCGGGGAAGATCAGCACTTCCTTGATGCCCAGGGTGAAATTGCCGCGGCCGTCGAAGGCCTTGCGGCTGACCCCGCGGAAGTCCCTCGTCCGCGGAAGCGCGATGTTCATCAGTCGGTCGAGGAACTCCCACATCCGGTGCCCGCGGAGCGTCACCATGCAGCCGATCTTCATCCCCTCGCGGAGCTTGAAGGTAGCGATCGACTTCTTGGCGCGCGTCACCACGGGCCGCTGGCCGGTGATGTTACCGAGGACCTCGAAGGCCTGCTCAAGCAGCTTCGGCTGGCGGATCGCCTCGCCGAGGCCGATGTTGAGCACGACCTTCTCGATGCGCGGCACCGTGTAGACGTTCTTGTAGCCGAACTCCTTGAGCAGCGACGGGCGAGCGAGCTCGCCGTAGCGCTGCGCGAGGCGAGGGACATAGCCCTCTTCGCGCTTCAGCGGCTCCTCTTGGACCCGCGAAAACTTGAACCCGAAGCCGGCGGCTTCCTTCTTCTTGGTGGGTGCCCCCCCACCGGCGCGTGCTGCCTTGGCCATGACTGCGAATTCCGGTTACTTGTCGATCTGCTCGCCCGACTTCACCGCGACGCGGACCTTACGGCCGTCGTCGAGGATCTGGAAGCGCACCCGTGTGGGGTCGCCCGTCTTCGGATCCGCGAGCATGACGTTGGAGAGGTGGACGGGGGCCTCGCGCTTGACGATGCCGCCCTGGGGGTTCTCTTTGCCGGGCTTGACGTGCTTGGTGACGATGTTGACGCCCTGCACGACGACCCGATCGGACTCGGGCACGACCCGCAGCACCTTGCCGCGGCGACCCTTGTGCTTGCCAGCGATGACGACGACTTCGTCGCCCGTGTGAATCCGCTGCATCACAGCACCTCCGGAGCCAGCGAGATGATCTTGAGGTAGTTCTTCTGCCGGAGCTCACGGGCCACCGGGCCGAAGATGCGGGTGCCGATCGGCTGCTTCTGCGCGTCGATCAGCACCGCGCTGTTGGTGTCGAAGCGGATCACGCTGCCGTCGAGGCGCCGGACGCCGCGGCGGGTACGCACGATCACGGCCTTCATGACCGAACCCTTCTTCACCTTGCTGTTCGGCAGCGCGTCGCGGACCGAGACGACGATGATGTCACCGATGGTCGCGTAGCGGCGCTTGGAGCCACCGAGCACCTTGATGCAGAAGAGCTTGCGCGCGCCCGAGTTGTCGGCCACGTCGAGCAGGGACTGGACCTGGATCATACGACCGTCGCTTTCTCCACGATCGCCTGGAGGTTCCAGCGCTTCTCGCGGGACAGGGGCCGGCAGGACTCGATGCGGACGACGTCGCCGACCTTGGCCTCGTTCTTCTCGTCGTGCGCCTTGTAGCGCAGACGCTCGCTGACGTACTTGCGGTAGCGCGGGTGCTTGTAGCGCCGCATCACCTGGACGACGATGGTCTTGTCCATCTTGTCGGAGACGACGGTGCCCTGGAGGACCCGGCGCAGGCCCGCGGAGTCAGTGGTGTTGTCTTGGGTCTCGGTCATGACCTATGCCTGCTTTCCCTCGATGCCGAGCTGCCGCTCGCGCAGGACCGTCTTGATCCGCGCGATGTCGCGGCGCAGGGCGCTGAACTGGGCGGTGTTGTTCGCCCGCTGGGTCGCCTTGGCGACGCTGAGGCGGACGAGTTTGTCGCGGAGCTGGCCTTCGAGCTCGGCCAGTTGCTCGCTGGTCTTCTCGCGGAGTTCCAGGGCTTTCACAGGCCACCGTCCCTTCGGATGAAGCGGGTCTTGATCGGGAGCTTGTGGTGAGCGCGCAGGAACGCCTCGCGCGCCATCTCCTCGGTGACGCCCTCGATCTCGTAGAGGACGCGGCCAGGGCGGACCACGGCGACCCAGAAGTCCGGGGCGCCCTTGCCCTTACCCATTCGGGTCTCGGCCGGCTTGCGCGAGACGGGCTTGTCCGGGAAGATCCGGATGTAGAGCTTGCCGCCGCGCTTGACGTGACGGTTGATCGCGATACGCGCCGCCTCGATCTGACGCGCGGTGATCCAGCCGCACTCGACGGTCTGGAGGCCGAAGTCGCCAAACGACACCTCGGTGCCGCCCTTGGCCTGGCCCGCCATGCGGCCCTTTTGGACCTTGCGGTACTTGACTCTGGATGGGGAGAGCATGATTGGCCTCGTTTACTTCTGGGGCCGCGGGAAGCGGGGGTCGTTCTGCTGGGTGGCGCGCGTGCCGTAGACCTCGCCCTTGAAGATCCAGCACTTGACGCCGATCGCGCCCGCCGTGGTGTGCGCCTCGGCGAAGCCGTAGTCGATGTCCGCGCGCAGGGTGTGCAGCGGGACGCCGCCGGCCTTGTAGGTCTCGCGGCGGGACATCTCGGCGCCGGCGAGGCGGCCCGAGGCGGCGACGCGGATGCCCTTGGCGCCGAACTTCATCGCGGTCTGCATCGCGCGCTTGAGGGCGCGACGGAAGGCGACGCGGCGCTCGAGCTGCTGGGCGATGTTCTCGGCGACCAGCTGCGCGTTCGTCTCGGCCTTGCGGACCTCCTGGATGTTCAGGAAGACCTCGGACTCGGTGAACTTCTGGACCTTCTTCTTGAGGACCTCGACGCCCGCGCCGCGCTTACCGATGATGATGCCGGGACGCGCCGAGAAGATGTTGATCTTCAGCTTGTTGGCGGCCCGCTCGATCGTGATGTCGGCGATGCTGGCGGCGTACAGTTCCTTCTTCAGGAACCGACGGATCTTGATGTCCTCGTGGAGCCACTGGCGGTACCGCTGATGCTCGAACCACTTGGAGCCCCACGTGCGGACGATCCCGAGGCGGAAGCCTACCGGATGTGTTTTCTGTCCCATTAGCTGCGAACCTCCGCCACCTCGAGGTGGATGTGGCTGGTCTTCTTGAGGATGCGGTTGGCGCGGCCCATCGCCCGCGGACGCCAGCGCTTGAGCGTCGGGCCCTGGTCGACGGTCACCTTGGTGACGACGAGGTTGTCGACGTTGACGTCGCCCTTGTCCTCGGCGTTGGCGACGGCGCTGACGAGCAGCTTGAAGAACTGCTTGGCGCCCGACTTGTGGAGGAAGCGGAGGTTGTCGATCGCGCGCGCGACCTTCTGGCCGCGGATGAGATCCGCGATGATCCGCGCCTTCCGCGGAGTAATCCGTGCGTGACTGAGACGTGCGGTGGCCATGGTACCTCGGAACTACTTCTTCGCGGCCTTGCGGTCACCGGAGTGCCCGCGGAAGGTGCGGGTCGGGGCGAACTCGCCGAGCTTGTAACCGACCATATTCTCGGTGATGAAGATCGGGATCCACTTGTGGCCGTTGTGGACCATCACGTTCGCGCCGACGAAGTTCGGCAGGATCGTCGAGCGGCGCGACCAGGTCTTGACGACGCGGCGGTTGCCCTCCTTGAGAGCGACCTCGATCTTCTCGATAAGGTGGGCGTCGGCGAACGGGCCCTTCTTGATGGAACGTGCCATTGTTACTTCTTCCTGCGCGAGACGATGTACACGTCGGTCCGCTTGTTGTGCCGCGTCCGGTAGCCCTTGGTCAACATGCCCCACGGGGAGCACGGATGACGACCACCCGAGGTGCGGCCCTCACCACCGCCCATCGGGTGGTCGATCGGGTTCATGGTGACGCCGCGGTTGTGCGGACGGCGGCCGAGCCAGCGGGTGCGGCCGGCCTTGCCGAGGCTGACACGGCTGTGATCGCCGTTGCTCAGCGTGCCGACGGTCGCGCGGCACTCGATGTGCACGCGGCGGACCTCGCCGGAGGGCAGGCGGACCTGCGTCCAGTCGCCCTCGCGAGCCATCAGCTGGGCACCGCCGCCGGCGGTGCGGACGAGCTGGCCGCCCTTGCCGATCTTGATCTCGAGGTTGTGGATGATCGTGCCGACCGGGATGTTGCGGAGGGGCAGGCTGTTGCCCGGCTTGATGTCCGCGGCCTGGTCGCTGATGATCGTGTCGCCGACCTTGAGACCCTCGGGCGCGAGGATGTAGCGCTTCTCGCCGTCCGCGTAGCTGATCAGAGCGATGAAGGTCGTCCGGTTCGGGTCGTACTCGACCGTCGCGACCTTGCCGGGGACGCCGAACTTGTCGCGCTTGAAGTCGATGACGCGGTAAAGCTGCTTGTGGCCGCCGCCGCGGAACCGAGAGGTCTTGCGGCCGTAGTTGTTGCGGCCCGTGTGGCGGTCGATCTTCTCGACCAGCGGCCGGTGAGGCTCGGACGCCGTCACCTGGTCGCGGGTGTTGACGCTCATGCCGCGCCGGCCCGGAGAGGTTGGCCTGTAGGTCTTGATACCCATGGTGCGCTCCTTAAGCCTTGTCGGCCTGCTCGCCGTAGAGGTCGATCGAGTCGCCGGGGTGGACGGTCACGATCGCCTTCTTCCAGGCCCGCTGCTTGCCGATGAACTTGCCGACCCGGCGAACGTCGCCGCGGACGACCATCGTGCGGACATCCTGGACGCGCACGCCGAACACGACCTCGACAGCCTTGCGGATCTCGATCTTGTTCGCGGCCTTGGCGACCTCGAAGACGTAGTGGTTCTTGCGGCCCTGGAGGTCGGTCGACTTCTCCGTGACGACGGGCCGGACGATGATCTGCTGCGGGGTCATGTGCCCTCCTTCGCGGGCGCGAGCCGGGCCTCGACCTGGCGCAGGGAGCTCTCCGAGATCAGCAGCTTGGGGAAGCGCAGGATGTCGTAGACGTTCAGGCCGCGGACATCAAGGAAGCTCGAGTCGGCGAGGTTGCGCGCGCTGAGGCGCAGGTTCTGGTTGTCGCCGGCGTCGACCACGAGCGCCTTGGGGGCGTCGAGCTGGGCGAGTGTCTGCGCCAGCGCCTTGGTCTTGATCTCCGACAGCTGGATGTCACGCAGGACGACGAGGTTGCCGTCCTTGGCGCGCAGGGTCAGCGCGGTGCGCAGCGCGCCGGCCATCGTCTTCTTGTTGACATGGAAGGCGTAGTTGCGCGGCTTGGGGCCGAAGACGTTGCCGCCGCCGACGAAGATGTTGCTCCGGCGCGAGCCGTGGCGTGCGCCGCCGGTGCCCTTCTGCTTCATCAACTTCTTGCCCGTCAGGCTGACTTCGGCGCGGGTCTTGGTCGAGTGCGTGCCGGCGCGGCGAGCCGCCCGCTGGTAACGCACGACCTCCCACAGCAGATGCTCCTTCACGGGCGCGGCGAAGACCGCGTCGGCGACGTCGATCTCGCCGACCTGGGCGCCCGTGAGGTCTTTGACGATGAGCTTGGCCATAAATGCCTCGGGAAGTCCCTCAGGTCTTGATCTCGACGTCCACACCCGCCGAAAGGTCGAGCTTCATCAGGGCGTCGAGGGTCTGCTTGTTCGGTTCAAGGATGTCGAGCAGGCGCTTGTGCGTCCGGATTTCGAACTGCTCGCGCGACTTCTTGTCCATGAAGGGGCTGCGGAGGACCGTGTACTTGTTGATCTTGGTGGGCAGCGGGATCGGGCCCGCGACCGTCGCGCCGGTGCGGCGGGCGGTCTCGGCGATCTCGCTCGCCGACTGGTCGAGCAGCTTGTGGTCGAAGGCTTTGAGCCTGATGCGAATCTTGAGAGTGTCCACGGCAGAGTCCCCTGATTGCGGGCCGGATTACTCGGTGATCTTGGTGACGACGCCGGCGCCGACGGTGCGGCCGCCCTCGCGG
>ERZ724521.850-NODE-850-length-13720-cov-3.764288_pt1 | contig 13720 bp, 13 predicted proteins | sample MGYA00376054_ERZ724521 | MGnify/ENA primary metagenome ERZ724521 (study PRJEB28724, sample SAMN07190883) | activated sludge metagenome | isolation source: activated sludge of sewage treatment plant in Hong Hong | place: Hong Kong | collected 2016-03-17 ... | reverse complement strand
ATGATATTTGTCGTTGGCTTCAACCAGGGTCCAAGGGGCGATCGTGGTGCTGGTACGATCAACCATATCGCCCACGGCCTGAACATAGTCATCCCATTTGTCGCGGTTACGCCAATCTTCTTCGGTAATCTTGAAGCGCTTGAAACCGATTTCCTCGCGCTCCTTGAAACGACGTAGCTGTTCATCGGGAGAAATCGCCAGCCAGAACTTCACGATGATGGCGCCATGCGCCACCAACTGCTGCTCATATTCGTTGATTTCTGCATAGGCCCGCATCCAGTCGGCATGCGAGCAAAAACCTTCAACCCGCTCCACCAGAACCCGCCCATACCAGGAGCGATCAAATATGGCGACCCGCCCTTTGCGCGGCAAATTACGCCAGAATCGCCACAGATAGGGTTGCGCCCGCTCTTCTTCCGAAGGTGCGGCAACAGGAAATATCTGGTACTGGCGCGCATCCAGCGCAGCGCTAATCCGGCGAATACTCCCGCCTTTTCCGGCGGCATCGTTACCCTCAAACACGACAATCAGTGAGCGATCCCGGAATTTCCGGTCGCGGACCAACTGATTTAACTGTCCCTGTAATTGCTCTAGTCGTTTCGAATACTGCTTCTTCTCGACTTTCCTGGAGAGATCGAGACGATCAAGCAGGCGCAACTGGTCAATTGGCGGCAGGATCGGCGCAGCATCGATTCTTTGGCGCGGAGTTTTGACGCGCTCCAGCTGGCGCCGCACCGAATCCAGCAACACACCACCGGCAGTCAGCGCGCGATAGCGCTCGTCCGCACCCTCAATCACGATCCACGGTGCTTCGCCGGTGCTGGTCTGGCGCAATACATATTCAGACACCTTGCGATAACGATCATATTGACCGAAACGCTCCCAGTCGCCGGCAGAAACGCGCCAGCGGGTCAGAGGATTGCTCTCAAGCGCGCTCAGACGTAATTTTTGATCCTGTTTTGACAGGTGAAACCAGAACTTCACCAGCAACACGCCCTCATTGCACAGCATTTTCTCAAAACGGACAATTTCTTCGACCCGCTGATCAAGCTCTGCCTGTGTCTGGTTTTTTTCCACCCGCGCAACAATGGGATCGGTATACCAAGAGCCGAACATGATTCCGATCAGCCCTTTTGGCGGCAACGCACGCCAGAAACGCCACATATGCGGACGCTCGGACTCTTCGTCGGATGGCGCACCGAATGCATGGGTACGAATGAGGCGCGGATCCATCCAGCTATTGAGCAAATTGACCGTCTCACCCTTACCCGCCCCATCTACGCCCCCCACAACCACGACCACAGGGAACTTGGACAGTTCTTTTAGCTCATACTGAATGTCGAGCAACGCCTCACGCAATACGGGCTCGCGCTGCCGATAAGCATCCTTGTCGATCCGGTGCCCTAGCTCAGCCGATTCAAACATGTCATCCCCTCAATATGAGCGACAATACAATCATCGCCTAAGCATAGCCGCTCCCAGACAATTGGATATGCGCGAGCCCGAGCAGCGGCAAAAATGCTTACCGATTGAGCAAAGACAATCTTTATGACATCATTCTTTTTTAAGATCAGGCAAATAGCCTCACCATAGACAGGCAGCGAGGAGATTAGATTGAAAATTCAGAAACTGGCGGTCAAGCTATTGCTGGGCGCAGCGACACCGTGTGTATTGGCAGCGCCGTTCGCCTACCTGCCATCGCCGGACACCAATCAGGTAATCGTCTACGACCTGGCAACCGACAGCACCCGTTCCACCACCGCAGGCAAGATATTGACTACACTCCCAGTGCAGTCGCAACCGGTTGCCGTGGCCCCCAACCGGGCGGGAACATTCGTTTATGTCGTCAATAAAAGCAGCAACAGCGTCACGATCATCGATAGTGCGGTCAATCGGGTCGTCGGTACGATGCCAACAGGAAGCAAGCCGGTTGCGGCGGTTACCTCACGCAACGACAAGAAACTCTATGTCGCCAACAGCGGCAGTAATTCAATCAGCGTATTTGACCTGGAAAAACAACAACAGATAAGCACCATTGCCAGCGGAGGCAGCCCGTCCAAGCTTCTGTCCAGCAGCGATGGCCGTGTATACGTCTTGTGCGACGGCAGCAATCAGATCCAGGCATACGACACAAACACCGACCAACTGCTGTTCACGCTCGACCCGGGAACGCCTGTAGCGGCGATGGCGAGCCTGCCCGACTCATCCTTTTTTGTCGCGACCCAGAATGGCAAAGTCATCCAGTGGGATACCAGAAAACCTGCGGCGATACCGCAGCCGGCGGAAACCACGATTCTGGCCATCAACGGGACAAATCGTACCGTCAAGGCGATGGCAACCTACGAATCGATCAGCAAGCTATATATTGCGCTGTCCGATGGAACCGTTACGGTTGTCGATGGCAAGGATTTCACCACGCCACAGACGACCATCGCGACAAACGTAGTCGCACCATCAGGCATCCAGGTCGGCAACGCCAATGCGGTAGTGACAGATGCCGGCAGCACATCCTTCGCGACCATCAGCACCAGCGAGAATGTTGTTTCCTACAAAGACATTGGCAGCAAAACAGCGGCCAACGGCAATTTCATCAGCGCACCGTCGTTCCAGACGGTCGAAACCACGCTCAGCAAAACCGAAGACAACAACACCTACCCCTGGAACACCGTTACGATTACCATCAAACGTACCGGCAACATCAGTGGCTACGGCAAAATCAATTACCTGACCGAAAGCGGCACTGCCTTTACCAAATGGGATTTTCTCGAAACCAAAGGCGAGCTCGATTTTGCTCCGGGTGAAATCAGCAAACAGATCACCGTACAAATCATTGGCGACCAGAGCGTGGAGCCAGACGAATATTTTACTTTCCGCGTGAACAATCCTCAGGATGGCTACACCACCGGCCCGCAAGACTCTACCCAGATCGTCATTCTCAACGATGACCATGACCCCAAGGGTTGCAGCATCGGAGGCAAAGGCCCGCTAGACCCGACCCTGCCGGGCCTTGCCGCTGCCGCACTGGTGTATGCATGGCGCAGCCGCAGACAGGCGCGCAAGCATCGCGTGCGCTGAAACAGACAGGCCGGGCAATTACCTGCCCGGCCTGCTTTTCAATCCGGATAAATTACAGCGATCATCTGCGCGCCTGCAACGCCCGGTAGCCAATATCGGTGCGATACTGCATGCCATCGAAACGTACCCGATCAACCGCTTCGTAAGCTCGTTTCTGCGCCATCCTGACACTGTCCCCCAGTGCCGTCACACACAACACACGCCCGCCATTGGTGACAACTTCGCCCGAGGCGCTGGAGGCAGTTCCAGCATGGAACACGTGTGCGTCGTCCGAGGCCTTGGCCAAGCCGAAGATCACATCGCCTTTGCGTGGCGTTTCCGGATAATTGGCGGCAGCCAGCACCACACCCAATGCCACGCGCCGGTCCCATTGCGCCTCAACCTTGTCCAGACCGCCATCGATCGCCACCTCAAGCAGCTCCACCAGATCCGACTTCAGGCGGAACATGATCGGCTGGGTTTCCGGATCGCCCATGCGGCAGTTGAACTCCAGAACCTTGATTGAATCGTTTTCGCCGATCATCAAGCCGGCATAGAGAAAGCCGGTATAGGGAATACCATCCTTAGCCATGCCATTAACGGTCGGCATGATCACTTCGCGCATCGCCTTGGCGTGAATTGCCGGCGTGACTACCGGAGCCGGCGAGTACGCCCCCATGCCGCCGGTATTCGGCCCCTGGTCGCCATCCAGCAGGCGTTTGTGGTCCTGACTGGAGGCCAGCGGCAACACCTCGTGGCCGTTGACCATGACGATAAAGCTCGCCTCTTCGCCAGTGAGAAACTCCTCAATGACCACCCGCGCGCCGGCATCGCCCAGCCTGTTATCGGACAGCATCATATCGACCGCGGCATGCGCCTCTTCCAGCGACATCGCCACAACCACCCCCTTGCCGGCAGCAAGACCATCGGCCTTGATCACGATCGGAGCGCCGCGCAGGTCGATGTACGCATGTGCCGCACCGGCATCGCCAAAGGTCTGATAATCGGCGGTCGGAATATGATGGCGCTTCATGAATGCCTTGGCGAAATCCTTGGAGCTCTCCAGCTGCGCCGCCGCCTTGGTCGGACCAAAGATTTTCAAACCGGCAGCCCGGAACGCATCCACCACACCCTGCGACAGCGGCGCCTCCGGGCCGACCACGGTCAGCTCGATGCGCTCCTGCTGCGCAAATGCCAGCAATTCCGGCACGGAATTCAGATTGACATTGTAAACACCATCCTCCAGCGCCGTACCGGCATTGCCGGGTGCGACATAAACGCGGGAAATGCGCGGCGAGCGGGCGATTTTCCAGGCGAGCGCGTGCTCGCGACCACCCGAACCGATTACCAAGACTTTCATAGCAATTCCTTACAAGAAACCAATCTGGATCAGTGGCGGAAATGGCGCGTGCCGGTCAGCACCATAGCGATGCCATGCTCGTCGGCAGCGGCAAACACCTCTTCGTCGCGCATCGAGCCCCCCGGCTGGATAATCGCCTTGATGCCATTTTCGGCAATCACATCAACACCGTCACGGAACGGGAAGAACGCATCCGATGCCGCCACCGCACCGGCCAGCGGCAACCCCGCGGCCGCAGCCTTGATCGCGGCAATCCGGGTCGAATCAACGCGGCTCATCTGGCCTGCGCCTACGCCGGCGGTCTGACCATTTCTGGCAAACACAATTGCATTGGATTTGACGAATTTCGCCACACGCCACGCGAACAGCAGATCCTGCAATTCGGCCGCGCTCGGCTGGCGCTTGGTAACCACGCGCAACTCGTCGAGAGCGACATTCTTGATATCGGCAGTCTGCACCAGCAAGCCACCGCCCACACGTTTCAAGTCATACGGATTGGCACCGGCTTCCAGCGGCACTTCCAGCACCCGCACATTGACCTTCTTCGCCAGCAGTGCCTTGGCTTCAGCCGAATAGGCCGGAGCAATCAACACCTCGAGAAACTGTGCCGACACCGCCTCGGCAGTTGCGGCATCGACTTCACGATTGAATGCAATAATGCCGCCAAATGCGGAAGTACTATCGGTGGCCAATGCCAAGCGATAAGCAGTCAGGGTATCGGCTGCGATGGCAACGCCACACGGATTGGCGTGCTTGATGATGACGCAGGCAGGCTGGTCGAAGGTCTTGACCGACTCCCACGCCGCATCGGCATCGGCAATGTTGTTGTACGACAACTCCTTGCCTTGCAACTGGTTGTAATTGGCGATGGCACCGGGCACGCGCACCAAGTCGCGGTAGAACGCGGCCTTCTGGTGCGGATTTTCGCCATAACGCATGTCCTGCACTTTTTCGAAACTGGCGTTGAAGCGCTGCGGGAAATCCGCCTTGGCACCTGCGGCATCGATGGCGGTCAGGTAGTTGCTGATTGCGCCGTCGTAAGCAGCGGTATGGGAGAACGCCTTCTTCGCCAAATCGAAACGGGTGGCCAGCGACAGCGCGCCAGCATTGGTCTGCAGCTCTGCCGACAATGCGGCGTAATCTGCAGCGTCGGTCACGATGGCGACATGCTGATAGTTTTTCGCTGCCGAGCGCACCATGGTCGGGCCGCCGATGTCGATATTCTCGATCGCGTCTTCCAGCGCGCAATCCGGCTTGCTGATGGTTTGCACGAACGGATAAAGATTGACGCACACCAAGTCGATATTGCCGATGCCATGTTGCTGCATTGCCGCCACATGTTCCGGCAGGTCGCGCCGGCCAAGCACGCCGCCGTGAATTTTCGGATGCAGCGTTTTCACCCGGCCATCCAGCATTTCCGGAAAACCGGTGTAATCGGCCACTTCGATCACCTTGACGCCGTTTTCCGCCAGCAGCTTGGCGGTACCCCCGGTGGAAAGGATTTCAACTCCGAAACCGGCCAGCGTCCGGGCAAACTCCAGTACACCTTGCTTGTCGGAAACACTGATAAGAGCGCGTTGAATTTTGGTCATCATGGCGATGTGGGTCTTTCTTTACCTAAAGATCGAAAAAAGCGGGCCGGATCAGCCCAGATCATATTCCTTGAGCTTTTTGCGCAAGGTGTTGCGATTGATACCGAGCAACTCTGCGGCCTTGGTCTGGTTACCCTTGGCATGCGCCAGCACGATTTCCAGCAAGGGTCTTTCGACGCAGGACATCACCATATCGTAAATGGCACTGGGAGGCTCTCCGTCCAGGTCGCGAAAATACTGCTCCATCGTCCGCTTGATTGCAGCGGCGATCTGTTCTTCGTTGTTATCCATGACACCTACCCTCATCCAATCTTGCAATAGCGTTCCCGCTCCTGGCCGATATTGTGGTTTGTAGCCGGGGGCGAATCTGGTTGGAACGTGAAGCAAAAATTACGCCGCCAGTGGTTGCGAATTGTCGTCGCTGCCTGTGCCCAGATATTCCAGTCTGTCGCTGAATGTGGCCAGGCGATCGAAATAGTCGCGGATTGCAGCCAGTTGCGCCGTGCTCGATTCGAGGCGATACATGGCTTGGCGGAATTCGTTCGAATCCCGCAATCCCTTGGTATACCAGGCGATATGCTTGCGTGCGATACGCACACCGGAATACTCGCCGTAAAAATCGTAATGTTCGTGCATGTGCTCAAGTAGCACCTGCTTGATTTCGCTGACCTGCGGCGGCGGCAGCAATTCGCCGGTGGCGAGGAAATGCGCCGTTTCGCGAAAGATCCACGGCCTTCCCTGCGCCGCACGGCCGATCATGATCGCGTCGGCTCCGGTAACCTGCAGCACCTCGCGCGCCTTGTGCGGCGAATCGATATCGCCGTTGGCGATGATCGGGATTCGCGCCTCGGCTTTCACCGCTCGAATCAATTCGTAGCTGGCGCTGCCGCCATAACCGCAGGCACGCGTCCGGCCGTGGACCGCCAGCGCCTGAATGCCGCAATCCTCTGCCAGGCGGGCCACGCGGCCGATATTGCGGTTATCCTGATCCCAGCCGAGCCGGGTTTTCAGCGTCACCGGCACGTCCACGGCCTTGACCACCGCCTCCAGAATACGCGCCACCAGCGGTTCATCCTGCAACAATGCCGAGCCAGCCATGACGTTGCACACCTTCTTCGCCGGGCAGCCCATGTTGATATCGATGATCTGCGCACCGTGATCGACATTGAAGCGCGCCGCCTCGGCCATCTGCTCGGGAATCGCACCGGCAATCTGCACCGAAACCGGTGCGATTTCGCCCGCGTGATTCACGCGCCGACGGGTTTTCTCCGTGCCCCACAGCAGTGCGTTGGAGGTAATCATTTCCGATACCGCATGCCCGGCCCCCATGCGCTTGCACAGCATGCGAAACGGCCGATCGGTCACTCCGGCCATCGGCGCAACGATCAGATTGTTTTTCAGTTGATACGGTCCGATGCGCATGCGGCGTGTCCGAAAATCGGAAAGGGCGCTAATTTTAAACGTTTTTGCTGCAATTGGAAAAACTATTTTGCTCAATTTTTAAGCAAGGCCAATATATGAATTTAGAGGGTTTCCCCTAACATATAACCACATGTTAATATTGCATTGCAAAACAAACAGGAACAATTCCTGTGAGTTATGGTCATAAATCAGGGCCGCAATGTTGCAAAGCAACAAAGGAGCTTATCATGCACTATCCGCAAATCTTGAGCTGGCTGTCGGCACGCGCAGGAATCGACGAAGCGCGCGGGCAGGCAATCTGGGATGCAATCGTGGATGCCGCCCGGCAGCGTTATACCGAACCGGAAATCGGCAGCGCCGCATATTGGGAAGACGTGGTCACCGAGCTGCATCGGCAACTGGCAGTGGAAGCCAGCCGGAACGGCCGCAGCGACTGGCTGGACAATTTGCAGGATGCGCCGCAGCTTACCGCCCTGCTGGATTTCCAGACCACACTGCTGACGCGCATGATGCTGGCGTGGCGCGACGTGGCGGTCGCATCGACCCGTACCTGGACGCAGGGTCACAATAAAGATCTGGCCGCCTGAAGCTGAACGGCGGCGTCAGTGGCTGAGCCAGTACTCCGCCAGCACCAGCGCGGATGCCAGTAGCAACACCCATGCGGCGCGGCGCGTCAGTCCATGCCAGTCGCGACGCTGGCGCGGGTTGAGCAAGAAACTGTAGACGCCCCAGCACAGCAGGAACAGTACCAGCAGCTTCAACAGGCGTCCGGCCATGGTATCGGACTTACTTCAGCGCCAGATAGCGCATCGGGTTCAGCGGTGCGCCGTTGTAGCGCACCTCGAAATGCAGATGCGGGCCGGTGGATTTACCGGTACTGCCGACTTCGGCAATTTTCTGCCCCTCTTCCACTGGCTGACCCGGCCTTACCCACAGCCGATAGGCATGCGCATAACGGGTGGTTACTCCGCGCCCGTGGTCCAGTTCGACCGTCCAGCCAAACTGCGGCGTCAGCCCGGCCGATTTGACAACACCGGCGTCGGCGGCATAAACCGGCGTGCCGATCGGTGCAACGAAATCGATGCCGTTGTGCATTGCCGCCCGACCGCTAAACGGATCGAGCCGCAAACCGAAATTCGACGATGGCGTTACGCCAGCAACCGGCATCAGCCGTCCAGAGCCGGATTTGCGTTCGGTGGCGGCCGGAGCGAACAAGCGTTCATCCAGCGCCTTGGACAGGATATCGACCCGATCGCGCAACTCCGAGTCGCCGAGGCCACTTGGCAGCTGCAGCGCCAGGCGCAGCATCGCCGACTGCGGCGGAGCCGGTTTGCGCTGCAGGGCGTCGAGCGAATCCAGGCGCTGCCACTGGGTGCGCAACATGTCCAGCTGCGTTTGCAGCGCCTCGCGCTCTTCCGCTCCCAGCGACAGCTCCGGCGTGCTGCGCGCGGTGTGCCAGCCCGGCAACGACAGCCCCATATCCTCGGCAAACCACCACAGGCTGGCGCCGCTAAACAGGGTGAAAAATGCCACCGGAACCAGGATCAGCAGGCGGCGGTTGCGCCGCTGGTAGCTGCTGCCGGCGGGGGCGATTCGGCGATTGGAGGAATTCGGACGCATCTTCAACGACTCGGGAACCCGCTCCGGCAAGGCTCCGGATCAGGCATTGTGCTTGGGCTGCTTGCGTCGAATATACAGTGTCTTGCGGATATGCGCGACCGTTTTGCCCTGCTCGTCCACCACCCGCACCGGCAGCTCCGGCAGATACTTGTCGCCATTGGCGGTAGCACTGCGGATGCTATCGAGTGTCGCATCGTCGAGCTCGAAATGCGCCGACACCCTACCCTTTCCCGGAGCGACGAAATCGATGCTGGCCGACTTGTCCCAGACGATGTAATCGCGGCCGAGTACCTGCATCAGCATCAACATGTAGAACGGGTCGGTCATCGAGAACAGCGTACCGCCGAAATGGGTGCCGACATAATTACGGTTGTACCAGCGCAACTTCAGCGAAACCGCTACGCGGCGATAATCGCGGCTGATGGTATCCACCCTGACCCCGGCACCGAGATAGGGCGGCCACAGGTTAATCAGCATTTTCATCACATTCGGCGACACGGGCATCTCCTGTCATTCAAACGAGCGTTTGACTGGATCGATGATTGCTAATATTGAACGACTTGTCAATATGCAGGCAATCCGTCAGAAGGAGAGATCAGGCCTTGCCGTGCAACGGAAAAACCTGGCGATAACAGGCAAAGCTGGCGAAGCCAAGCAGCGGAAAGACCAACAGAAACAGCGGCAGCAGCAACAGCGACAGCGCCACCGCAATTGTCACCAGACAAGCCCACGCCAGCATCGTCACGAAGTTGACGCGCAGCGCACGGACACTCAGCCCGACCGCTTGCGGCAAGCCGCAGCGCCCTTCCAGCACCAGCGGCACGGAAAATGTCGCCACCGCCAGCATGATCAGCGCCGGCACGCTGCCCATCAGACCGCTGAACAGCAAAAATGCCGGCAATGGTGCGGCAAAACCGAAGGTCGGCATGAACGGCAACTGCTGCTGGCGGAAATACAGTCCGTAGAGAATCCCCGCATCGGTGACCCAGATCAGCCACAGGAACAACGACAGACCCAGCAAGGCCAGCAGGCCCGGTGCGCGGAACACGCCGCCCAACATTTGCGCCAGGCGCAGCCTCTGCCCGGATTCGAGCGCCAGCGCCAGATGCATCACCCCCACAGAAGCAATCGATCCGACCAGCAGAAAGCCGCTGGCCAGCGCATAAGTCATCGGCAACGCGCCCGCAAAAATGGCGCCGGCGAACATGACGGCACCGATAGCCGCCAGCAATGCGGCATACAGCGGCGCGACCACCCCCGCCCGGCGCAACAGTGCGGCACCGTTGCGCAGCCAGACGGCAATATCGGACAGAGCGGCAGATCGGGGCTGGAGTACAGGGTTCATGGCAATCGGGCTCGGGACGGAATATGCATCATTCGGCAAAAACGCCGTAGCGTGCGATGACCGATATCAAGGGATGCACACAAGCGCTGCCGCTATCGCTTACACTGACAGACAGGTTCAAGCAAAGGGGAGTCGCCATGTATCGCATTGCAATAGCCGGAGCACTGCTGTTGGGCGCGTGCAGCGGAAAACCGCCGACAGCGGCACCGCAGCAGCAGATATTCAAGGAGCAACAAGCTGCGCTGGCAAAAGCCAAAAGCATCGAGAAAACCGTGCAGGACGGTGCGGATGCGCAGAAACAACAGATCGACGCTGAAACCGGCAAATAGGCTGCTATCGCCCGACTCTGCCGCTACAGGTTTCAGCTGCACTTCTTGCACACCAGCCCGAGCATTGCCGCGACCTGTCTGAGAAACACATCGTCGTCCGCCGACCATTCGGCCACGCCATCGCGCTCGCAACGCACCACGCCCAGTGGCACGCCATCCGGTTCGATCAGGACATCCAGCAAAGCGTAACGGGTTGCCGGGGTAAAACCGAGCCGGTCGAGGCAGGCGGTATCGGCCTGCAGATGCGCATCCTGCGCAGCAACACGCCGGGCGGACAGAATCGCGGCAAAATAATCGCCGCAATCGTCCTCCAGCATTTCCGCATCGTTGCTCCACTGATTGGTGGCTCGGTCATACATCGATTCGCAAGTCAGTCGATCCTGCAGCGTACCTGCAAAACGCCAGATGCTGGCCCGGCTGCCATTCAACACCTCGACAACGGCGCGGGCGAGCATTTTGCAGAAACGCGAATAGTCCAGTTCGCCGTCATTGAATTTCTTGTACAGCGTCATCAGCAGCGTCTTGTCATGCATGCATGCCCCCAGCCGGAATTCCGGTTTGTTTTCCTAGGTCTAGCATAAATGCCACGCTGCTGCACCGACATGGTGCAGCAGCCAATAGCTATAGCGCCTGATAGCCAGCATTACCCGGCGCTACTACCGAGACAAACTGGAATGGCTGTGTGCCACGATTGACCGCACCATGCACTTGGCCGCTATGCGCCACCACCACGTCGCCAGCGGCCACCGGCCGGCTGCTGCCGGCGGCATCCAGGATGTAATCGGCCGTACCGGCCAACACGATCCAGCTATCCTGGCCGCCGGGATGGAGGTGCGGGCGAATGCGTTGCCCTGGCAGCACATGCCACATGACAATCACTGCAGCCGCGGTTTCGCAAATCACCGAACGGATCGGCTCAACGGCCGAAGGTTGTATGAACTCACTGCCAGTAAAAACCCGCGCCCTATCCATCTGCAACTCCCCTTGTCGAATCAACCCGGTGTGACTGCAGCAAGATCAGTGCCTGCTCAATGCGCCTCTTCCCAGTTCATCCCCACTCCAGCCTCGGCCACCAGCGGCACCTTCAGGCTGGCCACGCCGGCCATGCGCTGCAGCAGCCCGGTCTTGACCGTTGCCACTTCGCCATCCGGTACTTCCAGCACCAGTTCATCGTGCACCTGCATGATGATGCGCGTGCCCAAATTGTCCTGCTCGATCCAGTCCTGCACTGCGATCATCGCCAGCTTGATCAGATCGGCGGCAGTGCCCTGCATTGGCGCATTGATCGCTGCGCGTTCGGCGCCGGCGCGGCGCATGGCTTGGGCGGAGTGGATTTCGGTCAGCCACAGCCGGCGGCCGAATACGGTTTCGACGTAACCCTGCTGCCTGGCCTGCTCGCGCGTGCGCTGCATGTAGGCGGCGACGCCGGGATAGCGGGCGAAATAGCGGTCGATATAGCTCTGTGCCGCGCTGCGCTCGATTTCCAGCTGGCTGGCAAGGCCGAATGCCGACATGCCGTAGATCAGGCCGAAGTTGATGGTCTTGGCGTAGCGGCGCTGTTCGCTGCTGACGTCGGCCGGCGCCACGCCAAACACCTCGGCGGCGGTGGCACGGTGGATGTCTTCGCCGTCGCTGAACGCCTTGAGCAGGTTTGCGTCGCCGGAAATATGCGCCATGATGCGCAGCTCGATCTGCGAATAATCGGCCGAAATCAGCTTGTAGCCGGGCGGCGCGATGAATGCCTCACGGATGCGCCGACCTTCGGCGGTGCGCACCGGAATGTTCTGCAGATTCGGATCGTTGCTTGCCAGCCGGCCGGTGCTGGCCACCGCCTGCGCATAGTTGGTATGCACCCGGCCGGTGCGCGGATTGACCATCAGCGGCAGCTTGTCGGTATAAGTGGACTTGAGCTTGGCCAAGCCACGGTATTCGAGCAGAGCTTTCGGCAGCGGGTAATCCTCAGCCAGCTTTTCCAGCACGTCTTCATCGGTCGATGGTGCGCCCTTCGGGGTTTTTTTCACCACCGGCAATTGCAGCCGCTCGAACAGGATTTCGCCGATCTGCTTCGGCGAACTCAGGTTGAACGGCTGGCCGGCCAGCTGGTGCGCTTTCTGCTCCAGCTCCAGCATCTTGCGCCCCAGCTCATGGCTTTGCTGCTGCAGCTTGGCGCTGTCGATCAGCACGCCGTGGCGCTCGATCTTGAACAACACTTCGCGGCTGGGCATTTCGATCTGGCTGTAGATGAAATCCAGCCCTGGTTCGGCCGCCAGTTGCGGATACAGCGTCTGGTGCAGTTGCAGCGTGATGTCCGAATCTTCGGCGCTGTACTCGCTGGCGCTGGCAATTTCGACTTCGTCGAAACCGATCTGCTTGGCGCCCTTGCCGCATACCTGCTCATAGGAAATCGTCGTCGCACCCAGATGGCGCTGCGCCAGGTCGTCCATGTTATGCGTCTTGTGACTTTCCAGCACGTACGACTGCAGCAGCGTGTCGTGGGCAATGCCGGCCAGCGCAATGCCGTGGTTGGCGAACACATGCTGGTCGTATTTGAGATTCTGGCCCACCTTGAGTTTGGCCGGGTTTTCCAGCCACGGTTTGAGCTTCGCCAACGCAAAATCCAGATCCAGCTGCGCCGGTGCGCCGGCATAGCGGTGCGCCAGCGGCAGGTAGGCGGCCTGGTTCGCCGCCACGCTGAAGCTGATGCCGACAATGCGTGCCTGCAGCGGATCGAGGCTGGTGGTTTCGGTATCGACAGCGGCAATCTCGGCAGCGTTCAGCTGCGCCAGCCAGTTATCGAGTTCGGTGTCGGTGAAAATGGTCCGGTAGTCGCGCCCGGACGCGGCCCCGAAATCGAAGCCGGCCTGCGCGCCGCTCTGGGACTGGCTTACAGCCGGACTGGAGACCGCATTGGTATTGGTCTGCAGGGCAGTCGCCTGAATCTCGCGCAGCCAGGTCTTGAATTCGAAACGCTCGAACAACGCTGCCAGCGTTGCCGTGT
>ERZ724521.845-NODE-845-length-13750-cov-5.829646_pt1 | contig 13750 bp, 11 predicted proteins | sample MGYA00376054_ERZ724521 | MGnify/ENA primary metagenome ERZ724521 (study PRJEB28724, sample SAMN07190883) | activated sludge metagenome | isolation source: activated sludge of sewage treatment plant in Hong Hong | place: Hong Kong | collected 2016-03-17 ... | reverse complement strand
CGGGCGCAGGGGCGCTCGCGGGCTCGGGCGCGGCCGCGAGGGCGACGGCGGGGACGAGCGGGGACAGGAGGGCGAACAGGACCAGCGGACGCGGCATCGGGGCACGATATCGCAAGTCGCCCGCGCTGCGCGGCGGCCGCCGAGGTTTCTGGGTGTCTTTGGAGACAGGAATGAGGAATCTGGAACGACGCGCGGGACTCTCACCTCTCAGTGCTTGCTGCGGACGAGCTCGCCGGAGAAGGCGAAGCCGAGGAGGAACAGCGGGATCGCCTGGTTGACCGGGCCCGAGGTGCCCTGGGCGCGGTAGCGGTGCTGCAGCCACCACTGGGCGGCGAGGAACAGGGTCGGCTTGTTGAACCGGCGCTCGGGGCGGTCGTAGACGGTGTAGCTGAGGATCGGGCCGAGGCGGTCCATCGGGGTGTTCGGGTTGCCGCTCGCGTCGTCGCCGGGCTCGAACACGGCGGCGGGGTAGAACACGTGGACCAGCGAGTTGCGGACGCCGGCGGCGAGGCCGAACCTGGTGACGAACAGCAGGTCGGAGTCGTTGGTCAGCCACCAGCCGCGGGCGGGCACGAGGACGTCGTGGCGCAGGTCGTAGAACACGTCGTACGGCTTGCCGTCGGCGTCGCTCGGCATGCGGATGTTGTTGTGGTAGGCGATCAGCTCGTTGCGCACGGCGACCGGGCCGAACTTGAGCTGGAACAGCGCGCCGAGCTCGGCCTGGCCGCCGAAGGTGGTGACCGACTGCTTCGCGGCGGCGCGCTCGCGCAGGGTGTCGGGCGAGTAGTCGTCGTAGGGCGAGGCGAACGGGTGGGCCTTGAACTTCGGCGAGCCGTACCAGGAGCTCAGGTAGTAGCCGGCGCGCAGGCGCAAGATCGACAGCGGGGCGAGGTCGAGCTGGCCGCCGAGGCGGGTGATCGACGGCGAGAGGGTCGGGCTGAAGGCGACGCCGAGGTAGGCGTCGCGGAACAGCTTGCCTGTCCTTTCGTACAGGCGGAGCTGGTAGCCGAGGACGAACCGCTCCTCGAGGCCGAGCGGGTTGACGCGCATCACCAGCAGGTTGCTGTAGACGAGGCGGTGGCGGGCCGGCAGCGGCAGATCGCCGCCGTTCTTGGGCACGGCCGAGGAGACGGCGGGGTCGCGGTCGCTGCTGATCGAGCCGCCGGCGCTCGATGGCTTGCTGTCCGTGGGGACAGGTGCCGTCGGTTGCGCGCGCGCGCGGCCGGCGAGCAGGAGCGCGGCGATCGTCAGCGGGGCGAGGGGGCGGCGCATCGTGTCACGATACCGTGAAACGCGGCCGCGGCCGACGTGTCGCAACGGACAGGCGCGCGTCAACCGGAGGCCCGCGCAGCGCGGGAGGTTCGCGCGCGCGTGTCCTGACTCTGGAGACAGGACTCGACGGTCAGGCGCGCTTCAGGTAGCGGCCGGCGCCGCGCTCGACGCGGAGCTCGCCGCTCTTGTACGCGAGGCGGCCGTTCACGAGCGTGTTGGTGACGGCGCCGTGGAGCTCGAAGCCCTCGAAGATGTTGCGGTCGACCCGCTGGTGGTGCGTGCGGGCGCTGATCACCGAGCGCTGCGCGGGGTCGTAGGTGAACAGGTCGGCGTCGGCGCCGACGCGGATCGCCCCCTTGCGCGGGTAGAGGCCGAAGATCTTGGCCGGCTGCGTGCAGCAGACGTCGACGAACTGCTGCAGCGTGAGCCGGCCGGTGGCGACGCCGTAGGTGTACATCAGCGGCATGCGGTTCTCGATGCCGGCGGCGCCGTTCGGGATCCTGGTGAAGTTGTCCTTGCCCATGACCTTCTGGTCGTGCTGGCGGAACGGGCAGTGGTCGGTCGCTACGGTGTGGATCACGCCGCACGAGAGGCCGTGCCACAGGGCGTCCTGGTGGCCCTTCGGGCGGATCGGCGGGCTCATGACGTAGGCCGCGCCCTCGAAGTCGGGCTTGTCGTAGACCGAGTCGTCGAGCAGGAGGTACTGCGGGCAGGTCTCGACGTAGACGAGCTGGCCCTCCTGCCGCGCGCGGTAGACCGCGTCGAGCGACTCGCGGCAGGTCAGGTGGACGATGTAGATCGGCTGGCCGGCGCAGCGCGCGAGCATGATCGCGCGGTTGGTCGCCTCGCCCTCGACCCACGACGGGCGGCTCTCGGCGTGGTGGCGCGGCTGGGTCTTGCCCTGCGCGAGCAGCTTGCGCTGGAGCGCCTGGACGGCGAGGCCGTGCTCGCAGTGGGCGGTGACGAGCGCGCCGAGGTCGGCGGCGGTGTCGATCACGCCGATCAGCTCGTCGTCGTCGACCCCGATCGCGCCGGTGTACGCCATGAAGGTCTTGAACGAGGTGATGCCGTCCTCGCGGTAGACGCGGCGCATCTCCTGCTCGACCTGCTCGCCGTACCAGGTGACGGCCATGTGGAAGGCGTAGTCGGCGCAGGCCTTCTTGGCGTTGTTCATCCAGAAGTCGCGGGCCTCGATCAGGCTCTGGTTGCGGTTCGGGATGATGAAGTCGATGATCGAGGTCGTGCCGCCGGCGACGCCGGCGGCCGTGCCGGTGAAGAAGTCGTCGGAGCTGACCGTGCCCATGAACGGCAGCTCCATGTGCGTGTGCGCGTCGATGCCGCCCGGGAACACGTACTGGCCGGAGGCGTCGATCACCTCGGTGCCCGCGGGGACGTCGAGGTTCTCGCCGATGGCGACGATCTTGCCGCCGTCGCAGTAGATGTCGGCGACGTACTGGTCGAGCGCGGTGACGATCTGGCCGTTGCGGAGGACGATGCCGGGCATGGGTGGACCTCGAGGTGCGGGGCGGGGCTCAGGGGCGGGTCAGGTCGCCGTAGGCGTCGGGGCGGCGGTCGCGGTAGAACTGCCAGACCTGCCGCACCTCGTCGATCATCGACAGGTCGAGGTCGGCGACCACCAGCTCGTCGTTGTCCTCGCCGGCCTCGGCGAGGATCTGGCCGCGCGGGTTGACGAAGTAGCTGTGGCCGTAGAACTTGCCGATGTTCCACGGGGCCTCGGTGCCGACGCGGTTGATCGCGCCGACGTAGTAGCCGTTGGCGACCGCGTGCGCGGGCTGCTCGATCTTCCACAGGTACTGGCTGAGGCCGGCGACGGTCGCGCTGGGGTTGAAGACGATCTCGGCGCCGTTCAGGCCGAGGGCGCGCGCCCCCTCGGGGAAGTGGCGATCGTAGCAAATGTAGACCCCGATCGTGGCGAACTGGGTGCGGAAGACGGGGTAGCCGAGGTCGCCGGGCTTGAAGAAGAACTTCTCCCAGAAGCCGCTGGTCTGCGGGATGTGCTGCTTGCGGTACTTGCCGAGGTACTTGCCGTCGGCGTCGATCACGGCGGCGGTGTTGAAGTAGACGCCGCGCATCGCCTCCTCGTAGAGGGGGACGACGATCGCCATGCCGAGGCGGCGGGCGTACTCCTGCATCAGCGCGGTCGTCGGGCCGGGGATCGCCTCGGCGGCGGCGTACCAGCGGCGGTCCTGGCTGGGGCAGAAGTACGGGCCGTTGAAGATCTCCTGGAGGCAGAGGATCTGGACGCCGCGCTTGCCGGCCTCTTCGATCATCGGCAGGTGCTTGTCGAGCATCGCCTGCTGGATCTGCTTGACCGGGACGCTCTCGTCGTTGAGAGGATTGGCGCACTGGATGAGGCCGCAGCGGACGGTCTGGTTCATCGCGTGGACTCTAGCCGAAATCGCGGCGGTCCGCGGCGGTCCGCGGCGGCCGCGGGTGGCTTTTGCGCGGGGACTTGCGTCCGGCGGGAGCAAAGAGGTAGTAATCCGAGGAATCCCCGGGAGGAGGCCCGGCTGTGTACCGGCCTCCGTCCTGTCTCAGTGCTTCCTCCTCACTTTCCCATTTGCTTCTCGTGAGCCCTTCCTGGGCGAACCGCCCCCGGAGACCGTGATGACCTGTAAAAGCCTGCGCTTCCTGTTCGCCAGCACGCTGACGCTCTCGCTCGCCCTGACCGCCTGCGGCGACAGCCGCACCGACACGGCGTCCGCGACCGCCGCCTCCGAGTCGAGCGGCTCGACCGAGGCGCCGACCACCAGCAACGGCACGACGGCCGTCCCGACGACGTCCGAAGGCACCGACTCCGCGACCGGCGGCGGCTCGACGACGTCCGACACGTCGGTGACCGGCGGCGCGTCGACCGGCGCGGTGTGCAACGACGTGCCGAACCAGCCGGACAACTCCGATTGCACCGAGGACTGCGGCTGCATGTCGGGCCACTGCTTCAACTACGTGCTCGGCGCGACCTGCGGCCAGTGCAACACCGACGCCGACTGCCCGAACGGCGGCGGCTGCTCGATCCCGAACCCGCTGGCGGGCACCGGCTCGACGTGCAACATGGGCGAGCCCGGCGCCGGCTGCAACTCCGACGCGGTCTGCAAGGACCCGGACCACGCGAAGTGCGGCGTGATCATCGACGTCGCGCCGATCATCACGCTCGCCACGTGCGGCCAGTGCCAGGTCAACGCCGACTGCGCCGGCAACCCGGGCGGCCCGAACTGCAACCCGACGGTCGACGTCATGAACTTCAAGGGCGAGCTGCTCTGCGTGATGGACGGCTCGGTCGAGGTCGACCAGGCCTGCTCGCTCGAGAAGGTCGGCATGGGCGTCGCCGGCGACACGGCGTGCAAGTCGGGCCACTGCGGCGACGCGGTGTTCATGGGCCTGCTCCACGTCGGCGTCTGCGGCGAGTGCGGCAGCGACGCGGACTGCGCGATGGGCCAGACCTGCTCCGAGCCGATGATCGACACGATGGGCGGCGCCCTCATCGGCGCGAAGTGCATGTGAACCCCCGCCGCGCCGCCCGTCCGCGCGACGGGCGGCCGTCGGCGCTGGCTCGCCCGCGCAGCTCGGGGTAGCTTGGCGGGCGAAGCTTCATGAGCGCCTACTCCTCGCTCCGCGACTGCGTCGTCGACCTCGAGAAGCACGGACACCTCGTGCGGCTCGAGGTCGAGGTCGATCCGCACCTCGAGGCCGCGGAGATCCAGCGGCGCGTGTACCAGGCCGGCGGTCCGGCGCTGTACTTCGCGCGCGTCAAGGGCTCGCGCTTCCCGATGGTCAGCAACCTGTTCGGCACGCCCGAGCGGGTGCGCTTCATGTTCCGCGGGGCGTTGGAGCGGGTGAAGAGGATGGTCGCGCTGCGGGCCGACCCGGGCGCGGTGCTGCGGCGGCCGTGGCGGCACGTCGGGCTGGTGCGCGCGGCCTGGCACGCGCGGCCGAAGTTCGTCCGCTCCGGGCCGGTGATGGCGCAGCAGATCGGGATCGGCGAGCTGCCGCAGCTGGTGTCGTGGCCGATGGACGGCGGCGCGTTCGTGACGCTGCCGCAGGTGTACAGCGAGGACCCGGACCGGCCTGGATGGATGAAGAGCAACCTCGGGATGTACCGCGTGCAGCTGTCGGGCGGGCGGTACGCGCCGGGCGAGCAGATCGGGCTGCATTATCAGATCCACCGCGGGATCGGGGTCCACCACGCGGCGGCGGTCCGGCGCGGCGAGCCGCTCAGGGTCCACGTGTTCGTCGGCGGGCCGCCGGCGCTGACGCTGGCGGCGGTGATGCCGCTGCCCGAGGGGCTGCCGGAGTTGGCGTTCGCGGGGGCGCTCGGCGGGCGGCGCGTGCGGATGGTCCAAAGGCCAGGTGCGCTGCCGTTCGCGGCCGAGGCCGACTTCGTGATCAGCGGGACGATCGATCCGTCGCTGCGCTTGCCCGAGGGGCCGTTCGGCGACCACCTCGGCTACTACAGCCTGGCCCACGAATTCCCGGTGCTGAACGTCGAGCGCGTGTGGGCGCGGGCGGACGCGATCTGGCCGTTCACGGTGGTCGGCCGGCCGCCGCAGGAGGACACGCAGTTCGGGGCGATCATCCACGAGATCACGGGGCCGGCGATCCCGGCGGTGATCCCGGGGGTGTCGCAGGTCCACGCGGTCGACGCGGCGGGGGTCCACCCGCTGCTGCTGGCGATCGGCAGCGAGCGCTACACGCCGTACGCGCCGCGCGAGCGGCCGCAGGAGCTGCTGACGCAGGCGAACGCGATCCTCGGGCAGGGGCAGATGTCGCTGGCGAAGGTGCTGATCCTCGCCGCCGCCGAGGACGCGCCGGCGCTCGACCTGCACGATGTGCAAGGTTTCTTCGGACATGTCCTGCAGCGCGTCGACTGGCGCCGCGACCTGCACTTCCAGACCGAGACGACGATCGATACGCTCGACTACTCGGGGGCGGGGCTGCACGCCGGCAGCAAGCTGGTGATCGCGGCCGTCGGGGCGCCGCGGCGGACGCTGCCGGTCGAGGTGCCGGCGGCGCTGCGCCTGCCGGACGGGTTCTCGGCGCCGCGGGCGTGCATGCCGGGGGTGCTGGCGATCGCGTCACCGCCGTGCACGGGGACCGACGGGGCGCTGCAGCGGTTCTGCGCGGCGCTGACGCCCGAGGAGGCGATCAATCACTTCCCGCTGGTCGTGCTCGTCGACGACAGCGAGTTCGCGGCGCGCACGCTGAACAACTTCTTGTGGGTGACGTTCACGCGCATGAACCCCGCGGTCGACGTCGAGGGGATCGGGGCGCGGACGGTGCACAAGCACTGGGGCTGCGTCGGGTCGCTGGTGATCGACGCGCGGCGCAAGCCCCATCACGCGCCGCCGCTGATCGAGGACCCGGCGGTGTCCCGCCGGGTCGACGCCCTGGCGGCCCCCGGCGGGCCGCTGCACGGGCTGCTGTGAGGCTCAGGGCTGGGCCGCGCCGCCGCCGACCGGGTACTCGAGCTCGACGCCGTTGATCTCGGAGCCGAAGAACTTGCCCGACACCGTGCAGCTGGTGTTGTCGATGCCCATGCAGTTGCCGTCGCAGGTGAACGTCGTCACGTAGGTGAAGTCGCCCGAGATCTCCTTGCCCTTGATCGTCAGGCTGACCGCGGTGCTGTTCTGCGTGGTCGTGCTCGTGGTGTCGTTGACGTCGTCGACGTTGACCGTCTCGCCGGCGAAGTTGTAGCTGCTGCCGTCGCGCGTGCCGGTCATGGCGCCGTCGCCGCCGAACTCGATGAAGTAGGAGTCGGCGTCGACCGCGAACATCGCGACCGTCGAGGCGTTGAAGAAGGTGGTCGTGTCGCGCGCATCGGGCACGATCTGGTCGGGACAGTCGGCGCCGTAGGCCGGCGGGAGCTGCGTGATCCGGAAGACGCGGTAGTCCCCGGGCTGGACCTGACAGGCGCTCAGCGAGGTCGCGGCGATGCCTGCGAGCGAGAGCGCGGCGAGGAGACGGGAGCGAAAGGTAGACATGGCGCGCATGCTATCGCAGATCGGGCGCGCTTTTGACCTCACACGCGAGGAAAATGCGGCGAACGATCGGAGTTCTCTCGCGCGCGCAGGCGCGCAGCTCGTGCTACAGGGGGGCATGGCGCAGTTTTGCTCCCGGTCCCGAGGGTCATGGTCTTTCGGTCTGCTCGCCGCATTGCTGGCGTGCGGAGACTCCGGGGGCGCGACGGGGACCGACGGGGAGAGTGAGGGCGGCTCGGGGTCGACGAGCGGTGATTCGACGGCGCAGCCGACCACGAGCGGGGCGACGACGATGACGCCGGGGACGGCGGGGACGACCGGTGAAGGGGGGAGCTCGACCGGCGGGCCGGCGCCGGAGCTGGTGATGGTGGGGCACCCGCGCGAGCTCCGGGCGGTGTGGATCGCCACGGTGGCGAACATCAACTTCCCGAGCGAGCCAGGGCTCGACGCGGCGACGCAGCAGGACGAGCTGCGGGCGCTGCTCGACGTGGCGCAGGCGACGGGGCTCAACGCGGTGATGTTCCAGGTGCGGCCGGAGTCGGACGCGCTGTACGCCTCGGACCTCGAGCCGTGGAGCCGCTTCCTGACCGGCGAGCAGGGCGGCGACCCGGGCTACGACCCGCTCGAGGTGCTGGTCGACGAGGCCCACGCGCGCGGGATCGAGGTGCACGCGTGGCTGAACCCGTACCGCGCGGCGGTCAGCAAGGGCGCGACGCTCGACCCGATGCACATCGCCGAGGTGCTGCCGGAGTACGCGTACGTGTACGACAAGTACCTGTGGATGGACCCCGGCGCGCCGGAGGTGCAAGACCATCTGCTGGCGGTGATCGATGACATCGTGATGCGCTACGACGTCGACGGGATCCACTTCGACGACTACTTCTATCCGTACCCCGACGGGACCGACTTCCCCGACGACGCGACGTGGCAGGCGTACAAGGGCGGCGGCGGGCAGCTGTCGCGCGCGGACTGGCGCCGCAGCAACGTCGACGGGATGGTGCAGGCGGTGTCGGAGTCGATCGCGGGCCTGCAGCCGGCGGTGCGCTTCGGGATCAGTCCGTTCGGGATCTACCGGCCGGGGATGCCGCCGGGGATCACGGGGTTCGACGCGTACGAGGGGCTGTACGCCGATCCGCTGAAGTGGATGCAGGAGGGCTGGCTCGACTACCTGGCGCCGCAGCTGTACTGGCCGATCGAGCAGACGGCGCAGTCGTACGCGACGCTGATCGCGTGGTGGGCGAGCGTGACGGAGGAGGGGCGCTACATCTTCGCCGGCAACTACCTGAGCAAGCTCGGCTCGGCGCCGGAGTGGTCGGTCGACGAGTTCCGCCAGCAGGTCGAGCTCAGCCGCGAGTTCGCGGAGATGGGCTCGCAGGGCAACATCTTCTTCCAGATCGAGCCGTTCCAGAGCAACACCGAGGGGATCGCCGACGTGATGAGGGCGGAGTTCTACGCGACGCCGGCCCTGACGCCGCCGATCGCGGCGATGCTGGACGTCGCGGTGGCGCCGCCGTCGGTGACGCTCGAGGGGTCGACGGCGACGCTCGGGCACGAGGCGCCGGAGACGCTGCGCGCGTGGGTGGTGTACGCGCAGGCGGGCGACGCCTGGGCGATCGACCGGATCGTGCCGGCGGGGCAGACGCTGATCGCGCTGGCTCCGGGGACGTGGGCGATCAGCGCGGCCGGCAGGCACGGGGTCGAGAGCCCCGGGGTCGTCGTGACCGCGCCGTAGCGGCCTGTCCCGAAGGTCAGCCGGCGTCGTCCTGGTACATGCCCTCGATCAGGGCGGACCAGTTCTTGTCGATCACGCGGCGCTTGAGCTTGAGCGTCGGCGTCAGCTCGCCGGCATCGGCGGTCAGGCCGCGCGGCAGGACGCGGAACTTGCGGACGTGCTCGACGCGGGCGAACTGCTCGTTGACCTTGTCGACCCACTTCGTCAGCTCGGCGAGCAGCGCGGGCTGCTCGTGCAGCGGCTCGGTGACCGGCTGGCCCTGGCCCTCGAGCCACTTGGTCGCGGCGGCGCGGTCGAGCGTCAGCAGGGCGGAGAGGAACTTGCGGCGGTCGCCGATCACGACCGCCTCCTCGACCAGCGGGCTCTCCTTGAGCGCGGCCTCGATGTTCTTCGGGGCGATGTTCTTGCCGCCGGCGGTGATGATGATCTCCTTCTTGCGGCCCGTGATCGACAGGAAGCGGTCGGCGTCGAACGAGCCGAGGTCGCCGGAGTGCAGCCAACCGTCCTGCAGCGCCTCGGCGGTGCCGGCGGGGTCCTTGTAGTAGCCCTTGAAGACGCTCGGGCCGCGGACGAGGATCTCGCCGTCGTCGGCGAGCCGGACCTCGAGGCCGGGGATCGGGCGGCCGACGGTGCCGAGCTTGGTCGCGCCGGCGGTGTTGAGGGTCGTCGGTCCGCAGTCCTCGGACTGGCCGTAGACCTCGTGGACGACGAGGTCGAGGCCGGTGAAGAACTCGAGCACGTGGCCGGCGATCGGCGCGGCCCCGGAGACGCACATGCGCGCGCGGCCGAGGCCGAGGGCGGTCTTGAGCTTGACGAACACGAGGCGCTGGGCGAGCCGGTACTGCAGCGCCAAGAGCCGCGGGACCGGCCGGCGGAGGTTGGCGAGCGCGTGGTAGCGGCGGGCGACGCCCATCGCCCAGTCGAGCAGGTGGCGCTTCGGACCTGTCACCTGGGACAGGCGGGCGGTGACGGCGGCGTGGAACTTCTCCCAGATCCGCGGGACGCCGAAGAAGATCGTCGGCTGGACCTCCTTGAGGTTGTCGGGCACGCGCTCGAGCGCCTCGGCGAAGTAGACCGAGTGGCCGAAGCAGGCGGGGCCGTGCATCGACAGCATCTGCTCGGCGATGTGCGACAGCGGGAGGTACGAGAGCAGCGTGTCCTGCGGGGTGACCTCGATCTCGCCGGTCAGCGTCTCGCTGGTCCACAGGATGTTGCGGTGGCTCAGCATGACGGCCTTCGGCGGGCCGGTGGTGCCGGAGGTGTAGATGTACGAGGCGGTGTCGTCGTCCTTCAGCGCCCGGCTGCGCTCGTCGAGCGTCGCGTCGGGGACGCGGTCGGCGGCGGCGAGGAAGGCCTCCCAGGTGTGGACGAGCGGGTCGTCGATCGCGGCGGCGCCCTGCATCAGCACGATGGCCTTGAGGCCAGGCAGGGCGTCGCGCTGCTGGCGGAGCTTCTCGTACTGGTTCTTGTCCTCGACGAGGACGATCGGCGCCTCGGCGTGGTGGACGATGTACTGCACCTCGGTCGGCGAGCAGGTGGTGTAGATGCCCGCAGGCACGCCGCCGGCCGCGATCGCGGCGAAGGCGGTGATCACCCACTCGGGCCGGTTGTAGCCGAGGATGCAGACGCCCTGGCCGGGCTCGAGGCCGAGGGCGATCAGCGCGCGCGCGGCGGTGCGGACCTGGGCGCCGTACTCGCGCCAGGTGACGCTCTGCCAGGCGCCGCCGCGCCGGACGTGGTAGCCGGGCAGGTCGGGGTGTGCGTGCGCCTGGGAGAAGAAGCGGGCGGGGATCGTGTCGGTGACCAAGGGGCCTCCTCGGGGCTGGGGGTGGGCTCAGAAGCCGAGCTGCTTGGCGGCGAGGTCCTTCATGATCTCCTCGGCGCCGCCGCCGATCGCCAGCACCTTGGTCTCGCGGTAGATCCGCTCGACCTTGGCGCCGCGCAGGAAGCCCGCGCCGCCGAAGATCTGCACGCCCTCCTTGGCGCAGAACTCGACGGCCGCGACGGCCGCGTTCTTGAGCATGCAGATCTCGGCGATCGGCCACTCGCCGGCGTCGATCCGGCGGGCGAGGTCGACGAGCCAGGCGCGCACCGGGTGGATCCGCGTCGCCATGTCGACCAGCTTGTGGCGGATCACCTGGCGGACGATCAGCGGCTTGCCGAAGGTCTCGCGCTGGCGCGCGTAGGCGGTCGCCTCGTCGAGGCAGACCTGGGCGAACGCGACGGCCATCGCCGCGAGCATCAGCCGCTCGCGGTTGAAGTTCTGCATGATGCCGAGGAAGCCGCGGTTCTCCTCGCCGAGCAGGTTGGCGGCGGGGACGCGGCACTCGTCGAAGTAGAGGGTGGCCGTGTCGGAGCACCACCAGCCCATCTTCTTGTCGAGCGGGGTGCGCGTGAAGCCGGGCGTGCCGGCCTCGACGACGAGCAGCGAGATGCCCATAAGGCCAGGTGGGCCGGTGCGCACGGCGACGGTGACGAGGTCGGCGCGCACGCCGGAGGTGATGAAGGTCTTGCTGCCGTGGACGACGTAGTGGTCGCCGTCGCGGCGCGCGACGGTCCTGAGGTTGGCGACGTCGGAGCCGCCCGAGGGCTCGGTGATCGCCAGCGCGGAGATCTTGCGACCGGCGAGCACGTCGGGGACAAAGCGCTGCTTCTGCTCGTCGGTGCCGAGGTTGAGGATCGGCGGCAGGCCGATGCCGTGCGACAGGAGGCCGGCGATCAGGCCGCCGCTGCCGGTGCGCGCGAACTCGTCGCACAGGGCGATCGTGGCGAGGCTGTCGCCGGGGGTGCCGCCGTACTCCTCGGGGAAGCCGAGGCCGAGGATCCCGAGCTCGCCGGCGCGGAGGTAGAGCTCGCGCGGGAAGCCGCCGGCCTCCTCCCAGGCGTCGATGTGGGGCATCGCTTCGCGCTCGATGAAGGAGCGCAGGGTGTCGCGCAGGGCGTCCCGCTCGGCGTCGCTCAACGGTTGCGGGGTCATCGGCGGGTGAGAGTATCACGCCGTCGATCGGCGAGGTCTCAGGCGTGGAGGTGCATCCGCTCGCGGGCCTCGGCCGGCGAGGCGATGTCGCGGCCGACCCGCCGGGCGGTGGCGACGAGGGCGTCGATCAGCTCGCCGTTGCTCTTCGCTCGGCTGCCGTCGGGCAGGTAGAAGGTGTCCTCGAGGCCGGTCCGCAGCTCCCCGCCGAGCTCCGCGGCGCGCTGGTGCAGCGGCCAGATCTCCTCGCGGCCGATCGCGGTGACCTCCCAGCGCGAGCCGGGCTTGAGGTATTTGAGGAGGAAGGGGAGCAGGTCGGGGTCGACAGGCATCCCCGAGGCGACCCCGGTGACGAAGTTGTAGTGGGGGTGCCTGGCCATGCCGACGTCGACGAAGAGGCCGACCGAGCGGACGATGCCGAGATCGAAGCACTCGAACTCGGGGGCGGTGCCGGTCTGCGCCATGGCGTCGAGGAAGGCCTGGACCTTGGGCACCGGGTTGTCGAAGAGCAGCGGCGGCCAGGCCCAGGTGCCGTCGCTCTTGGCCTTGAGGTAGTTGAGGCTGCCGGCGTTGCAGGCGGCGATCTCGGGCCGGATCGCCTGCATGCACGCGACCGGGCCGGAGATGTCGTCGCCCATGACGCCGGTGCTCATGTTGAAGATCAGCTCCGGGCACTCGGCTCGGATCGCGTCGGCGACGGCCCTGGCGACCGCGGGATCCCAGCTCGGCAAGTGGCCGAGGCCGGGCTCCTGGCGGCGGAAGTGGACGTGCACGACGGAGGCGCCGGCGTCCCGCGCCTGACGTGCGGCGGCGGCGAGCTCCTCGGGCGTGACCGGGACGGGGTGCTGCTTGGGGTTGGTGAGGACGCCGGTGAGGGCGCAGGTGACGATCGCCTTGTCGTGGGTCATGGTGCCTCGGGGAAGCGGGCGGGTGGGATCCTGGCGCTGGTGGAGGAGGGCGACGAGCTCGACTCGCCCGGCGAACAATCGATAGATCAGGCTGTATGGGGCGTGTTGAAGGACGACCCTACGGATATCAGGGTCACGCCAGATCGCCCAGCGTCGAGGGGATTCTCCGAGCTGGGCGACGGCGGACTGGAGCTCGTCGGTAAGGCGGCGACGCAGCGTCGTGCTTTGATCGCGACACCACGCCCGGGCGCGGGAAATGTCGCGTGCGGCGCTTGGGGTGATGAAGACCGGATGCCGCTTCACCCGGGAAGGGTGAACGAAATCGCGCGCGCCGCAAACAACTCGAGTTCACCGGCGGCGCGGCTCGTCTTCGTCGTCGGGCGGGAAGAGCTCGTGCTTGATCTCTTCCCAGGGGATCAGCTGCTCGCGGCCCTCGTCGATGTCGCGGACGCGGCGCAGGACCTCCTGGTAGTGCGCCTCCTCGATGTCTCCGGGGGCCGGGTCCTCGATCGTCTCGAGCACGCGCAGGGCGAACTCGCGGCGCTCCTCCGGGGGGAGGGCCAGGACTTCGTGGAACAGGCGCGCGGGGATCATGGCGAGGACCGTAGCACGGATCAGGCGGCGGCGGCGGCGGCGGCGGGGTCCGGACCCTCGTCGGGGGTGACGACGGCGAGGAGGCGGCCCGCGGCGACCTGATCGCCGGGCTGGACCTTGAGCTCGGTGACGGTGCCGGCGACGGCGACCGCGAGGGCGTTCTCGATCTTCATGGCCTCGAGGGTGACGAGCGTCTGGCCGCGGCGGACGCGGTCGCCGACGGCGACGTGGACCGCGACGACGCGGCCGCTGGTCGGCGCGAGCAGCTTGCCGT
>ERZ724521.837-NODE-837-length-13815-cov-5.761773_pt1 | contig 13815 bp, 10 predicted proteins | sample MGYA00376054_ERZ724521 | MGnify/ENA primary metagenome ERZ724521 (study PRJEB28724, sample SAMN07190883) | activated sludge metagenome | isolation source: activated sludge of sewage treatment plant in Hong Hong | place: Hong Kong | collected 2016-03-17 ... | reverse complement strand
CGAGACCAAGCAGTTCGAGGAGGCGATCGCCGAGGCGTCCTTCGGCAAGCTCAAGAAGGGCGTGCTGGCCTTCATCAACAAGACCCACTTCGACCGAATCACGATGATCCTGCGCTCGGCGGGCTTCGTGACGAGCGACCTGATCGGCGGCCGCAACGCGGTCAACTTCGCCTACATCCTCTACCTGCGCGGGCGCACCGAGGGCATGCCCGCCGCTGACCTCGAGCGGCTCGTGCGCCGCTGGTACGCCATGTCCGTGCTGCGCGGCCGCTACACCGGCAGCCCCGAGACGGCCTTCGACTTCGACATCCGCCAGGTCGAAGCGCGCGGGCTCGCGAGCTACGCCGACGCGGTGATCGAGAACGAGCTGCCCGCGAGCTTCTGGACCGGGATGCTGCCGCAGCTCATGGACACCTCGTCGTCGAACAGCCCCTACTTCCTCTGCTACCAGGCGGCGCAGGTGAAGCTCGGCGACAAGGGCTTTCTCTCGCGCGACATCACGGTACTCGACCTCTTGATGAATCGCAGCGACGTGCACCACGTCTACCCGAAGAAGCACCTGAAGGGGCAGGGCCTCTCGCGCGGCCGCTACAACCAGATCGCCAACTTCGTCCTGGCCCAGAGTGAGATCAACATCGCCATCGGCGACAAGCCGCCCGAGAAGTACTTCAAGGAGCTCGCCGAGCAGGCGAACGGCGGCAAGAAGAAGTACGGCGGCATCGCCGACGAGGCGGATCTGCGGGCCAACTTGCGCGCGAGCTGCATCCCTGAGTCGCTGCTGGACGGCGCGATCCCAGACTACGACGACTTCCTCGAGGAGCGCCGCAAACTCATGGCAATCAAGATCAAGACCTGGTTCGAGGCGCTGTGATGATCGACGGCCCCCAGACCTGTCTCTTGATCGCTACGCCACCGGAGCATTGCCCATGGCGCTAGAGAAGCACATCGTCGACTGGAGCAACGAACGCCCGGCATGGCAGCGAGAAGTCATGCGTCGGGTGGCGGCTGGCGAGGTGCTCACCGAAGAGGACTACGAGCGCTTGGTCGACGTCATCGTACAGGCGCAAGAGCTCCCGGCAGGCCAGTTCGGACTAGAGCAGTTGCCTCAGGCGGCGTCGGAACACGTCCCGGTCTGCCTTGCAGCGATCCAGAAGCCGGAACACGTAAACGCCCTGGAATCCAAGGAACCACTGACGTTCGAGCCGCAGGGCTTGACGATCGTGTATGGCGATAACGGGAGCGGGAAGTCCGGTTACGCAAGACTGTTGAAGCGCATCGCACGTGCACGTCACAAGGAAGACGTCTTGACCGACGTGTTCCGCGACTCCCCCTTGGCGAAACCGACAGCTGTGCTTTCCATTCGGGTCGGAACTGCAGAGGAGGCCCTCGCGTGGCCGGAGGCCGCCCGCCCGGAACTACAGCGCCTGCTGTTCTATGACGCGGCTTGCGGTAGTGCCTACATCTCGAGTGAGTCGGATTTTCCATACCGGCCTTCGGCGCTCTTCGTTATGGACGGTCTCATCGAGGCGTGCGTCGCAGTCCGCACGAGAATCGACGGGCGGCTTGCGAGGAACGCCGCCACAGTCAAACCGCTGCCGGCCGTCCCCGATGACGCGCGAGAGAGCGCGGCCGGGCGATTCCTCGCGACTCTCTCGGCGAGCTCGTCAGTCGAACGGCTCGATGAACTGCTCTCGAGCTTTGACGCGAGCAAGGAGACGATAGCGGATCTCAAGGAGCAGGAGGCACGTCTACGCGGTGCCGACACGACCAAGGCGCGTCAGCAACTGACACGGCAGAGCGACAAGCTCCTGGCAGTGCGCCGCCACATCGAGAGCCTGGATGCCGCGCTCGGCAGCATGGCTCTGGCTGGCCTTCAGAATCAGCGCGCCTCGGTAAAGTCGCTCGAAGACGCTGCGGCCTTGCTCGCGCGCTCGTTCGAGTCGGAACCGCTACCTGGGGTGGGGGGCGGAGCTTGGAAGGCGTTGTGGGAAGCGGCTCAGAGATTCTCGAAGGAGGCCGCCTACCCTGAGCACGACTTTCCGTTCTTGGGGGGTCAGTGTCGCTGCGTCTTGTGCCAACAGCCGCTGGACACGCAGAGTCGAGATCGCTTCGTCCGTTTTGACGAGTTCGTCCGTAACGACACCCAAGTCCGACTGCAGGATGCAAGGCGCACCCATGATCAGAAGGTCAAGGTCCTGCGAGAGCTCGCAGTCTTCCCACAGGCTGTCGAGAGCCACCTCGAAGACCTGCAAGACTCGAATTCCGACGTGGTCATCGCTGTACGCGACCTCCTTGCCAACTACGAGGCTGTACGGGAGCAGGTGAATGCGGCGCTTTCGGCGAACCGCGAGCTCCCCCAGCTCGGATTAGACCCCGCACCAATCATCGACCGGCTCACGTCGGCCAGCGACGTGGCCAAGGCGGCGTCGGATGAACTCGCGAGCCCAGAGGGCATTCAGAAACAGGTTCTGGCCATCGCCGCTCGACGGGCCGAGCTCGAGCTGCTGGAGCAGGTCAAGAAGGCGCGCTCCGTCATCGTCAACGAGATCGCGCGCTTGGAGGAGCGCGAGGCGCTGGAGGCCGCTAAGAGCGCTGCGGCAACGACGGGCGTCACGAAGAAGATTCTCGAACTCTCCGAGGAAAGCATCACCGAGGTGGTGCGCGACACCTTCACGAGAGAGACGGACAGGCTTCGGCTCGAGCGAGTGACGATTGCCCGGACCAGGGCGGAGAAGGGAGCACTGCTTCATCAACCGAAGCTCGTTGGAGCGCGGCAGCAGGCGACCTTACCTAGAGTTTTCAGCGAAGGGGAGCGGACAGCCCTGGGACTCGCTGCGTTCTTCACTGAGGCTCACCTCGATGGTTCAAGGTCGGCCCTCATTCTGGATGACCCCGTAACCTCGCTCGACCACATTCGCCGTGGTCTCGTGGCAGCGCGACTTGCGGAGCTGGCCGAGACTCGACAAGTGATCCTGTTTACCCACGATGTAGCGTTCGTGGCAGACCTCAAGCGCGAGGCCGCGGCGAGGGGCGCTCCGGTCGCCGAGCGGTCGGTTATGAAGAGCCGGGCGGACGAGCGTAAGCCCGGGGCTTGCAGCACGAAGCACCCCTGGAAGGCGAAAGACGTCCCGGCGCGGATCGATGAACTCCGGCAGGAGCTCAGCCGAATTCGGAAGGAGAGCAGCGCCTGGGACGAAAGGCAGTACGAGGAATCCGTGGCGGTCTGGGCCGGCAATCTGTCCGAGACCTGGGAACGGATCTTCAGCCAGGAAATCGTCGGACCTGTTCTTGCCGAAGGCGGCCTCGAGGTGCGCCCGATGATGGTGAAGGTCTTGGCTCGGTTCTCAGACGACGACTATCGGGAGTTCGATGGCAGCTACGGCCGCGTGTCGCAGTGGGCGAAGCGCCACGACAAGAGCGCCGCCGTCAACTACGTCTCGCCGGACATCGACACGCTTGATCAAGAACTTCGTCTGGTCGACACCTGGTTCAGGCGCGTCAAGGGATACAAGGCATGATCGACGGCCTCAAGCCTTATCCGAAGTTGAAGGACTCCGGCGTGCCGTGCCTGGGGGAAGTTCCAGCGGCGTGGGAGGTGCGCAAGCTGCGAGGCATCCTTCGTAGAGTCACAGAACGCAACCGACCGGACCTGCCGCTGCTTTCGGTCGTACGGGAGCGAGGAGTCATCCGCCGCGATACGACAGCCGAAGACGAGAACCACAACTTCATCCCGGACGACCTGAGCAACTACAAAGTCGTGCGTACAGGCCAGTTCGCGATGAACAAGATGAAGGCGTGGCAGGGGTCGTACGGGGTCTCCCAGTACGAGGGCATCGTGAGCCCTGCGTATTTCGTCTTCGATCTGGCCGAGGTGGAGAGTCGCTTCTTTCACACGGCCATTCGCTCCCGTGCGTACGTTCCGTCATTCGCGCAGGCATCGGACGGCGTCCGGATTGGCCAGTGGGACCTCGCGGAGTCACGGATGCGCGAGATCGCCTTCGCAATTCCCACGCTATCCGAACAAGCCGCCATCGTCCGCTTCCTCGACCACGCGGACCGGCGGATCCGGCGGTACATCCGCGCCAAGCAGAAGCTGATCAAACTGCTCGAGGAGCAGAAGCAGGCCATCATCCACCGCGCCGTCACCCGCGGCCTCGACCCCAACGTCCGCCTCAAGCCCTCCGGCGTGGAGTGGCTGGGGGATGTGCCGGAGCATTGGGCAATTCGCCGAATCGCTTCCTTCAGTCCGAAGATCACGAACGGATGGGTAGGGCCTACGCGGGACATCCTCCGAGCCGACGGCGTGCCCTATATCCAGTCGCTTCACGTAAAGCGCGGCGCGATCCGATTCGCCAAGCGCTATTTCGTTGACCGCGCATGGTTGGATGCCAGGCCAAAGATCCGATTGCGCGAAGGAGATGTTGTTGTAGTTCAAACAGGGGATATTGGGCAGGTCGCCTGCATTCCGCCGGAGTTTGACGGCGCGGGATGTCACGCCCTCATCATTATCCGCACTAATGCGAGTGTGATGACTGGGGCGTACTTAGATCTTGTCCTTCGCTCACGATACGGCTTTGAGAGCCTAAAGAGCGTGCAGACAGGCGCACTACATCCTCATCTGAACTGCACGTGGGTGCGAGAGATTGCGGTGCCAGTTCCACCGATTGAAGAGCAGGACACGATCCTGCGTTCGACAAGCGATGCAACCCGAAGGGTAGATCGTGCAATCGCGAGCGCGGAGAGCGAAGCAAGTCTGCTTCACGAATACCGCACCCGCCTGATCGCCGACGTGGTCACCGGCAAGCTCGACGTTCGCGAGGCGGCGGCGCGGTTGCCGCAGGAGCCCGAAGACCTCGAGCCGCTCGACGAACCCGAAGCACTCGACGACGCGTCGGACGATTCTGCAGGCGACGGGCTCGATCCGGAACCTGAGGAGGCCGAGGCGTGACTGTGCCGGCGCAGCCCAAGCTCTACCACATCGCCCATGTGGACCGGCTGCCGTCGATCGTGGCCGACCAGTGTCTCTGGTGCGATCGGGAGGTCGTGCGCCAGGCACCGCCGGGCACCACGATCGGCATGAACAGCATCAAGCAGCGGCGGCTCGACGAGCTTCGTCTGGCCAGTCATCCGGATCTGTTCGTGGGCGATTGCGTCCCCTTCTACTTCTGCCCGCGCTCGGTCATGCTTTATCTGATCTACCAGGGCAACCACCCGGAGCTCGGCTACCGGGGCGGCCAGGGACCCATCGTCCACTTCGAAGCCGACTTGCACGCTGTGGTCGCCTGGGCCGATGCGCAGGCCCGCCGTTGGGCGTTCACCCTGTCGAACGCGGGCGCGCGGTACTTCGAGGACCGCAGCAATCTCGGCCAGCTCGGCGAGATCGACTGGGACGCCGTGCGCGCCACGGACTGGCGCCAGTGCAAGGACGGCAAGCAGGCCGAGTTCCTGCTGGAACTGAGCTTCCCCTGGCATCTGTTGGAACGCATCGGCGTGCAGTCGCGCGCAACGTACACCGCCGCGGTCAATGCGCTGCCGGCGCAGGGACACAGGCCACCGGTCGAGATTCGGCCGGAGTGGTATTACTGACGGCAAACGAGGAGCCCGCCATGATCGAGTACCGCAGCGGCGACATCCTGAAGAGCGAGGCCGAAGCGCTCGTCAACACGGTCAACTGCGTGGGCGTGATGGGGCGCGGCATCGCGCTGCAGTTCAAGAACGCCTTTCCGGAGAACTTCAAGGCCTATGCGGTCGCGTGCAAGCGCGAGCAGGTGCAGCCGGGCCGCATGTTCGTCTTCGAGACCGGGCAGCTCACGCCGCCGCGCTACATCATCAACTTCCCCACCAAGCGCCACTGGCGCGGCAAGAGCCGCATCGAGGACATCGAGGCCGGCCTCGCGGCGCTGGTCGCCGAGATCCGTGCCCGGCGCATCCGCTCGATTGCGCTGCCGCCGCTCGGCGCCGGTCTGGGCGGGCTCGACTGGGTGGCCGAGGTGCGTCCTCGTGTCGAAGCGGCGCTGCGAGCGCTCGACGATGTCCAGGTCATCGTGTACGAACCCCATGGCGCGCCGGCCTCCGACGTCATGAAGCATCGGCGCGAGGTGCCGAAGATGACCGCGGGGCGGGCCGCGCTGGTGGAGCTGATGCATCGATACCTCGGCGGCTTGCTCGACCCCTTCGTCACGTTGCTGGAAGTGCACAAATTGATGTACTTCCTGCAGGAGGCGGGCGAGCCGCTCAGGCTGCGCTACAAGGCCGCGCCGTACGGCCCCTATGCCGAGAACCTGCGCCACGTGCTGCACGCGATCGAAGGGCACCTGATCGCCGGTTACGACGACGGCGGCGATGCCCCGGACAAGCCGTTGACGCTGGTGCCCGGCGCGGTGGACGAGGCGGCGGCATTCATCGCCGAGCACCGGGAGACGCGCGAACGCTTCGACCGGGTGGCCGCGTTAGTGGAAGGCTTCGAGTCGCCGTTCGGTCTGGAGCTGCTATCCACCGTGCATTGGGTACTGCGCCACGAGCCGGTGCACACGCTGCCCGACGTGGTCGCACGCACCTACGCTTGGAACGACCGCAAGCGGCAGTTCACTCCGCGCCAGATCGGGATTGCGGCCGATGTGCTGGCGAACAAGGGGTGGACGCAGACACTGGCGGAACGCGTACCGGCGTGAGTGCTTCCGACACCTCCGAGCGCGGCCTGGAGCGCCTGATCTGCACGGCGCTGACCGGCGCGCCCTGCGACCCGGGCGTGCCGGCCAACATGGTGCAGCAGCGCCCGGCGACCTACGCCGCCGGCTGGATCTGCGGCGCGGCCGTGGACTACGACCGCGAATACTGCGTGGACCTCGCGCAGCTTGCAGCCTCCCTGCGCGAGACGCAGCCGGAGGTCTGCGAGGCGCTCGATCTCGGCCAGGACGGACCGACGCGGCGCAAGTTCCTGGCGCGGCTGCAGGGCGAGATCAGCAAGCGCGGCACCATCGACCTGCTGCGCCATGGACTCAAGCACGGGCCACATCACATCGACCTCTTCTACGGCACACCATCCCCGGGTAATCCCAAGGCGGCGCAGCAGCATGCCGCCAACCGCTTCAGCGTCACGCGGCAGCTGCGCTACAGCCGCGACGAGACGCAGCGCGCGCTCGATCTGGGGCTGTTCATCAACGGACTGCCGGTCGCGACGTTCGAGCTGAAGAACAGCCTGACCAAGCAGACGGTGGAGGACGCCGTTCAGCAGTACCAGCGCGATCGCGATCCGCGCGAGAAGCTGTTCGAGTTCGGCCGCTGCGTAGTGCACTTCGCGGTGGACGACCACGAGGTGCGCTTCTGCACGCACCTGAAGGGCAAGGGCTCGTGGTTCCTGCCGTTCAACCTGGGCTGGAACGACGGCGCTGGCAATCCGCCCAACCCCAATGGCCTCAAGACCGACTATCTGTGGAAGCGCGTCCTCACCCGTGCGGGCCTGACGGACATCCTCGAGAACTACGCGCAGGTCGTCGAGACCAGGGACGAGAAGACCGGCAGGAAGAAGGCGCTGCAGATCTGGCCGCGCCATCATCAGCTCGACGTGGTGCGCCGGCTGCTCGCCGACGCTCGGGCGAACGGCGCGGGCCGGCGGTACCTCATCCAGCACTCGGCCGGCAGCGGCAAGTCGAACTCGATTGCCTGGCTGGCGCACCAGCTCATCGGCCTCGCGAAGGACGAGGCGGCGGTGTTCGACTCGATCATCGTCGTCACCGACCGGCGCATCCTCGACCAGCAGATCCGCGACACGATCAAGCAGTTCGCGCAGGTGGGCGCGACGGTCGGGCATGCCGAGCATTCGGGCGACCTTCGCAAATTCATCGCCGAGGGCAAGAAGATCATCATCTCCACGGTGCAGAAGTTCCCGTTCATCCTCGACGAGATCGGCGCGGAGCACCGGGGGCGCAGGTTCGCCATCGTGATCGACGAGGCGCATTCGAGCCAGGGCGGGCGCACGTCGGCGGCGGTGTCGATGGCGCTTTCTCCGGGTGGAGTCACGGATGAAGACGAGACGCTGGAGGACAGGATCAACCGGCTGATGGAGGCCAAGAAGCTGCTGCCCAACGCCAGCTACTTCGCCTTCACTGCCACGCCCAAGAACAAGACGCTGGAGATCTTCGGGGAGCCCTGCCCGCAGCCCGACGGCACGGTGAAGCACCGACCGTTCCACAGCTACACGATGAAGCAGGCGATCCAGGAGGGGTTCATCCTGGACGTGCTCAAGCACTACACGCCGGTCGACAGCTACTACAAGCTCGTCAAGAAGGTCGAGGGCGACCCGGAGTTCGACACTAAGCGGGCGAAGAAGAAGCTGCGCCGCTACGTGGAAAGCCACGACCACGCGATCCGGCTCAAAGCCGAGATCATGGTGGACCACTTCCACGAGCAGGTGCTGGCGCTGAACAAGATCGGCGGCGAAGCGCGCGCGATGGTGGTGACCAGCGGTATCGAGCGCGCGATCCAGTACTTCCACGCCGTCCGCGACTACCTGGCCGAGCGCAAGAGCCCCTGCCGGCCGATCGTCGCCTTTTCCGGCGAGCACGAGTACGGCGGCGCGAAGGTGACGGAAGCGTCGCTCAACGGCTTTCCGTCCAGCCAGATCGCCGACAAGATCCAGCAGGACCCGTACCGCTTCCTGATCTGCGCCGACAAGTTCCAGACCGGCTACGACGAGCCGCTGCTGCACACGATGTACGTGGACAAGCCGCTCTCGGGCATCAAGGCGGTGCAGACGCTGTCGCGCCTGAACCGCGCGCATCCGAAGAAGCACGACGTGTTCGTGCTCGACTTCATGAACGACGCGGACACGATCCAGCAAGCGTTCGCCGACTACTACCGGACGACGATCCTCGCCGAGGAAACCGACCCGAACAAGCTGCACGACCTCAAGAGCGCGCTCGATGGCTACCAGGTCTATTCCGCCGCGCAGGTGGACGAGTTCGCCGCGCTGTACCTCGGTGGCGCGGACCGTGATCGACTCGACCCGATTCTCGACGCCTGCGTCGCCGATTACCGCGAGCGGCTGGACGAGGACGGGCAGGTGGATTTCAAGGGCAAGGCCAAGGCGTTCCTGCGCACCTACGGCTTCCTGTCCTCGATCCTGCCGTACACGAACGCCGGCTGGGAGAAGCTCTCGATCTTCCTGACCTTTCTCGTGCCCAAGCTGCCGGCGCCGGCAGAGGAGGACCTGTCGAAGGGCATCCTCGAGGCGATCGACATGGACAGCTACCGCGTCGAGAAGCAGGCGGCGGCCAAGATCCAGCTTCCTGACGCCGATGCCGAGATCGAGCCGGTGCCCACAACGGGAGGCGGCCGCAAGCCTGAACCGGAGCTGGATCGGCTCTCGAACATCCTTAAGGCGTTCAACGACCAGTTCGGCAACATCCCATGGTCCGACGCCGACCGCGTGCACAAGCTGATCACCGAGGACATCCCGAACCGAGTGGCGGCCGACAAGGCGTACCAGAACGCGCGTCAGAACTCCGACAAGCAGAACGCCCGCATCGAGCACGACAAGGCGTTGGCGCGAGTGATGACCGCCGTGCTGAAGGACGACACGGAGCTGTTCAAGCAATTCATGGATAACGAGTCGTTCCGGCGATGGATGACGGATACGGTGTTCGGGTTGACGTTTGAGCAGACTGGTGCTGGCGGCTGAGCGGCGTCGGCCGGAAAAGCTGGGCAAGCCTCCGTGCAGGCTGGCGCTGATCTTGGGCAAGGCGCAGAACAAGCTGCAGGACCCGGCCAAGCTGCGGCGTGAGATCGTCGACCTGATCGCGCACCAACAAGCACTTCGCGCTGAAGACCAACTCGCTGAAGCGCGCGGACCTGGACGAGTTCGTGGCGCTCTGCCGCCCGCCCAACCGGCACCAGCGCAAGGCGACGTGGAGTGCCGAGAACCCGGACGGGCGTTGGCGCGCGTACGAGTACGACGAACTGATGGCGCGCGACAAGGCCAGCCTGGACATCTTCTGGCTGCGCGACGACAGCCTGGCCGACAGCGACAACCTGCCGCCGCCGGGGGTGATCGCGCAGGAGATCGTCGATGACCTGGAGGCGGCGCTGGAGCAGTTCAGGTTGATCGCAGGGGATCTGGCCGGAGAAGCGACCGAGTGATGGCAGTCTTCGGGGCGCAAGTTCTGGCGGCCGTATTGGTGCTGGCGATAGTGCTCGGCCCGGTACTTGTCGTTGTCTGGTTCGTTCTCAGGCAAAAGAGGCGTGCCCGTCAGGCGCGGAAATCGCCTCTCACGGGCGACCTTCTGCGCACGCCGGGTCATACGTTGCGGGCGCAATTGGAAGAGGCCCGATCCGACCTGGGCTTCGACGTCATGAGCCTGATGATCGCTCCGGCCTTCGCGCTGGCGTTCCTGTACGTGACGAACCTTGTCACCGGGCGTGCTCATCCTGTAGGGCTGCTGGCCGTGATGTTGGCGCTGGTTGCTGTGGTTTGCGTGTACCAGGCACGCAAGCTCATTCGCAGCTCCACCCAGATGGATCAGTGGCGTCTCGGTTTGGACGCCGAAATGGCCGTCGGGCAGGAGCTCGATCAGCTGCTACGCCACGGCGCCGCAGTCTTCCACGACCTCGCCGGTGAGAAGTTCAACATCGATCATGTGGTCATCGCACGCCAGGGCGTTTTCGCGGTAGAGACCAAAGGCTATCGCAAGCCCAATCGTGACGGGGGCGCCGCCGATGCCCGCATGATCTACGACGGTGAAACGCTGAAGTTCCCCGAGTGGTCTGGTGCTGGCGCGTTGCGCCAGGCAGCACGAAACGCGCGCTGGCTGTCGGAGTGGCTGACCGGTGCCACGGGCGAGAAGATCGAAGTCACACCGGTCGTCGCCCTCCCAGGATGGTATGTCGAGCACAAGGGACGTGGCCCGGTGGTCGTTCTCAGCGGCGCGCAGCTGAAGGACTACCTGCTCAAGGTCCGCGATGCGAAGCCGCTGAGCGCCGAGCAGGTGCAGCGCGTGACACACCAAGTGGAGCAGCGCTGTCGTGACGTGAAGCCGTTTTACCGCGCGATCGAGGACGATGCCCCAGGCCGCTGAGCGCTGCCTATCCTCGTTTGCCTTTCCAAGACGAATCGTCGCGGGGCAACGCGTTTGCCGGATCGTGCACGCTCACAACGAAGCCCGATGTCAGTTGCATGTCCGAGAACAGGACCAGGCAGATGCCGCCTGCATGCCGCGCCGACCGATAGAGGATCCCGGGGTAGCCCGCGTCGCGCACGATGTCGCCGATCACCCAGCTCGGCGGCTCGATGCCGTCGAGAAACGCCATGCCCTTCCAGTTGCCGTGCGCCTCGGCCCAGATCGGCGTCCAATGCGCCGGGTCGTAGCCACCGGTGAAGTCGACGACGTTCTTCGCCGTCACCAGGAACGTCACCAGCGTCGCCGGCGACAGCAGCGGCGACTCGCCCTGGTACTCGGCCAGCGCGGTCTCGGGTGTGGCTGCGAGATAGCGGGCCTCGACGCCCGGCCGGTTGAAGCGTCCGCCGGCCAGCGCCGCACCGGCGCCGCTCTCCGGCGCGTGTGCCCAGCGCGGCGTGAACGCGCGATGGAACGGCGCGTCCGGCCCGATCGACGTGAGGATCATCCGGACGAGCCGGACTCGATCGACAGCAGGTAGGAGACGACGGCGTCGGTCTTGCCGGTCGACACCAGGTGCTCCGCGGTCCGGTGCTGGAACTCGGGGATCGGCGTGTTACGGTACCAGTAGATGGCGCGGTCACGATCCCCGGCCACGCCCATCGCGGCCGACAGCACGCGCAGCGTGTCGCGCATGAAGGTTTGCAGCTTGGCGTTGGTCGGGGCCTCGGCCACGGTGGTGCGGTGCACGTGGGCCAGCTGGGCCAGGTCCTGCTGACGCAGGTGCATGGCGGCCGCAAAGCGCTCGGGCGCGATCACGGGCTGCCCCGGGCTGCGCAGCTCGTCGGCGAAGGTTTGGAACCCGGCATCCGCTTCCATCTCGGCAGTCAGCATGGTGTCGATGTCTCGGATTCTAGGTCGTTTTAATGTCGGTTGCAAGTCGACGACGCGTCGGCGTCGGAAGCTGCGGCATGTCTTCCGACGCGGGCCGCCAGGTCCAGGCCAGCGCCTCGCACCGGCCGATCACTTCGTGCAGGCCCTCCGGCTCCGTCGTCCCGGCCAGCCCGCGGGGGACGATGAACAGCAGCGGCCCGGGGCCGCCCATGTCGGTCAGCGTGGCCGTCGCCAGGCATTGGTCGCGGCGCAAGTTGTAGCGCAGGCCCTTGATGAAGGACCGGCCCTGTGCGACCAGCCGTTCGACGAGCTGCCGCTCGAACGAGTCCTCGATCGGCAGCCACTGCGGCGTCACCGGCATCAACGACATCTCGGCAATCGCCGGGATGCCGGCCTCGCTGACCCCGAAGGTGGCGATCGTCACCAAGTGCACGCTGTCCGCCGACCCCCACAGCGCCAGCTCGGCGTCGAAGCGCCGGCCGAGCCGCCGGTACAGCGGCTCGTCGATCGCAAAGGCCTGGTCGGGCACATGCTTGATCACGCACCTGTAGCCGTAGCGCGCCGGCACGATCTCCTTCACTTCGCCGATCAGCAGCATCAGCTGCTGCGGCCGGCCCGGCGCCGCCACCGCGTGCTGCCACTGCGCCAGGCGCCGCGCGTTGATCGCATCGCGCTCCTCCACCGAGAACATCTCGGGCACGTAGAGTCGGCCGCGCAGCGCGTCGCCGCGCGCGACCTTGTGTTCGGCGGCGCGCAGCAGGTGGCTGCGCACGGTGCCCCAGTTGCGCTTGCCGGCGAAGCCGGGATGCCAGCGCGTCAGCTCGGCCTGGTCCCACAGGTAGTGCAACAGAGCGCGCAGCGACAGCCGGGTGCCGCCGCTGGCCACGCTGTCGCTGTCGCCGCCCGCTGCTGGCGCTGTCGCGCGCCCCGCGATCTTCGACAGCGGGAAGTCGAGCTTCAGCGTCGTCTCGCCCGTGGCCGGGTCTTCGCTGATCGCCGAGCCCAGCACCTGCCCCAGGCCGGTGGCTTCGGGTGGCGGCTCGTAGGCAGGACAGTCCGGCGCATGCTGGCTGCCGGTGCCGGGCATGCGCTTGACGACGTAGCCTTCCTGCGTGCCGGCGAGCCGGGCGATGTACATCTCGACGCCTTCGGCCAGGCACAGGCAGCGTGGCCGCTGGCGGGCGGCATGGGCCTCGGCGACGGCCTCGGCCAAGCGCGGCGTTCCGGCCTCGAAGCGCTGGCCGCCGATCAGGTAGGCCGCACCGTGCCCGCCAGGCTCGTCAGCGTGATGCCCGCCGCTGGCAAGTACCTTCACCGACCGGCCCGCTCGGCATCAACGCACCGGCGCGGCACGCTCGCGCGTGCGCTGCACTTCGGGTACGGGTGCCACCACCGGCCGTTGCGAAGGGGCCGCCTTGTCGTAGACCTTGACCTTCGGCGCCTGGCCGTCGCGCAGGCGCTGCGCCAACTTCTCCGTCGCTGCCGCCATCACGGCTTCGCGCTGCTTCTCCGGCACGCGCTTGGCGACGAGCACCGCCTCGATGGCAGCCAGCACCGCCTTGCGCCCGCCGCCGCCGCGGGCCGATGCCTTCTCGGCCGGCGCCGTCGGCACACCTGTGCCCGCGTCCCGCGCCGGCTCGATGCGGTTCACCAGCCGGGCTTCGCGCTCGCGCTTCAGCACTTCCAGGTCGCCCGAGTTCGGCTCGTAGCCCAGGGTCTTCACACCGCGCACCGAGGCCTCGAGCCAGACCATGCGCTTGAAGTCTTCGTTGCCCGACACGCGCAGCGCCTTCCAGTTGCGCGCCTCGGC
>ERZ724521.835-NODE-835-length-13826-cov-4.619200_pt1 | contig 13826 bp, 10 predicted proteins | sample MGYA00376054_ERZ724521 | MGnify/ENA primary metagenome ERZ724521 (study PRJEB28724, sample SAMN07190883) | activated sludge metagenome | isolation source: activated sludge of sewage treatment plant in Hong Hong | place: Hong Kong | collected 2016-03-17 ... | reverse complement strand
AGGATCCGGTTGATCACCATATCAGAAGGTGAAAACCGGTCTTTGCCCAGAGCCGCTTTACCCTTCTTCAGGGTTTCCAGGGACGCTGCAATCTGTGGTACGGTGACAGCCAACTCCAGCAGCATATCGGTCTCTGCTTTTGTAGTCTCATCGTACACCAGCCTTGTCAATTGTAAGTGTGTAAAATCTTGCTTCATACTCAGTAGTTTATACCCACATATAACATAGGCCAACTCCTGAATATTGTGTCCGGTTCAGAAAATCGCTGCCTGGAACCAACTTTTTGGCCCCGACTGACCGTCTATGGATCCGGCCGGTTTCATCACCAGGTTCCCCTTACTGTCACCACAACATTGGTGCCCGGAGCCGAGATATTGGAGGCAAACAACCGGTAGTTGGTATTCATGATATTCTCTATACCCAACTGCACCGCCAGGCTCTTCGTCAACTGATACGATCCCCTGAGGTTGACTGTAAACCAGGAAGGCATGCCATCTACGGTAGCATAGGGATAATTGTCTTCACCCTGCAGATTATAATCTTCCAAATGCTTCCAGCCATTATACATCGCATAGGCTTCTCCCCTGAACTTTTTGATTTTCAGGTTGAGACTGGTTTTGCCAAAAAGTGGAGGTACGTGATCAAGAGGATAATCCGTAGTATCCGTATTGATCCGCCCGTAGGTGTAGTTGATGGTACTGTTGATGGACAGTGTCCGTGTGATATCCCAGGAAAGCTGAGCATTGAAACCATAGATATACGCACTGTTGGCATTGACATTCATAGTGACATCACTGAGTTCACCGTTATAAATGATCTGGCTTTGACCATTAAAAGTCCCCGGTTGGGTAGTGATAGCGTCCCGGTACCAGGTATAAAACCCACCCACACCGATACTGTATTTATCTGCTATACTTTTAGAAACTCCAAGATCAATGGTATAGGTGTGTTCAGGACCCAGGTCAGGATTGGGAACTACCACGCTGCCCGGAACGGATTCAAACACCTTGCTCAGATCATCGACATTAGGTGCCCGAAAACCGGTAGCCACAGAAGTGTTGATGCGCCAACCCTGATTTCCTTTCCAAACAGCACCCAAGCTTCCGCTGAGGGCGGTGTTGTTTTGAGTTACTTCGTTAAATGGAAAAGGGAAGAATGTAGTATCCACAAACAAAGAATTTAAATGGACATAGCTTAGACGAACCCCTCCGTTAAGGACGATCCGCTCAGACATTTTATAGACATCGGAAAGGTACAAGGCTAAAGATGACATATCTGATCCACCATCCGGATACCTCGTATTCTGTGGGGCAGTAACTCCGGTCTCAATGTTTTCCTTATTTGCTGTAGAATTGACATGGTTGGTGGTGGCCTCCAATCCATACCTCCATTCCGACTTGCCCTTCGTTTTACTCAGGTCTGCATTAAGGGTAAAAATATCCAGTTGCTCGGTCCGATGGTTGATGGATGGGTTGTTGAACCGACGATCATGGCGGCTTTCTTCAATATTCTGGTACCCTGCAATGATGCGTGCCATATCAAAAAGCCCGTTGGATTTGGTCAGCATCAACCCATAAGATCCGAACAATCTTTTTTGTGGCCCATAATACCACTCGGCAAACCTGGGCAGTTCACCCGAAGTCTCAGTGAGTCGGTCATACCGGTTGATATCGGAGGAAGTAGAATACTGGAAATTTAAGGTGTGGGATACATGGTCACTGCTGGCATAGGTAAATTTCTGAAGAAGATCATATTGCGAATACCCGGAACCTACCTGCAGATCAGGATTGTCATTGACGATGGCAACATCCATTCCATTCTGACGCTCGACGTAGAAAGGCCGTTTTCCAAAGTTGGGATATTCATCCCTGCGGTTGCTACCCTGCAGGAGATCACCAAAATCAGAATATGTAAAACTCGTCAAAGACCCCAGTTTCCGGCCACCGATACTGATATCCGCATGACCTGTTTTTTCATCCATGGCTGTTCCGTAGCGAACAAAAGCGCTGCCATGTATCTCTGTACCCTCTCCGGAGGAAAGAACCGGGTTTTTGGTAAAGAAACTCATAACCCCACCCAGCGCATCGCTACCATACATTACTGAACCAGGTCCGAAAAGAATCTCTGCCCGGTCCATCGCCCCATTATCCAGCGTGATGATGTTCTGCAGGTGTCCTCCGCGATAAATGGCATTGTTCATCCGCACGCCATCTACGACCAACAGTACTTTGTTGGTTTCAAATCCACGGATGACGGGACTACCGCCACCGAGTTGGCTTTTCTGAACAAAAACGTTACCCGTTTGCAGCATCACATCGGCGGTTGTGGCATTGTTTTGAAACGCCAACTCCTGCTTACTGACGACCTGGATGGGTTGAGCAAGGTTTTGGGAGTGCTCTTCAGAGCGTGTGGCGGAAACAACAATTTCATCCAAGGAATAGGAAGATGCGGTCATGAGTACTTTTCCTTCTTCCTGAGTCAAGGCCTCAAAGGTCGTGGTTATATTCTGATAGCCTGTAAAGTGAAATACAATCGCTTCAGATCCCTGCATCTGAGAGATATCCGCTTGTCCCTGATCATCAGTCATCACGGTGACTTCGGGATTGCTACTGGAGATCGCTACATACCCGAGAGGCTGTAACGTCGTCACATCCTGCACGGTAATGGTTTGGCTCCATAGGGTATTGCAAAAAAGTACGGCTCCAAAGAGCATGTATATAATTTTCATTGTTGTGAATTTACGTGAATGAAAAAATGAAATAGGTACTCTGTGTGACAGAGCTGACCTTTCAACTATCAATTAAGCATCATGAAGGACATCAGGCTTCGGGTGGTTCCCCGGAACTCACCTGGCTAAAGGCCATGTAAAAATTGAGATAGCTGAAATGGCCGGTCAACCTGGCTAGATCGATTGAAGGATTTTGAACCGGACCGGACATAAAGAGTGAATTGAAAAAATCAAACCAATGTATGAGGATGCTCCTTTGTTCGGAACGACTTTGGTGATCCTGATCAACAGCACGGGTGATCGCCCGTTCAATTGCTGATTCTTTCTTGTCCTGGATGCAGCTGATGTCAAGACTGCCATCCGGAAAGGAGTTCATCGCTATGACATCAAACAATTGTCCCTGATACCGGAATTCACACCCGGGTTTTTCCCATACTAATTGAGCCACTTCCGCTGAGGTGAGCATCATGCAGGTTGCGTACTCATCCAGTAATTGTTTGTGGATAAGGGATTCCATCCTGACCTTTTGCCTGAACTGCATCCATAATAAACCTCCTATCCCCGCAACAGAGGTGAGGAAGAATACTAACAGGAGTAGGGCAGCAAAGAGATTTCGCATAGGCTCCCAACAAAGATAGAGAAGCGCCTTTGCTGTTAGTTACCGCAGGAAAAAGTCTTTGCGGTCCTGCACCACAGCCATGGTTAGTTTCTTTTTAATTGATTTTCAATGAATTATACTAAAACATCGATGATCAGGGTTTTCCGATATACATTCTTTTCAAACCACCTTTGCTTTCAGATCCGGATGAAAAGCGGACAATATGGCTTTACATGAGTACAACACAGAATTTACACTATCTTGACTTTGTAATCTGATCTACGCCTCTATACGCAATGGATTTTCTTTCCTCTGTGTCCAACCAGGACAGCCCGTCTTTTATCCTTATTGGATTTGCCCTGCTGTTGGCGTTTGTGCTTTCTTCCTTGCTGGTTTTTGCCTATGAGCACTCATCGAGGGATGTGGTACCACCCAACCATTTTATTCAGTCCATGATCCTGATGGCGATCGTGACGGTCATCATCATGGAGTCCATTGGAGATAGCATGGCAAGGGGATTCGGGATTTTTGGTGCATTGGCTATTCTTCGATTCCGTGTCAATATCACCAATCCCAGAAATGTAGCGTTCATTTTTGCCGCCATGGCCGTGGGAATAGCTTGCGGTGTCAATAGTTTTGCCAATGCCATCATCGGTACGATTTCCTTTTGTCTCATTGCTTTTTTACTCCGCCTGACTCCATACGGACGCAAACATAATCTGTTGGGCATCCTTCGGTTTCAACTCTCTATTGACTCGGAAGATCTTCCCAAGATCCAGGCAGGAATGAATGATTTCTGTCGTTCGTTTATCCTCAAAAGATACCGTATTAGCAGTCCGCAGGACAAGGGCGACCTGGTAGAATATGTCTATGAGGTCAGGCTTAGGAATGAAATGGATGGTATGCAGTTATCCCAGTATCTAAAAGCTAATTCCGGCGTCAAAGACCTTCGCCTGGAGTTCAGAGATACCTATGTCAATCAATATGATTAATCCGGTACAGTCATGCGGCGAATAAACCTATTATATCTGACTGTCCCCCTGGCGGCTTTTTTGCTGTTCCTGATTTATAAAGGCCTCAACCGGAATACGGCCGGCTTTTATGGAGTGGCGGAAAATCAGGAAACGCCTATCAACCTGGAGCATTCATGCACCATTCTCAACATCCTGGTGACTGAAGGGCAGTTTGTTGCCAAAGGAACCCTGCTGATGGAGGTTCGCCGCACGGATCTTGAATTCAAGATGAGCGAACTCAACCATGACATCACGGAGTTGTTGGCCAAAGACCGGTTGACGATGGATGAAATCGATGGCAAGCTGGAACGGCTGCGGGCTGAACGAGCTGAGAAAGTCGGGCTGATCCAGGGAAAAATCAATGTGCTGGAAGCGGAGCTAGCCATGAACCGTGCATTACTTCAGGAGCTGACGCCCGGCACCAGTCCGGATACCACAGGACTGGCTTCATCTCCATATGTGACCAAGCTTCAGAGTTTGCAAGAGGAATTACGGTTAGCCATTGAACCTATAGATGCAGAAATCGAAAGCCTGGTGCGGATACGCAAACTTTCCGGAGTGCCGGTTCAAACGGTAGTTGAAAAATTGAAAAATGAAATAGCCCTGTATGAGAAAGAACAGGAAAAACTGAAAATCTATGCGCCTTCTGATGGTCTGATCGGAAATATTCATGGCCATTTGGGTGAAAACATTTCTTCGTTCAATACGCTCATTTCCTTTTATGAGGAAAACCCTAATACTGTGGTGGCTTACCTGCATGAAAGCCTGAGTCTTCAGGTGCAGGTTGGCGATACACTCAGTATAACGTCCAGTCTTCACTCCACAGAAACTTGTACAGGCTACGTCACTGGCCTTGGACACAGGATCATCGAAATCCCGGAGCGGCTTCGAAAAATTCCGGAAATCAAAACCTATGGTCGCGAAGTATTGGTACGCATTCCTGCAGAGAATAAATTTCTTCAGAAAGAAAAAGTCGTGTTGCGGCATCTGCATCCTGCTGCTTCATCCGTATTTTCTATTTTTTAACCTAAGGCGGACTTTGTTGACCAGCATCGAAATGAGCGCATTCACTAAATACCTGACCATTCTGGCGTGGGCGATGCTCCTTTGTAGTTTTGGACATGGACAAGCCCTGATCTCCGGTGCCCAGATTTTGGCGGCTGCACGCCTGGAACCCAGCTACACGATTCAAAGCGAACATCTTGCCTATCTCGATGCCCATCGTCCCAATCTGCCTTATCTGGACCAGGTAAGCCTTCGCACTCAGACGGATCGTTTTGACCCGGACCGCCAGGAATATGCCATCCGCTTCAGTATGAACAGCCTGAGCGAAGTCAGTAAAGAAAATGCGTTGCAGGATATCAGCGCTGCTTCGAAGGCAGAAGTACAACGATTGTATTTGCACGAATCATTACTCCGGCGTTACCAAGGTCTGGCTTCCTACTATTACCTCGTTCAACGATTGTCCGTTGAAAAACAGTTGTCAGATGTGTATGTGGGAAGGGCAAACGTCCTGAAGAAAAAGGGCTTGCTGGATCTGGATGTGGATGTCGACGAACTGATTAAAAATGATTTTGAACGGGACAAACTTGACCTGGACATCGCAGAAGACCAATCCATGCTGACGTATGTGGTAAAAGCTTTGCAAACAGCATCTCCTTCCATTCCCGGGGATTGGGTGCCGGATACTACAGGGTTTATCAACATCCCATTGATCAGCCTGCAGTTGGATCAATGGAATGATTCCGTCTCCAATCATCCTCAGCTCGCTATCAAACAAGCCAAGTCCAGTGTGATCGATGCAGAATATGCGGTTGAAAGAGCCAAGTCCAATCAAATCCTGGATTTCGTTCAGGTCCGTTATGCCAATGTGCCCTATGTACAAGATCTCAATCGTGAATTATCTGTAGGCTTGTCCTTGTACCTGCCGTTCAATGGCGCTTCGCACCTTAAAATGGAGGAACTCCTGGTAGAAAAAAATGAAGCGGACCAAAATATGCTGCTCTATCAAAATGATATGACGGATCGTATACAGCAGGCACGTTTGAAAATCGAGGTATTGCTGCGCCAATATGAAGTGGCTCAAAAACAACTGGAAGCTTCCGGAGATCGTTTTATTCTTGATCCTGGAAATCTGCCCGTGGAAGAGGGTGCTGTGATCATGCTCAGTGCAAGAGAATTGCAGCTCAAGCGCCAGCTCAACCTATTGACCCTTGAGGATCAAATTTTCGAACAGTATATCCGGTTGCTCGATCTGACTGGCATGCTGTCGGCATCACCGATGATGAATTATTTGTCCAGGGAATTGGATACGTATTAAACAATGTTGCAAGTAGGATTAAATATTTATTGCAGTTAAAACTGCTTTACTGGATTATTAATTGGACAACATTTTTCTTTGATTTGGAGCACGCGGCGTAGGACATCCTACGCCAAGCGAGTCGAAAGAGTTGGCAGTGTGCAGTTGGCAGTGTGCAGTTGGCAGTTGACTGATATACGCCTTTCCTGTTTATTGTCCGAGGGAAATCAGTTTTTTGAAAACTATTCCGTTGCCTTCGGAGACGCGGACCAATAGAGATCCCTGGTAATTGGGAATACCGTCAAAGGTGCACGACCATTGTAACTCAGATTTTTCCCTGGTGTAGTGTCGCAAACATTGGCCATTGGGGAGGAAGATATCTACCTGCACAGGTCCGATATAATCACTTTCGTAAGCGAGTGTCCATGGGTCACCACTGGATATGGGATTGGGAAATATCAGCAACTGCGGAGCGGATCGGGATGGAGTTGTTGTAGAAGTAATATCCTGAGGAATGCCGATTTCGAGATACGCTTTAGAGCCTTTGACATAGAGGACTTCGGCTACACCATCCTCTGCGACATCTTCTGCGCCTAGCAAAAAGGATTGATGCACATTGTAAATCGCATAGACGGCTTCCTGTTCGTTGACGAGAATCGCCTTCCACTCCTGGGTAGGGACATCCAGCATATTAAACAGCATATCAGGTACCGAATCTCCGTCGTAGTTGACTAACCAGGCTTCGCGGTTGTTGATCACCGAATCAATCACTACATAACCTGCCACCCACTGGGCCTCCTGTTGTTCAGCATCAATGCGAAACAGATTTGGACGATACAGTAAGGTCTCTTCCACAGTCTGAGACAAAATGGTAAATACATATTCCGAATTCGTTAGCGTGCTTAATGCCAGTCTTCCCAACACCTTCACCGGTACATCACTAAAGATTCTGTCACCGCGATTGAGAAAGAAATACGTACTGTCCCAGCCCAAGGCCACATCCGGCAGACCATCCTTGTTGGGATCAAGAATATTATGCTCCGGAGAACCACCGTGGTCAAGTATAAGTGCTTGTTCGACCAAAGCTCCCTGATCACTGTAGTAAATAGAAACCGAACTAAGGTCAGAGGTGAGCAAGTCAGCATATCCATTGCGATCAAAATCTACAGCTTCCAATAAATACCCGGTCGTAAGATATTGCCGTTCGGACCAGGTGCTGTCCGGCTGGCGTAAGGAAACATATATATCATTGCCCTCGTTGAGAAACAGATCTACATGGCCATCTCCATTCCAGTCTGCGGAACTAATAGATCGTCCGATATAATTGTCAAAAGCGGGTCTGATGATCTGTTCGTGAAGCGACTGGTCCGTCTGCAATTCTGCACAAGCGAGCGTAAATTCAGTGGATACACAGAGTTCATTTTGTCCATCAGCATCCAGGTCTACATGCGTCGTGGGTGAAGCGTAAATAGCATGGCTAATCACATAGGGTGAAAACGCATTGAAATCTTCTTTCACCATCAGGCCGGTGCTATCCGACCAGGAAATATGCAGCAGTAAAGGAAGGCCATGTATGGTCATGGCCATCAGTGTACCCTTCGGCAGATCAGGATGCTCCACTATCAAATCCGGATGTAATTGCGATGGCCATGCGGAGATATTAAAGTGCATGCCTTCATCCGATTCCAGAAAATACAAACTGTCCTGAGAGAATACGATCAGGTCTTCTGTTCCATCGCCGGTCATATCTCGCACAAAGACCGTCTCAAGATCTTGCGTAGCGGTTATGACCAGGGTGTCAAATCTGGCTGCGTTTTCATATTGCATATTGGATTTAAACACAAACGCCAATCCCACCATGCCCAAGGGTTTGGCAAACTCATCATCTACACCATCACCATCAAAGTCACCCCAGGGTTCCCGTTCAAGTCCCGCCGGATGAGAGAGATAACCGGGGGTCTCAACACGATCAAAAGTATAATCACCGCGATTCAAATACAGGATGTCAGTCTGCGTATGATACACAGGGGAGTTCGCTGTACCCTGAATAAAATCCATCAGCCCATCGTCATTCAAATCTCTGAAGGAGGTATTGTAGGCATTAAAAGGCAAGTCAATGAATTCGCCTGTTGCGCCATCCTGCAATTTGACCATCAGGGGCTGACTCACATTGTATAAGACATCGTCTACATCATCCTGGTTGAAGCGTCCGAAATAGAGCCGCGACTTATCCAGATAGGGAGGCGTGGATGACTTAAAGGTATCTGCCAGCTGTCCTCCTACATTCTCCATGATAAAGGTCCGGGTAAAATCAAAATTGTAGGTAGACGCCGTCAGATAGTCCAGGTCACCATCCCGGTCATAGTCGACCAGTTGGCCGTTGTAGTACCACCAACCGTAGCGGTAATAATCAATGGGCTGCATGTCAAATGTGATCTGCCCATTCGTGAGTTTGCCGTATCCGAGCTGATAGCCTTCCGCCTGAGAATAGATGACATCCGGAATGGAATCCATATTGATGTCTCCGACCACAATCGAGGTATAACTCAGGGACCAGCCAGTACCATGGGTATATTGGGAAAAGTATTGAGGCGTGTGCAACTGAGCGATTACGTTGCCCGACAGCAGAAGGAAGAAGAGGATGAAGTTTTTCGATGATTTGCTAGCCATACGTCTGGAATGCCGGAGGTTTGTTCAAATATCTTGAATATTCTGAACTTGGAACTATTAGGTGCTTCAATAAATCGATTCCTGTTAAGATCATTGGCTGCCCGATGCATCAGTCGATAATTAGAGATCTCCTGCTCCACTATAACCAGTCAACTTAAAAGGGATAACTGCCAAACGTTCTCAAGAACGCAGATTTCGCAGATGCATTTATAATTTATTTCCGCCAATTACATCTTCGGAGAACTCTCCAAAATAACTGCTAACTGAACACTGAGAACTGCCAACTACCAACTGCCTACTGCCTACTGTAAACTGCCAACTCTACCTGTGCGACCTGTATCGTTCCACTACACTAGCATCCGGGATGGTCACTTGTCGTTCGAAACTCACTTCAAACGCTACCATGGTGTTGGTGCCTTCTACGCCTGGTATCGCTTGCAGCTTATCATGCACGATATCCTGCAGGTGCCGGTTGTTGACCGCATACACGCGGACCATGAGATCATAGCGTCCCATGATGCTGATGCAACTGACTACTTCCGGAATCGCTTCGAGTGAGCGGATGACATCTCCGATCTGGTTAGCCTCCCGGACGATGATCAGGACAAATGCGGTCGTGTCGTATCCGGCATGTTCCGGGGAGATAAGGAAAACGGGCTTACGTAACAACCCTGTGTCTTTCAGTTTTTTGACCCGTTGGTGTACGAGCGTGTTGGACGAGCCAATCTGGTCTGCCAGGGTGGAATAGGCTACCCGGCCATCGTCCATCAAAGCTTCCAGAATACGGATATCGGTGCTGTCAATTTGATTTTCTGCTCCCTGATTCATGACGTCATCATTTACTAATGAACTCAAATATAACCATTTTAATTCATTTTGACATAATAATAAGTCAATTGAAACACATTAGACCCAAATACCGTTATTTTGGGTATAATTTAAAACACACTACCATGGCTGTTTCAGCAGTATTATCCGTGACTATGATCCTGTTTTCGGTGATTGACATCATCGGGTCTTTGCCGATCATCCTGGATCTCAAGAAACGTGGGGTTCAGATCCATGCGCCTACCGCGACGCTTACGGCGGGCATACTGATGGTGGCTTTCCTCTTTTTCGGGGTGGCTATCCTCGGATTATTCCACGTAGAAGTGAGTTCATTCGCCCTGGCCGGATCGCTGATCATCTTCTTCATTGGATTGGAGATGGTCTTGGGGATTCATTTCTTTAAATCCGAAAGTTCGGAGTCCAGTTCAGGGAGCATCGTTCCTATCGCGTTTCCCTTACTCGCCGGAGCCGGAACACTGACGACGATTTTGTCCTTGCGCTCCAGTTTCGATACCCTTGAAATCATGCTGGGGATCATCGCCAATCTGTTGATCATCTTCATTGTGCTCAAGAGTACACCCTGGCTTTCGAAGAAACTGCCAAAACCTGCTACAGAAGCCTTGAGGAAGATCTTTGGTATACTTCTGTTGGCTATAGCCATACAGATGTTCCGCACGAATCTGTCGGTTTAAGATTTTCAGATAGAGACTGTGTTGAGAAAGTTTAGTGTTACCGCCTGTTCGGCGGCTCGGTTTAGAAAGTTTAGTTTTTTAATCTTCACTGTTTCCATAAGCGTAATCTGCGGGAGAGAGAAGTTGTACTAAACTTTCTAAACTTTTGGTGCGAACAGCACCAAATACTCCACTTTCTAAACACTTTGGGTCAGGATGATCTGAAATAGAAGAGAGTCTAACTAAACCCCTGAACTTAAACACTGTCAGGGGTTTGAACTCAACTGTCTCAACACACTTGATGATGGCTTGTCTAATTATTGAAAACAAATGCTGTTGAGCCAAATACCTTTTAAGGGATTAAGCAGATTCATGTTAGCTTGGTTGGAGTTGTCTTAAGGTCTAATGCAATAAAAAGGAGGATAGAAAGCAGCGAAAACTCGCTGAAAAACAAATCCCTTCTTTCTGAGACAATCCATTCTGAAAATTTTTGATGCTCCCAGACACCATATACATTCCAAAAATCAGCATTAAATACTACTAAGAAATAAGCGAGATAAACAAATACAATGTTGAAAACATAAATTTTTAAGGAAAATTTATTCTGTTTGTACGCTCTATTGATAAGTACCAGGAAAAGATAAAATGGAATAAGCCAAAAATACAATTTCAAAACAAACAACAGAATTAAAATGCCTAATGATTTAAGCTCATGAGCTATATTCTCATTATACGATAGCAATAGTATCGACAATCCAGTGACGAACTGCAAAATCAACAATAGTCCTAACGCACTGGCAATATTAATTACACGTTTCATTAAGATAGTATCCACAGAAAATATGCGTTATTGGTTGTGTGGCTTTAAAAAAGCGCCTTGTTTTAGTTCAATTTTCACACGTCCCTTTTGAACGTAATATGGTCATCTAAAGCTAACACGTTTTACTTTTTGCGAAAGTCTTTTCTTTATGATCGAAACTGTTTTGTGAGGATTTACCCTAAACCTCCTAAGTCTTTGGTGCGAGCAGCACCAAAGACTCAACCTTCTCAACACTGTCAGTAGTGACCTGTCTCATTCAAAGCTTTATGCTATTTTAGATCTTACAATTTCAACATCATCCCTTATGAATCGTCGGATTTATCTTCCTGGCTTAATGGTTCTTTCTTACTTGTCCCTTATACTTGAAGGACACAGTCAGGCCCCTTTTACCATGCGCAATTTTGCCTCCGCAGAAACGGATGTGCATTACCAGGAGATGCGTGTCGAAGTAGATCCTGCGGTCAATCAGATCTCCGGGGAAGTCACCTTCTATTTTACCAGCCGCATCGATCAGCTCAATCGTTTTGTAGTCGATTATGCTGATGATTTGCCGATAGTATCCATACACCGTGGACAAACCGAACTATCTTTTTCGAGGAGTGACAACCTGATCACCATTGATCTTGGAAATAGTTTGCAAACCGGTCAGGAAGATACCCTCACCATCGCCTATACCTCTGAAGGAACCCTCAGGCAAGAGCATCATAGTGGAGTGCCAGTGATCAGCACCGACCTTGAGCTCGACAAACTATGGTATCCCGGCAAAAGAGATTTGACAGATAAGATCGATTCCGTAGATCTCTATATCACGACCCCTCCAGATCAATATGTAGCCAGCAATGGCGTGCTGGATACCATCGAAGACGCAGGAGGGAAATGGATACACCACTGGCGCCACCGCCATCCTATTGCTACAACCTATCTGCTGGAATTTGCCGTCACCAATTATGCTATCGTAAAGGACTCTGTCATGCTTCATGACGGAAACATGCTACCGATCTATCATTATCTCTATCCTGAGAGTGTTAGTGCTTTATCAGGTGAACTAGCCGCAACACCTGATATACTGCTGTTTTATGAAGAACGTTTTGGACCATATCCGTTTGCCGATGAAAAATATGGTCACGCGCAATACACAGCCGGAGGCGCACTGGAAGTGCAAACCATGCCGTTTATGGGGTTTTTCAACTTCAGCGTCATCGCACATGAAATGGCGCATCAATGGTTTGGCAACACCGTCACCTTTGGTTCATGGACAGATATATGGATAAGTGAAGGTATGGCAGAATACCTGTCAGGAATTGCAGCAGAAACATTGCGGCCCGCGACATGGAATGGCATCAAAACAGCCAAGATCAATTCGATCACAAGCCAGCCCGGCGGATCGGTGTATGTAACGGACACCACCGACCTCTCAGTGATTTTTGATGGCCGCCTGACCTACAATAAAGGCTTTTATCTCGCACATATGTTGCGCTGGATGGTGGGTGACAATGCATTTTTCGAAGCGTGCCGCAACTATCTTACAGAACATAAAGATGGATTTACACGCACCTCCGATTTTCAGGAAAATCTTGAATCTGTTTCCGGTGTCGATTTAGATGAATTTTTCGCGGATTGGTTTTACGGACAAGGATATCCATCGTATACCATCACCTGGACCCAACAACAAGATTCAGTGATCCTATGGGTCGACCAGGTGCAATCAGATCCTTCCGTGAGTTATTTTGAAATGCCAATTCCGATAGCCGCCTATCGTTTCGGCGTTGTAGCAGATACAGTTTTCCAACACACCTACGAGCATCAGCGATTTGCCTTGTATGTTGGGAGCAACCAGGTCAGCCAGTTGCTCTTCGATCAGGACAAATGGATCCTCTCCAAAGGAAACAAAGTCACCAAACTGATCACCGCTACAGAAGATTTAGAGCCATATACCTTGACCATTTATCCCAATCCCGCTTCAGATTACATAGAGCTCCCGGAAGAAGGGAATGTCATAGCTATTGATTTCATTGACCCCACCGGCATCCGGACATCGAGATCAGTAGTGGATAGGCGAGTGTCACTGGAAGGCATTTCCTCAGGATTTTATGTAGTGGTTATGAGAGATCAGAATCATGTGATTTTGGGAAGGCAGAGACTGGTTGTTCAGCACTAGGTTTAACTGGAAGGTTTTAAGCTTAGGAGATTAGAAGGTTA
>ERZ724521.827-NODE-827-length-13886-cov-7.006724_pt1 | contig 13886 bp, 12 predicted proteins | sample MGYA00376054_ERZ724521 | MGnify/ENA primary metagenome ERZ724521 (study PRJEB28724, sample SAMN07190883) | activated sludge metagenome | isolation source: activated sludge of sewage treatment plant in Hong Hong | place: Hong Kong | collected 2016-03-17 ... | reverse complement strand
TAAAGCAGGGTGCGCGCCTGATGGCGCTGCATCTGGATCGCCTGGAATTGCGCCACGCCCGGAATTCCACCGGCAAACGGAGGCAGGCGCACCATCTGCGCACCCGACTCACCCGTCGCCATGGCCAGGATTGCGACGGCAAACACGGAAAACAATCTGGCAATCATCGCGTCTCCTCCAGCAGCCGAGACCAGTCGCGCGACCAGCAGCAGACATGGTCGAAATCCGCCACCTCGCGCAACCGGCCGCCGATGCGCGGCAAGGCACCGGCAACCAGTCGAGGCGGCACGACGTCGTCGCGACCGCCAACAAAATGCACCGCGTCGGCAAGCGGTGTCTTGACAGCCATGACGGGATCCATCGATCCGATCAATGGCGTCGACTTGTGCCACGCTGTCCATTCTGCCACCGCGATCGGCGCGGCAATAGTGAACAGCCGGTCAACATCGCTGCGCCGCGCCGCGAGCAACGTGGCCAGAACGCCACCGCCGGAGTAGCCGATCAGCCGCACCCGGCTTGAGTCCGTGGCGACCTTGAGTCGATCGATGAAGGCCATGTAGGCATTGACCACTTCGGGTGCAAAGCGGGAGTCGGTCCAGTAGGCCGGAGAGCATTCGGCGAGTTCGGCCGCGTCGAGGTACTGGCACGGCCGGCCGAGGTAGGCCACGGCCGGTGCCGGATCGGCGGCTGCCATGGCCAGCGCCATCGGTTCGAGCGGGGTCGGGTCGCGCGGCGGGTGGAATGGAGTCGGCCAGGCGGCGCCATCGCCCTCGATATATACGTTGAGAATCGCATCCCGGCGGACGGAGGAAACCCGCTTCATCACCAGAAGGCGAAACTTCCTAAGTTGCAGGGGCTGGGCATCGAAGCCACGCGCCGCGCCCCACTCAACCACCGCCGCGCGAGAACCGCCGAAACGATCCACACTCGCGCAGCCCGCCAGCCCGGCAAAAAGGACAGCGCCAACAAAAAAGGCCGCGCGTTTAAGCGCGGCCCTGCGATGACCGAAACGCGTCAAGGTCAGAAGCGCAAACCTATGTTGGCGGTCAGCGCATTGTTCTTCTGGTTCGAGCGACCATCTTCCTGCGTATAGGCGATGCCGCCGGTTATTCCACTGGAGAGCGAGAAGAAGTTTAGGCCCAGTGCCCATTGCCAGGCGCTCTTGCCGACCGGGTCAGTAACAGCACCCGACGATGAACGCCGGTCACCGAGGTAGCTCAGGCCAAGGTAGGGCTGCACACCGTTGCCCATCCAGTAGCCGGCCTGCGCACCCAACTGCCAGCGGTCGACTTTGTTCTTCATCTCCGTATTCGCTATAGCGGTTCCATTGACCTTTGATTGGCCAAAGGCTTCTTCGCCATGCAGATAGCCGAACTTGCCGGTCACCTGGATTTCCTTGAACCACTGCGAGTAACTTAGGTTTGCCGCATAGAACGAGCGATCACCTTGGGATTCCATACCACCTGCAGCGGATGTCTTTCCGGAGCCAAGACCGAAGCTTGCGTCGAGCGCCAGTTCCTTGCTGATCTGATATCCAAGATACGGCGCAACTGCGTAGCCCTTCACTGTTGAAGCCGACCAAGCGTTCCCGGCACCCGGCTGGGTATTGCCGCTACCGTGGTCGAAGGCTGCTGACACGCCAATCACCATTCCGGGCGAGACCGCATAATCGGCACCCAGAACCGCGTTAGTCACGTCCATGTCGTTCTTGATCGCGCTGTTCTTAACCGTGTAAGACTGGCGTGTCGAACCGTCCATCACGTTGCCCCAAACATTCCAGGCGTTCTTTCCCCCTGCCGCCATGCCCTGTTGCGGCGTGCCAGCCAAGAGGCCCGGCCCAGCGTCACCCACCAGTCTGGAAGACAAGGCTCCGGAAATCGCCGAAATCTGCTGGAACGAAGACCCCGCCATTGTTACCTGCGAGGCGGAAGCACCGGCGGGAAAGCAGTGCGGATGGGCTGATACATATTCCGCAGGTGACGAATACGGCGAGCAGGAGCCGAAGTTCACGCAGCTTTGATAGCCAGAATAGAAAGACGAGTCACAGGGTACCGACCCGGAAGCACTTGCAGGGTTCCAGAACACTGCAAGCCCCAGAAGCAAGACCGCTGAAAAGAATCGAATGTTGGTCATGACGAGGCCTCCCCAAATCCCTAATTGGTCGAAGGTCATAAGGCTACGCCTATCTTTTCCGGCATTCAAGATCCGATGGCAAGCACCCCTTCTTCCAGCAACAGCAGTTATAACGCAGTAGGTACCGGCCTCACTTGCGGGACTCTCGCGCATTTCTAACCGCTTTTCGGTAGAGCGCAACAAGGAGCCCTGCCTCTGGGTTGCCGCGCCGCTCCTGCTGCAGATCAGCCATGGCGCGCTCGACGCGATCGAATTCGCGCAGCTCGAAGAGCCCGGACAGCAGGTAGATTTCGGGACTGAGGTCATCCGCGTCTGCCCGGCTCGCCCGCAGGCTTCGGTAGGCCTCGTCCAACCGACCCAGCGCGTCGGGCGTCGGCACTGCGCGTGTCCGAGCCGGCCGCGGATCGCCGGCATCGGGCGTGCGTGCGATCTGCCGCGCCGCCGCCATGGAAAGGCTGCGGATCTCGGCAGCGGCCAAGCCGTCGGGACGTCCTTCGCGCGTCGTCACTTCGAGGCGTCCCGGCCCGGACCAGGTTTCCTGGCGGCCGTTATCGAAGTAGACCAGGCGCAACCGGCTGCCGGGCTCGAGCGCGAGGCGATCCCCTTCACGCAGGCGGACGAGCGCCTCGATCGCGCCCAGCGAAGCCTCGCCGAGCCGTGTCACGCGGCCCTGGACCGAAATTGCCAGTGCCGCATCGGCAGCCGCGGCGATACCGGCAGCCAGCGCCAGGAAAGCAACGACAAGTAAGCGGGCGCTCACGTCGCTAACCAAGGAAGAGCCGGTAGGCAGGATTCGCCGATTCGTCCCAGAAGCGATAGCCGAGGTTCTTGAGGAAGGCGCGGAAATCCTTCATTTCCTTCGGCGGGACTTCCATGCCAACCAGCACGCGGCCGTAGTCGGCGCCGTGGTTGCGATAGTGGAACAGGCTGATGTTCCAGCCCGCGCTCATCCGGTTGAGGAAATTCATCAGCGCCCCCGGCCGCTCGGGAAACTCGAAGCGGTAGAGCAGCTCGTTCTTCACCTGCGGCGCATGGCCGCCAACCAGGTGGCGGATGTGCAGCTTGGCCATTTCGTCGTCGGTGAGGTCCAGCGTCGGATAGCCATACCGGCGCAACTGCGTGACCACCCGCGTTGCCTCGGCGCGGTTGGCGACCTGCATGCCGACGAAGACGTGGGCCTCGCCGGCGTCGTGGTAGCGGTAGTTGAACTCGGTGATGTTGCGGCTGCCGATCAGGCTGACGAACTTCTTGTAGGCACCGGGCTTCTCCGGCAGCGTCACGGCGAGCACGGCCTCGCGCTGCTCGCCGACCTCGGCGCGCTCGGCGACGAAGCGCAGCCGGTCGAAATTCATGTTGGCACCGGAAGCCACCGCCACCAGGGTCCTGCCGTGGAGCTTGTTGCGCTTGGCCCACTCCTTGGCGCCGGCCACTGCCAGCGCACCGGCCGGTTCGAGAATGGAACGGGTGTCCTCGAACACGTCCTTGATAGCGGCGCAGATGGCGTCGGTGTCCACCAGAACCATCTCGTCCACGTAGTCCTGGCAAAGGCGGAAGGTCTCCTGGCCGACGTATTTCACGGCCGCGCCGTCGGCAAAAAGTCCCACGGAATCCAGCCGCACGCGCTTGCCGGCCTTGAGTGAGCGGTCCATGGCATCGGCATCCATGGCCTCGACGCCGATCACTTTGGTACCCGGTCGCAGGCGCTTGATGTAGGCCGCCACCCCGGCGATCAGGCCGCCGCCGCCGACGCAGCAGAACACGGCGTCGATCGGGTCCGGATGCTGACGCAGGATCTCCATGCCGATGGTGCCCTGGCCGGCAATCACATCCGGGTCATCGAAGGGGTGCACAAAGGACAGCCGCTGCTTCTTCTCGAGTTCGAGCGCATGGGCATAGGCGGCGTCGTAGGAATCACCCGCCAGCACCACTTCCACCATGGCGCCGCCGTGCTTTTTCACCGCGTCGATCTTGATCTGCGGTGTCGTCACCGGCATCACGATGACGGCCCGGCAATCCAGCTTGCGCGCCGAGAGCGCCACGCCCTGGGCGTGGTTGCCAGCCGAGGCACAAATCACGCCGCGCTTGCGCTGCGCCGGCGGCAGGTGGGCAATCTTGTTGTAGGCGCCGCGCAGCTTGAAGCTGAACACGGGCTGCATGTCCTCGCGCTTGAACAGGATGCGGTTGCCGGTGCGCGCCGAAAGGATGGGCGCCGACTCCAGGGGCGTTTCGATGGCCACGTCATAGACGCGGGCGTTGAGGATCTTCTCGAGGTAATCCATGACGGCGGAAAAGCAGGGCGATGACAGCGAAGGGTAACATGGGGCATGGAGTTCCCGATCACCGCGGAAGCCGGTCTCGCCGGCCTGTTCCTTGCCAGCTTTCTCGCCGCGACGCTGCTGCCGGGCGGCTCCGAGGCCTTGTTTGCGGCCCTCCTGCTCGCGCATCCAGGCCAGGCCGTCGCAGCGCTGGCGATCGCCACCGCCGGCAACACCCTGGGCGGGATGACCACCTATGCGATGGGCCGGCTGCTTCCTGCCGGAACCGACGACAACGCGGTAGCCAGGCACGCCACCACGCTGCGCCGCCACGGCGCGCCGCTGCTGGTCCTTGCCTGGGCTCCCGTCGTCGGCGATGCCTTGTGCGCGGTGGCCGGCTGGCTGCGCCTGCCGTGGCTGCCCTGCGCGCTCTGGATGGCCGCGGGCAAGGCGGCGCGCTACGCCGTCGTTGCAGCGGGTGTTGCGCTGGTCTGAGCCGCAGCGGATATGCGCAGGAAGTAGCCGGTGACGCCGGCCGCCGCGAGGGCAAGGCTGGCCGCCGCCGCAATCCAGAAGCCCTGTGCGCCACGTGGCGCGCCGAAGCTGTCGGTCAGGCCGAGCAGGTAACCACCGCCGAGACCCACGCCCCACAGGGAGGCGGCATAGATCAGCATGGGTACGGTGGCACGCTTGTAGCCGCGCAGCACCTGCACCATCACTGCCTGCAGTGCGTCGGCAACGTGATACACGCCGACGACGGCGAGCAGGGCCGCCGCCGCCGCCGCAACCGCCGGATCCGGCGTGTAGGCACGCGCGACAGGACCTGCCGCGATTAGGATCGATGCTCCCGTCATCGTCGCCACCACAGCGCCGACGCCCAGGCCCAGCAGGCCCGCATGCCGGGCACGCCTTGCCGCGCCGGCACCGAGCGCCTGCCCGACCAGGACTCCGGTGGCGCTGCCGAGCGCCAGCGGCACCATGTAGACGAAGACCGCGACGTTTGCCGCCACCTGGTGTGCCGCGGACGTCTCCGCACCCAGGCGCGCGATGAACAATGCCATGAAGGTAAAGGCCGAGACATCGACGAGAAACGTGGCCCCCATCGGCAGCCCGAGTGCCAGCAATTCGCCGATCGCCGCCGGTCGCGGCGGATCGAAACGCGCGAACACGCCGTAAGGCAGGTAGTCGGGATCGCGCCGGCACCAGAGCCATGCGCTGCCGGCGACGACCCAGGTGATCACCGCCGACGACCAGCCGCAGCCGGCCGCCCCCAGCGCCGGAAAGCCGAAGTGGCCGTACATGAACATCCAGTTGAGCGGCACCTTGAGCGTCAGCCCGAGCAGGTTGAATGCCATCACCGGGCGCGGCCGGCCGATGCCGGTGGTGAAGCCGTAGAAGAGCCGGAATGCCATGACGCCGGGCACGGCCCAGGCCGTCCCGTCGAGGTAGCCGCGCACCTTGGCTTCGACGTCGGGCGCCAGGGCGGAAAACCGCAGCAGGGGATCCGGATGTTTGAGCAGGATGACGGCGATCGCGGCCAGGCCCAGCGCCAGCCAGGCACTCTGCCTTACGTCCGCACCGATTTCGACCCTGCGCCCGGCGCCGTAGTGGTGCGCTACGACCGGCGTCACCGCGAGGAGCACGCCGATCATGGCCATGATCACCGTGATGTAGATGCTGGCCCCGATTCCAACCGCGGCGAGGTCGAGCGACGAAAGTCGGCCTGCCATCAGCGTATCGATCACGCCGTTGGCCATGACCGCCGCTTGTGCCACGAGGACAGGCCAGGCCAGGTGGAACAACTCGCCGGTAAGGGAACGCGGGGCGGACATCGGCCGAGTCTAGCGGAACGCGCAGCGCGCCTTGCGCCGTCGCCTAGAGCACGAGAGGTGCGTCGGGTAGTTCGTCAGGATTTCCGGCAGTTGCAGGGAAATGGCGGACCAGCAGCGCGCCGGCCCTTTCCACCGCCTCCAGCGCGCCGTTCAGCCAGTCGCCGGCGCGGAAGCGCTGCTCCATGGCGCGACAGATGGCGTCCCACTCGTGTTGCGGCACGCATCGGGCAATGCCGCGATCCGCGAGTATCTCGACGCGACGATCGACCAGTTGCACGTAAATCAGGATGCCGCTGTTCTCCTCCGTGTCCCAGACGCGGAGCCGCGCGAAGAGTTCGGCAGCATGTTGCCGGGCGGAAATGCCGCGCCAAAGCGCCACTACCGGCAACGGCCCCTCGACCACGAAGCGCAACTCGCCGCGGTGGGTAGTTTCGCTTGCCGCAATGGCGCTTCCGATCGCCGCCAGTTCGGCGCGGGGAAACACCCGGCGCACGTGCCAGGCTGGGAGCATCAGGTGCTTGAGCAGGCGTGCAAATCCCATGTCACCAATCCCCCGAGGCGCCGCCGCCGCCGAAGCTGCCGCCACCGCCCGAGAAGCCGCCGCCCCCCGAGGAAAAGCCGCCGCCGGAAATCCCGCCCCCGCTGCTACCGCCCGACAGCAGATTCACGAAAGAAAGGATGAATACCAGCACGGCCGCACCGATCGCCATCGGCATGCTGCCGAACACGACGAATCCGAGCCAGCCGCCGATGCCAGCTGCCGCCAGCGAACCGAACAGGCCGAATATCAGGCGCAGCACGCCGGCACCGACGATCACCATGAACAGCCACGGCATCCAGTCCGGGCGCTCGCCGCCGACCACGCCCGCGTCACCTGTGCCGGCCGGCGCAGGAGCGGCCATCACGGCCCCCGGTACGGCAAGTGCGCTGTCCAGGCTATCGAGCGCATCGGCAAGGCCGCCGGCGAAGTCGCCCTGGCGAAAGCGCGGCGCCATGCGCTCGGCGATCACCCGTCGCGCCAGGGCATCGGGAATCGCACCCTCGAGTCCGTAGCCGACCTCGACGCGTACCTTGCGGTCGTCCTTGGCTACGATCACGATGAGGCCATCGTCGCGGCCCTTGTGCCCGATCTTCCATGACTCGGCGAGACGAATGCCGAACTGCTCGATGGTCTCCGGCTGCGTCGTCGACAGCAGCAGGATGGCGACCTGCGCCCCGCGCTCGCGCTCGATGGCTTCGAGCCGTGCCTCGATGCGCTGCCGGTCGCCTGGGTCGAGCGCGCCGGCGAGATCGGTGATACGCGCCTCGAGCCGCGGTAGCGCCACCTCGGCCGCAGCCGGGATGGCCGTCGCCAGGCAAAGCGAAGCCAGCAGGGCGAGCCAGCCGCGCCTCATGGCCGTGGCCGTCGGCTAGCGGGCCGCGGGCGCCGCCGGCGCGGTGTCGAACTTGACCGCCGGCGGCGTCGAGATCGCCTTCTCGTCCTCGACGGTGAAGTTGGCCTTGGTTTGCCAGCCCATGACCATCGCGGTCAAGTTGTTGGGAAACGTCCGCACCGAGATGTTGTATTCCTGGACCGCCTTGATATAGCGGTTGCGCGCCACGGCAATCCGGTTCTCGGTACCCTCGAGCTGAGCCTGCAGGTCGCGGAAATTGGCGTCGGCCTTGAGTTGGGGGTAGTTTTCCGAGACGAGCAGCAGTCGCGCCAACGCACCGCCGAGTTCGCCCTGCGCCTTCTGGAACTTGGCGAATGCCGCCGGATCGTTGACCAGTTCCGGCGTCGCCTTGAGCCCGGCAACGCTGGCGCGCGCCTCGGTGACACGGGTCAGCACCTCCTTCTCGTGCGCCGCGTAGCCCTGCACCACCGAGACAAGATTGGGGATCAGGTCGGCACGCCGCTTGTACTGGTTCAGCACTTCCGACCAGGAAGCGTTGACCGCCTCATCGTTGATCTGGATCTGGTTGTAACCGCAACCGGAAAGGAGTGCCACGGCAAGGGCGAACACGGCAAGCAGACGAAAGCGCATGGGGGTCTTCTCCGAGGGTGGGACGAGTTCGCCGAATATGGCGCCGACAACCCAAAAAAACAAGGCCATGCAGCACCTGACGACGCCATGGTGCACTGCAATAGCCTAAAATGCCGCCTTTACCGCTTATCCAGCGATCCACCGCATGAGCGCCCGGCTGCGCGAGATTCCCTACAACTACACGTCGTTCTCCGACCGCGAGATCGTCATACGCCTGCTCGGCGCCGAGGCCTGGGCGACGCTGACGCAGTTGCGTGGCGAACGCGTCACCGGCCGCTCGGCGCGCATGTTGTACGAAGTCCTCGGCGACATCTGGGTGGTTCGGCGCAACCCCTACCTCGAAGACGACCTGCTCGACAATCCGGCGCGGCGCGAAGCCCTGGTCGGCGCGCTCAAGCACCGTCTCGCCGAAATCGAAAAGCGCCGCGGCGGCAACGAAACGGTGGCGCAATTGCTGGCCGCCGCCGGTCGCGCCGTCGCGGAATTCGAGCGCTGGTTCGACGAGACGCGTGCGCTGCGGCGCAAGGTACTGCAGCGGCTGCTGCGCCACACGAGAAAGGACAACATCGGCTTCGACGGCCTCGCCCGCGTCGCCCATGTCACCGACGCCACCGACTGGCGCGTCGAGTATCCGTTTGTCGTGCTGACCCCCGACACGGAGGAGGAAGTGGCGCCGCTGGTACGCGGCTGCATCGAGCTTGGCCTCACCATCATCCCGCGCGGCGGCGGCACCGGCTACACGGGAGGTGCCGTACCGCTCGATCCGCGCTCGGCGGTCATCAATACCGAGAAGCTGATCGACATGGCTCCGGTTGCCGAAGCCCTGCTGCCGGGCGCGACACGTCCGTATGCCACGATTCGCACCGGTGCCGGAGTCGTCACGCGCCGGGTCATGGAACGCGCCGAAGAGGCCGGGCTGGTGTTCGCCTGCGATCCGACTTCCGCCGACGCCTCCTGCATCGGCGGCAACATCGCCATGAACGCGGGCGGCAAGAAGGCGGTGTTGTGGGGCACGGCGCTGGACAACCTTGCCTCGTGGCGCATGGTGGACACCGAGGGACGCTGGCTCGAGGTCGAACGCATCGGCCACAACCTGGGCAAGATCCATGAGCAGGAAACGGCCACCTTCCGCCTCAAGCGCCTCGACGACGCCGGCCGCGTCGAGCACGAGGAATTCCTCGCCATTCCCGGCTCGACCTTCCGCAAGACCGGGCTCGGCAAGGACGTCACGGACAAGTTCCTCGCCGGGCTGCCCGGCGTGCAGAAGGAGGGTTGCGACGGACTGATCACCTCGGCGGTGTGGATCCTGCACCAGATGCCGCCGGTGACGCGCACCGTCTGCCTGGAGTACTTCGGCCAGGTGCGCGATGCCGTGCCCTCCATCGTCGAGATCACGGACTACTTCAAGCCCGGTGGTGCCGGGCTCGCAGCGGAGGTGCAACTGGCCGGGCTAGAGCACCTCGACGAGCGCTACGTCAAGGCCGTCGGCTATGCGACGAAGGCGAAGCGCCACGGCCGGCCGAAGATGGTGCTGATCGGCGACATCGTCGGCAGCGACGAGACGGCCGTGATGCGCGCCGCGTCCGAGGTGGTGAAGCTGGCCAACGCACGCGGCGGCGAAGGCTTCATCGCAGTCAGCCCCGAGGCGCGCAAGCGCTTCTGGCTCGATCGCGCGCGCACCGCGGCAATCTCACGCCACACCAACGCCTTCAAGGTCAACGAAGACGTGGTGATCCCGCTGCCGCGCATGGGTGACTACTGTGACGGCATCGAGCGCCTCAACATCGAGCTGTCGATCCGCAACAAGCTCGACCTGTGCGAGGCGCTTGCAGAATTCCTTGCCGGCGAACTGCCGCTGCACCTGGGCGATACGGGCCTGGACAAGGCGGAACTGATCGGCGACCGGCGCGACCAGGCGCAACTGGCGATTGCCGAGGTGCGCTGTCGCTGGCAGGGCCTGCTCGACAACCTCGACGCCGCCTGGCCGCCTCCCGAGCCGCCGCCCATGCCGCGCCACTGGCATCCGCTGCCGCGCCCGCCACGGCCGGTGCCGGTGCGTACCTGGCACCCGCTGGCCGCATCGGTTTTCGGCAAGCTGCAGGACCGCTCGGTTCGGGTTTCCTGGAAGCAGGAACTGAAGCCGCTGCTGGAAGAAATCTTCGACGGCGCCGCCTACCGGCCGGTGCTCGAACGCATCGGAGCGATCCATCGCGAGGTGCTCAAGGGCCGTGTCTTCGTCGCCCTGCACATGCACGCCGGGGATGGCAACGTACACACCAACATCCCGGTCAACTCCGACAACTACGCGATGCTGCAGACGGCCTACCGCACCGTCGAGCGCATCATGGCGCTTGCGCGACGACTGGGCGGCGTCATTTCCGGCGAGCACGGCATCGGCATCACCAAGCTCGAATTCCTCGGCGAAGAGGAGATTCGTCCCTTCCGCGAGTACAAGCGCCGCATCGACCCCGAGGGTCGCTTCAACCGCGGCAAGCTGATGGACCTGCGCGGGCTGCGTGCCGACCTGACCAACGCCTATACGCCCTCCTTCGCCCTGCTCGGCGTCGAATCGCTGATCATGGAGCAGTCCGACGTCGGCGGCATCTCGGATTCGATCAAGAACTGCCTGCGCTGCGGCAAGTGCAAGCCGGTGTGTTCGACGCACGTGCCGCGCGCGAACCTGCTCTACAGCCCGCGCAACAAGATTCTCGGCGTCTCCCTGCTGGTCGAGGCCTTCCTCTACGAAGAGCAGACGCGGCGCGGCGTCAGCCTGCGCCATTTCGACGAGTTCGGCGACGTCGCCGACCACTGCACGGTCTGCCACAAGTGCGTCAATCCCTGCCCGGTCGATATCGACTTCGGCGACGTCACCGTGGCGATGCGCAACTTCCTGCGCCGCCACGGACGCAAGAAGTTCAATCCCGGCAGCGCCGCCGCCATGGCCTTCCTCTCCGCTACCGAGCCGGCGAAGATCAAGCTGCTGCGCGCCGGCATGATCGGCATCGGCTACAAGCTGCAGCGCCTGGGCCATGCCGTAGGCCGTTCGCTCGGCCTCGTCCAGGGCAGCGTGCGCCACCCGCCGGCGACGCTGGGCCGCCCCGAGCCGAAGGCGCAGGTGATCCATTTCATCAACAAGCCCTTGCCGCGAAACGTTCCGGCACGCACGGCGCGCGCCCTGCTCGACGTCGAGGATCCGACGCAAATACCCGTGATCCGCGATCCGCGGCGTGCCGGCGAGGATTCCGAGGCCGTCTTCTATTTCCCCGGTTGCGGATCGGAGCGCCTGTTCTCGCAGGTCGGGCTCGCCACGCAGGCGATGCTTTGGCACGCCGGCGCCACCACGGTGCTGCCTCCCGGCTACCTGTGCTGCGGCTACCCGCAAACCTCCGCGGGGGACGAGGATCGCGGCCAGCAAATCACCACGACCAACCGCGTGCTGTTCCACCGCGTCGCCAACACGCTGAACTACCTCGACATCCGCACGGTCGTCGTTTCCTGCGGCACCTGCATGGACCAGCTGCTGAAATACGAGTTCGACAAGATCTTCCCTGGCTGCCGCCTCGTCGATATCCACGAATGGCTGTACGAGAAGGGCATTCATCTCGATGGCATCGCCGGCACCAAGTACATGTACCACGAGCCCTGCCATGCCCCGATGAAACACCACGCGGGCATCAAGGTGGCCAACGCGCTGATGGGACAGGCCGTCGCCCTCAACGACCGCTGCTGCGGCGAGTCCGGCACGCTCGCCGTGTCCCGTCCGGATGTCTCGACCCAGGTGCGCTTCCGCAAGCAGCAGGAGATCGAGGCAGGAGCGGCACGCCTGCGCCAGGGCGATGACAGCGCCGTGAAGATCCTGACGTCCTGCCCTTCCTGCCTGCAGGGGCTGTCGCGCTACCGCGACGACGCAAACGTGGATGCCGACTACATCGTGGTCGAGATGGCGAAGGCGCTGCTCGGTCCGGACTGGCTGGCCCGGTATGTGCACGCCGCCAGTGCCGGCGGCATCGAGCGGGTACTCCTATGAGTGAAGCCGATCAGGGCTCGGCACCGCGCCTCGACAAGGGACCCATTCTTTGGACGTTGGCGATACTGATCGTGATGGGCTTCGGCGTGCTCGCATTCCGGCTCGCCGGCGAACAGAAGCTGCACAACGGCGCACTGTGGCAGCGGCTGCATCCGGTGACCCGGGTTTCACCGCCGCAAACCGCGACCCCGGTCGAGGTGGTCGACGCGCGGCGCATCGGCTATGTCGTCGTGCAGACGGAGCGCGGCCTGTATTTCCTCACCGGGGCAAAGTACGTTCCGGCGCCGGGCTCGAAAGTCGTCGTCCAATCGAATGAGCGCTGGGACCTGTTCCTCTGCGATGCCGGCGGCGAACGCTGCATGACCATTCACTCCTTCTGCTCGGACGTGGCCTGGCCGAATCTGCAGCGCGACGCTCAGGGCCGCCTCGAAGGATGCTTCGCGCCGCGCACCCTCGACACGCCCATGCCCGAAGGCCCCGAAATCCAGCCGCTGGCGGCCGTACCCGGCGGCATCGGCAAGAGCCGGCGCCTGCCGCCCGCGCGCGGCCTCTCGCATCCTCGCGAGTGGGCATGGCGCATGGGGCTGCCGTCGGCCGCGAACTGAGCAATTCCTGCTGGCGCGATGCGCCCGATTGGCGCTATGCTTCAACGATGGATGGGGATTCCGAATGCGAACTCTGCAGCGGGGCCGGGGGTGAGCTGCTCTGGGAGGATGGAAGTTGCCGCGTGGTGCGCGCTACCGACGCGGCCGGTGCGGATTTTCCGGGGCTTTGTCGCGTCGTCTGGCACCGGCACGTTGCCGAGATGAGCGATCTGGCCGATGACGACGCACGGCGCGTCATGGAGGTCGTCCTTGCCACCGAGCGTGCGGTGCGCCGGGTGGTACAGCCGCACAAGATCAACCTCGCCAGCCTGGGAAATGTCCTCCCCCACCTGCACTGGCACGTAATTCCCCGCTGGCGCGACGACAGCCGCTTCCCCGCGCCGATCTGGGCCGCGTTGCAACGTACCGGTGCCGCGCATCCCAATCCGACGAACGCGCAATTGCGCCTGGCGCTTGCCGCCGAATTATCCCGAGTGGATCCAAGACCATGAACTTCGAACTGCCCAGCACCGGAAGCGAACGCAGCCCGGCCTTCGTCAATGCCATCGCCTGCCAGGACTGGCTCGTCACCGTCCCGCTCGCGAATGCCGTGCAGGCACAATCGATGTTCCTGCGCCAGCTCAACCTGCTGCATCGCTTCGATCTGCCTGCCGACGATCGCCTGGCCATCCTCGAGGCGCTGCGCGGTCCCGTGGTCGACGTGCAGGAGGATGCCGCGAAGAAGTTCGCGGCGCGGCCGTTGCCCTTCGCACCGCCCGAGCAGGCGGCGCTCGAAAGCACGCTTGCCGTGTGGCACATGCTGGCCATGGGTTACTTGCGCTGCTTCGATGCGCTGTGCGCCCAGCATGGTGGCCTGGCGTCGTCGCATGCCCTCGACGTGCTGCGCACCCAATGTGCGGCCAATCCGGAAACCGCCGCCAGGGCGGCGCTGCTTACCCAGCGCACGCTGTCGGTATTTGCCGACTGGCAGGTGGACCTGTGCCGCGGCGAGCAGCTGCCCGATGCCGCCT